>Ga0214471_10000890_pt1 | contig 24121 bp, 22 predicted proteins | sample RVTome_5_FD_207665 | JGI IMG/M metagenome (GOLD analysis project Ga0214471, IMG submission 207665) | Soil microbial communities from uranium-contaminated site in the Upper Colorado River Basin, Wyoming, United States - RVT142D155 | ecosystem: Environmental > Terrestrial > Soil > Contaminated >... | reverse complement strand
TAGAGAGATTGCTGAAAAACTGAACAAACACTTCCATATTACCAACTCGTTGGATACAATCTTCCTATTTACAAGGATTAGTAAGTATTCTAAATATAATTTACGAACACAGTTTATTCCTTATTTCATAGGTCTTTTATTTTCTTGTTATTGTTTCGGATACTCATAATTGGATACCACTGGCTTTGATATACACATCGACGGGCTTTCAAAATCATTTGGAAGCCTTCAGGCGTTAAGCGGAATCGATCTTAGTGTCGGAGAGGGAGAATTTCTTACAATATTCGGACCCAATGGTGCGGGTAAGACAACGCTGCTGAGAATTCTATCTTCTCTAACGAAACCTACAGCCGGAAGGATACTGGTAGCAGGGCACGATATAAGAATAGAACCTCAAAAGATAAGAGAATCCGTCGGCTTCATTTCACATCAGCCATTTTTATATGAAAGTCTAAGTGCATTTGAGAATATTAGATTTTTTGCTTCGATGTATGGTATCTCAAATGCTGAGGAAAAGGCCACTGAGGTAATAAGAAAAGTGGGACTCGAGAATAGGACGCACGATCTGGTCAGGACATTTTCCAGCGGTATGAAGCAACGTCTGGCAGTAGCGCGTGCAATAGTTCATGACCCTAGAATCCTTCTATTGGATGAACCCTACTCGGGTTTGGATCAGCATGGAACCAGAATATTTAATGAGATGCTGAAGTTACTTAAAACGCAAAAGAGAACTATATTGATGGCGACTCATAACATATCAGAGGGATTCGAGCTGAGCGATAGAGTAGCAATTCTGAGTAATGGAAAATTTGTATTTGAAAGCCTCACGAATGAGTTAGAAGATGCTAAATTTACAGATATATATTTTGAGAAGGTTGTTAAACCGATATGACGGCGAGCATTCTTTCTGAAATTAAAATGCCTTGGTTCTGATTTGAGATTGGTTAATACATGATTTCTTGGAGTAATATTTTACTTTGCCTAATTTATAGAGACTGTCATTATGGTTAGATTTAGTTTCATCAAACCTTTTCAGAATGAAAAGGACTTGAACGGCCTTCCAAAAATTGCGTTAAGAAAATCAGAAACGAAGACGTTAAAAAAAATTTGTGGCTTGGGGCTGGGTTAAATTTTTTAGTCGGAGTTTATGATTTTTAGCGAATTTTTGGGTAGCCTTGATTTTTGCTTCTTTGTATCAAGACAAAGAAGTTAAAAAAAAAGTAACATCAATGAAGGAATTACTTTTAAAGGTTCTGTCCTCAAAATATCTGGCTTTTACAATTGCGAGCACTTCGACTGGCTCAGTACAGGCTTCAGCAAAGCAGTTTCTTCTTTTTTACGGTAATAGGTTGCTTCGTCGCATTCCTCCTCGCAACGACATGAGAGACGGATTCTTTGGGTACTGATACGCGGGTCGCTGCGGGGTTGTTTATCTGAGATATGAGAAATATCATTGCCATTCTGTATAAAGACATAATAATCGAACTCAGGACTAAGGAGCTCCTGTCGGCCATGTTTACGTTTGCAATACTGTTGCTGGTTATTTTTAATTTTGCCTTTAGCCTTTCAACGGAGCTCATAAAATTTGCGGCTCCCGCCATATTATGGGTGTCGTTCACGTTCGCGGGTGTATTGGGGCTGAGTCGCTCATTCGCAATCGAAAAAGAGGGAAACTCTATAATGGGGCTCCTTCTGACACCGGTTGATAGGAGCGTTCTATTCTTTGGGAAAATGATTGGAAATTTTATTTTTGTTATCATAGTCGAGTTAATCATACTTCCTTTATTCAGTCTATTTTTCAATTTCAGCTTTACCGATATAATACTACCTCTTTTGCTTGTGATAATCCTAGGAACTATTGGCTTTGTTTCGGTAGGAACACTTTTTTCTGCGGTCGCGCTGAATACGAAGCTCCGTGAAGTTCTCCTTCCTATTCTTCTTTTCCCTATCGTGATCCCCGTAATAATCAGCTCCGTAAAATTAACAGGTTCAATTATTGAAGGTGATTCAATACTATTTAACGATTCTGCTTTACAAATTCTGATATCATTCGATCTGATTTTTATCGCAGCCTGTGCCGTTACCTTTGAATATGTATTAGAGGAATAAGCGAAGGACCCAGGCGAGAGCAGGTCATGATCATATAAATAAACATTCCCCTCTGTCGATGACAGGTAGGTGAGTAGCCTAATTTGCGATCAAAACGAGGGTGGTGGGGATTGTTTCATCTCATTCGGAATTGTAGATGTTAGATATTTTGGGGACAAAAATCTCACATTTTCATGAATAGATTTATTTTGACTAGTCCTTTTCGGAATAAAAAGGACTTAAACGGCCTTCCAAAAATTGCGTTAAGAAAATCAGGAACGAAGACGTCGGAATCTCCCTAAATCCCTCTTTAAAAAAGGGAATTTCCTCCTTTTCTAAAGGAGGATCAAGGAGGATTATAGCAAATTTTTGGGCAGCCTCGTCCTGAGCTGGGTCGAAGGATTGCTTCTTTGTATCAAGACAAAGAAGATAGAAAGAAAAGTAAGATAAATGGAGAAAATACTTTTAAAGATGTTGTCCCTAAAATATCTGGCTTTTACAGCAATGACAAACCCGGAAGTTTTACCTGGTTCGCAATAAGAGGGTTGTGGTAGCGTTGTAATAAATTGACGCATTTAACAGATTAAGCTGCGCAGTCCTAGAAATTTATACTCTTCAGGAATTCCTCATCAAAGTAACATAGGGGGTCGGTCTCGAGGAAATCGCCGTTTACAGCGTATGCTCTTGCCCTTGAACCTCCGCACATAAACTTAAACCGACAGACTCCACACTTTCCTTTGTAGAAGTCGGGATCACGAATTGTTTTTAAGATCTCATTATTCTTATAGATGTCTGAAAGTTTCTCTTCCCTAACATTTCCGAGGTTAATCGGTAGGAAACCCGAAGGGTATATGTCTCCTCTATGGGACACGAAAATAACACCGTTCCCATCCCTCACACCTAATCCCATTCTTCTGTTCCTGCGTAAAATCTCATCCCTGCTGTTACCTTTTTCAAATTCCTTGAGGAAAAAATAAGCCCTGTAAGAAGGGGCTTCAGTTGTTGTTATCTGAAAGGGAGACTCGTTGGATTTTTCGTATAAGAATTCGAAGATAGATTCTACCTCAGAAGAAGAAGGCATCCCCAGTTCTTTTCCCCTTCCAACGGGGATGAGGAAGAAAATTGACCATCTGCTAACGGGTGGTGAAAAGTTTTCTGATAAGAGATTATAGATCCCTTCTATCTCCGACTTTGTCTCTTTTGTACATGTTGTATTGACCTGTACTGGGATATTAAGCTCTTTTGCATAGTCCAGAACCCTGATAGAGTTTTTAAAGGTTCCATCAACACCCCTGAAACTATCCTGTGATTCCTCAGTCGCGCCATCAAGGCTTATACCGAGGGCAAAGATCCCAAGTTCTTTCATCCTTTTCAAGGCTTCATATGTAGCGAGTGGAGAAGTCGTAGGAGTAACTCCAACTGGAATTCCGATTTCCCTTGCGAAGGAGATGATATCAAATAGGTCTTCTCTCTTAAGAGGGTCCCCCCCTGATATTATGAGATGAGAGCCCAATCTCTTCACATCCCTTAAGAATTCCTTCACCTCGTCGGTATTTAGTTCAAAAGGACTTCTCTCGGGTATTGCCTCCGCCCTGCAATGTTTACAGTCAAGGTCACAGGCGATTGTGCTCTCAAAGTATACGTTTATGGGTTTTGAATAGAAGTATGCATCCTTCTTCAAATTAATATTTTCATTCATGTTTTAGCTCACTATTATTAAAATTTCTGATAAAGATCCCGATTATACCTAAAGATTATTTGACGCCCTGCTTTGTCCTAAATTCATTATTGCATATATCGATTTCACCAGACTTCTTGTGGTTTCTTTCAAACGAGTAGTATATACCGCTGTGCTTAACAGCTTTAGACCAGGAACCAAAATGATAGGTCGCTGCTGAAACTAGTTTTGTCGCCCCGCCTTTCTTTAAATCCTTTGGCCTCAGGGTGTGACCACTAAGATATAGCCTTTTAATCTCTTTAGCCACCTTTTCCCTCGACCATTTCTTATGATTTCTTGACTTTTCATAGTCTATTTCACAGGCTTCTAAGGCCTTTCTCCATGAGCCAAAAACCTTCCTCGCATTCGAGTAAAGTCTTGGATACTCTTTAGCCACATTAGAGGGTTTTCTTAGACCATTTCCATAGAGTGCAATTATCTCATTTCTTATTCGTTCGCCTTTTCTATTCATTTATACGAATGTAGGCAATAGCCGTACCACAATCTAACTTACTGAAAAGATGTGATATTATCGAAAGTCAATCTGTATCATATGTCCGAGAATATGACATCCTACAAAAATAATTATATCCGAAACCTGGTCGGAGAAATGGATAACCCTGGAGCGGCGCAGGAATGCGTCTTCGTCAAGATTTTCCCATCTCTCATCTTGGTGCTGATGAAGGCAGTCATGATAATCTAAGAGAATATAGGCCGAGTGCTTCGTTGACTCGGTTTGATTGCCTTTTAGAATTTTTTTTTGGGGGGGGAGCTTCTAGCTGCAACTTGTAAAGTAGCGGAGGACTTTAGTCCTCCAAATCGAATCCTGTTATTTTTAGTTTCAATCGTATTCTTAACGATTTGGATCTTCTCTTTGTTATTAGGAGCTAACATTTTTACATTATTTTGACATGGGATGAAAACTTTTGAAAATTGCTTCTTGACACCATACATTGCGTCATTTATAAGATAATAGCTAACTGATATAAAGGAGGAAATACAATGATTGGGTTAATGAGTATGAATAGGAGGGTAAGACTGTCAGGCGCGTCCCTGCTAATTTTTTCATTTCTATTACTTGTCCTGTATGGATTATATAGCTGTGACATCGACAATCCAGATCAAGGGGGTGGTAGTCCGTTTGATAATGCTGACCTGGTCAGAGGGGGCTTGCTCTATGACCAATATTGGGAGGTGACTGGCGGCGATGAACCGACTGATACGAACCCCACTTATCCGAGTGAGACAAACGCAATGGTGTTCCCCCCAGATGGCAGGATGGGTTCTCAGACCTGGCGCTGTAAGGAGTGTCACGGGTGGGACTACCTGGGTAATGAAGGCCTCTATGCTTTCCCCAATTCCCATTGGACAGACATAGAAGGTCTGCTCCAGCTCGCTGACAACCTCAGGCTCCTGGAATCCGGTAACAACGATTTAGCGCCGTTTGCTCAGGAAAACGGAGAACTTACCCCTGAAGAGCTATTTGACATAATCAAATTTGGTATCCCGGGAATAATGACCGGCTACGAGGACCAACTCTCTGACGACGATATATGGGACTTAGTTAGGTTTCTTAAACTGGGGTTGATAGACGATAGAGATTTGGTTGATTATGATACCGAAGGCAAGATCGGAGTAATTCCACCCGTAGATTTAGAAAATGGGGCGAGTCTATTTAACTCAGTCTGTGCTCTTTGTCACGGAGTAGATGGGGAAGGTTTAGAAGCTTTCGGTACCGAAGGTGTTAGTCTTCATGATCTCGTAGAGGAAAATCCTGTGGAATTTATACACAAGGTGAGATTCGGGAACCCAGGGACTGCTATGCCAAGCGCTATTAATAACGGATGGTCACTTGACGATATAAAAGATGTCGTTGCCTATGCAAATGATGTATTACCTAATCCACCTACTCCAACTCCGACACCGACAGCCAGTCCTACACCTACACCGACGGCCAGTCCTACACCAACACCTACACCAACAGCTTCTCCCACGCCTACTCCGACACCAACAGCGTCTCCAACACCAACTCCCACGCCAACACCTACGCCTCCCCCGGGTGAACAGCTCTACATAGATAACTGTCAAGGATGCCATGGTGTTAATGGTGCTGGTGGACCATTCTCGCCTGTGCAAGGTGCGACCGCGGGTGAAATTACGGATGCTATTAGTACCGTGCCTCTAATGATGACCCCTGGTCTTATGGCCCTGACACCTGCAGAAATCCAGGCAATTGCTGATTTCCTTGCTCCATAAAGCCTGATTTCAACTGAACTTAAAATATCATCGATAGGAGGAGGGTACTTGACCCTCCTCCCTCTATTATAAGCCCAATATAAAACCTGGAACGAACGCCGCGCAGATTGGTGCGGCGGATCATGAAGTGAACCGACAGCCATTTATGTCGTTGCGAGATTCACAAAACCAGTCGTGGCAATCTCAGATGTTCACAGCCGATTGCTTCATTTCATTCACAATTGTAGAGGTTAGATATTTCGTGGACTAAATTCTTACAATTTCATTAATATATTTAATTTCGTTAATCCTTTTCAAAATGAAAATGACTTCAACGGCATTCCAAAAATTGCGTTAAGAAAATCAGAAACGAAGACGTTAAGAAAAATTTGCGGGTTGTGGTTGAATTAAATTTTTTAGTCGGAGTGTATGATTTTTAGCAAATTTTTGGGCAGCCTTGATTTTTGCTTCTTTGTATCAAGACAAAGAAGTAAGAAAGAAAAAATAAGATTATTGAAGAAAATACTTTCAAAGATTCTGTCCTCGAATTACTTGGCATCTACAATTGCGAGGGACTGAAAAAGTCCCCAAGCAATCTCCAGCACTATTGGCAGAGCATTTCGTTATCCATGCGATTATAGAATTGAGGCAGCAGATTACTTCACCGAGCGTGCGCTGAGTAAATCAAATGTGTTTGCGATGACCGGACAGTGTAAATCCGTAGCGATCTGGAGGGAATCATCAAGTTGAAATAGTGGATATTTAAAGATTTCATTACTGGCATAAATATTGCACGTAATATTTCGATGCGTCAAGACTAAAATCATTTCTTGACTCAAGCTAGTTACTGTAGTATAGATTCATATAGGTTATTAACAATATAAGAATATTAAGAAGGAGGTAGAGACTTTTGAAAAAATACAGCGTCAGCGCTTTTTTGGCATTAATCCCTTTTAGAATCAATAGGCTTAGCTTTAATATAGTAACTGTGCTGTTGGTCGCTCTGTGCGCCGGAGTTTTGGGATGTGACATTGATAGCGAGACGGGGCCACAACCAACTCCTACACCGCAGCCAAGTCCGACACCTTCACCCACGCCAACGCCTGGCCCCACGCCAACTCCTACTCCTACACCAACACCTCCTCCTGCAGACACGCTAAGTGCCGTACAAATAGCTATGGGTGAGGAACCAGTTAGTTGCGATGACCCAATTTGGGACGAAGGAGACGAGATTTCCGTGAATACTGGCAGCGTTCGGACTCAGGCGCTTTACGGAAACGGTCAGTTAAACATGACGGGTACCTTTGCTGGTGCTGCGGATTTTAACGGAGGAGAAACTGCAAACCTTAGATTAACAGCTTTATATACTACCGGGTCTGGTCAGGTGTTTATCCGGGCCCGCTGGGATGACATGATTTTTAACTTAGATCGCAGGAGAGCGCTTTTTAATGGACCCGCCGACCCTCTCAAAGCAGACGACCCTGCAGGCTATACCTCTCAACTTAACGACGATAAGATTGGTCTTGCCTTTCAGATTGTGCCAGGAACTTCAAGTGAATTTGGAACCTTTGATGAGGTAGGTTGTTTCGCTTCCTGTCATAATGTGGCAGGAGAAGGACTCGATATGCGCCCAGAAACAGGAAAGGTTGATATTTGGCACTGGAAGACCCAACGTTCCGAGCCTCTAGGTTTTGTAAATGACCAGGTTTCTGATCTGGTAAACGGACGTACAAATGATTCAGGTACACCTATTGAGGTGAGAAATCTAGCGGTAGGTGGTAATAACCGCTCCGGACCAAAATTTATCTGGGATGGAACGGATCAGACTATCCCATCGGGACCGAGGGCTGGTGAAGTACTGGACTCGGCATTTACTCTGCTTATTAATCATCTTCTGGATGTAACTGCTGAGGGTCGGGATGCGGACAATGGAGAAGTCATATTTCAGGCAAATTGTGCCGTATGCCACGGCGCAAATGGTGGAGGCGGAATAGGACCGGCTCTTAATACTATAGAATTCGGACGTGTATCCGATGCAGAGCTTGATGCAGACATAGCGGATGTTGCGCACCCTGGAGCAGGGGCGTATGTTGCACTTAGCGATGCTGACCAGGCTGATTTGAGGCTACGTGTCTTTGGCTTCTGGGGTACTCAGGGCTATTTCTTACAGTTGCCAGACGGCAGTAATGCGGATATCACAACTCTGAGCGACCTTGATTACACACAATCTGGTATAGACAGTCTTACGAATATTACCGAACCTCAGCAAGAGGATCCTCCTGGCGGGGAGTTAAACAAATACAAATTCCAGCAGGATGGGTACTGCTTAGTAATAACTCGCGATCTTGATACCACCCACGATGACGATGTGCTGTTCGAACCGGGCCAATCGTACCCATTTGGAGTTGCTCTTATGGATAATGATGGTATAAACCATATCGGCAACACCTTGCTAACGCTCGAGTTCCTACTTCCGTAACGGATTGTATCCTGTCGTAAGTAAAAAAAGAGGAGAAGAGTTCTTATTGAAGAGCTCTTTTCATCTCCCAGAATTTAGTCTCATAGGATTTCTTAATCTGCAATTAGTCTTTGTAAGAATAAAAGGCACAATACGTGTCCTATTTTGAAATCTAACTACCCTTGTGGATCTTGAAGTATCCGGAAATATAAAGAGTGTGTTGGTTGCGTGGGTCTACAAAAAAAACAATAAAACGCTATGAGTAAGAACTAAAATTGCCTCTTGACTAGTAACATGGGTTATAATATAAATAACTAATAGAATATAATGAGATAGAATACCTCAGGAGGGATGGAGACTATGAATAAATTCCTCTCGTGTGTTGTCTGGCTTAGCCTGATCGTTTTGCCGTTATTTCCCTTAGCTTTTATAGGATGTGAAGAAGGTGGAGGTGAAGGAGGAGGAGGAGGAGGAGGAGGAGGAGGAGTACTACCTCCCCCAAAGATTACTGAAAATAAGTTAAACGTGGAAATTCTCGATGCGTCTATACCCCCCGACAGAAAGCCCGTGGTAACCATTAGGCTTACGGATGATAGGGGAAATCCACTGGGCAGCGACGGTGTGAGAATACGCCTGGTTATCGCCAGGATTGAAAAGGGTGAACGACAATATACGAGCTACATAACCAATCAGGATGATCAACCTTCTTCTGAAAACTCTGCGGATGGAACCTTGCAAGATGAGGGTAACGGAGTTTTTGGCTACACTTTTAATTTCGTTCTGCCTGAGGACTTTGATAGGGATGTAACTCATACTGTGGGTATTTATGCGGACAGAGAAGCCGATGATAGTAAGACATATGTCTCAAATGCTACCTTCGACTTCGTTCCTTCAGGGGGGAATGTAACAACTGTCCGTGATGTAGTAAGGGTTGAGAATTGTAATAACTGCCACGATCCCTTAAGATTGCACGGCGGCTTTAGAAGGGATACAAGGCTATGCGTTCTCTGTCATACCCCTCAGAACACCGATCCTGACACGGGTAACACTGTAGATTTTAAGGTCCTGATTCATAAGATTCACAGGGGGGCAGAACTTCCAAGCGTTGAAGCGGGCACCCCTTACCAGATTATAGGCTTCAACAACAGCGTAAATGATTACTCAACGGTAGAGTTTCCTCAGGAAATAAGGAACTGCACTAAGTGTCATACGGGAGGAACACAGAGCGACAACTTCAAGACTGAACCATCGAGGGCTGCCTGTGGCTCCTGCCATGACGATGTAAACTTTGAAAGCGGAGAGAATCATGGCGGAGGGATACAGCTTAGTGATAATAATTGCAACGGTTGCCATCTCCCATCTACAGATAAAGAGTTTGACCTCTCGGTTGTCGGAACTCACACAATTCCCCTGAAATCGGCCCAGGTTCCGGGAGTAAACTTTGAGATTGTGAGCGTCGAAAGTGCAGATATGATGTCAGATACTGTAGCACCTGGAGAACGGCCTAAGGTGACCTTTAGTATTAAAACCGATTCAGGAGAGACTATTCCACCATCTGATCTGAACTTCCTGAGACTCACCCTTGCTGGGTCAACAGCCGAGTATTTTATCCAAGACTATAACGACGACGGGTTACCTATACCCGGAGACCCCTTGAGCCCGTGGACTCCTGGGGCGGAGGATTATAAACAGGAAGACCCAAGGCAAAGTGCCGTAGGACCGGATGCGTCCGGTAATTTTACTTATACTTTTACAGCCAAGATTCCGACCGATGCGACTGGCACCTATACCGTGGGGATAGAAGGGTATAAGTGTGCTACAGTTGAGGGTGCCAGCCAAAGAAAAGGAGGGACAAATTGTGATGGTACAAGGGATCCCAATGGAAACGGCACGGAGGATCCTGGTGAGGCCTTTAACCAGGTTCGTGACGCAGGACACAATGTAATTTTCGACTTTCCTGTTACAGATTCCGAAGCTGTCCCACGGCGAATGGCAGTTGATTCGTCGACAAAGTGTATCAACTGCCACGGCGTATTTTCAAAGGACTTCAGCATTCACGGTGGCATCAGAAACGATACCGTATACTGTGTTCTCTGCCACAACCCTTCGCATGACACATTAAGCAGACAAATTCCACCTATCGGGGAACCAACTATCACCAACTCTGTTGCTTTTAGGATCATGATCCATAAAATCCATACAGGAGAGGATCTGACTAATAAGCCATACTTCCTTTATTCTCCCCCTGGAGGGATGTTCCCTAACCAGTTTGAGAGACCTACTGACTTTAGTGAGATCCGCTTCCCGGGTGACAGGAGGGATTGTGAGGCGTGTCATTTGCCTAGTACATACATCTTAAACCCCGGTCAAGGTATCTTAGGTGGGAAGGTCTTACCTTCTACCAACCATGAGTTCGAAAGGGAAGAATCATCCAAAACGATCACAGAGACATTCTTTACTGAGCCAGTTATCTCGGTTTGTACGGCTTGTCATGACAGCCTTGTTGTAAACGAAGCTGGGGATGCACTTGCTGGAGAGGGCCATCCTGGCGGGGCTCAACCGGAGGGTGCCTGTATAGAGTGTCACGGTGTGGGTGAGTTCCTTGGCGTGAAAGAAGTCCATTTGCCCGGTCTTCCACCGGAGACGCGTATTGAGCGTCCGAACTAGCTATAAAACGGGAGTTAAATGAAGAAGATCCTGTTCGTATTGTTCTTCGTTGGCATCATAGGTTGTGTGGGCGAACAGAATGAGGGTCAAGACTTTGGCAATATTTTTGACAGCCCCGAAGGGCTGATCGTCACAGAAGAGGAACACCCTGATGGATGGGGTCGTTCAGATTGCTTCGCGTGCCACCCAGAGTTTGATATTCATCAGGTCGACCGTACAGGTGGTCTCCTCCCGATAGAGGAGATACAGGCATTGGTTGAGGAAGAAGGTCTCGCCAGTTGTCCTATATGTCATGGTGATAACGGAGTTGATGAGTGAAAAGAGCGATTCTACCCGCGTCTTTCATGATTCTAATATTCTTATTAGGTGAAAGATCGGCATTTGGCCAGGTAGAGATGATCCGTCCGAGGAGTTTGGGTTTTTTTGGGAACACGCTTACCCTATTTCAGGCGCCCAGCCCTTTGCTTCGTCCGGATAGAACCCGAAAGAATGTTTATCCCTTTTATCAATACCTGGAATTGAATGCTGCAAGCCCTTCAAATGGCCTATCTTTCAACACCTTTATGAGATATAGAGATATATTCAATGGGGAGGATGAGTCTTTCGATCTTTATAATGCATTCATCCAGTATTCTAATAAATCAAATACATTTGAGGTCCGTTTAGGAAGGCAGATCATAACCGAAAGTGTAACCTTTTTTCTTCTCGACGGCGGCTCGGTAAGCTTTAAGCCCGTGAACGGAATCGAACTTGTAGCATATGGCGGATACCAGGATAAAGACCTCCAACCCGAGCCCGAGCGGCCATTCAGAAGCTTTGCTGCGGCAGGGATTAAATTAAAATCCAGTAAAATTCTGGGCACGTTATTCACAATAGGCTATGAATTCTATAATCCGCAGGATTTTTCTTCGAGAAACTTCGTTAATATCTCTTTCAACAGGGTTGTACCCTTTACTGACTTTGCAGATTTTTACGGACTCGCCGAAATTGATGTAGGGGAGGGAAATCTAGGCCTGCTTACAGTCGGATTGGGAATCACATTGACCAGATCCCTTTTCCTCAATCTCGAATACGATAACTACGATCTTGATGAGGAACGCAAAGAATTTCAGCTTGATCCAATATATGACATCTTTTCGGTTGGACGTCTTAATCAGGCCAAGGTGGGTGTGACCTTCATACCTGCCAGTTTTCTGGAGGTCCAAGCCAGTTACGCTTTTTCCAACTACGATGTTCTCGATGATATAGACAGGAATGGTAATATCGCAAGGCTTGGATTTTCGTGGGACTTCTGGCGCGATATTGGTCTCACGGCGTTTAATGGTTTTTATTTTATCGATGGAAGGGACGACGACTATGCATTTGGTCTCAATTTCAATTTAAACGAGCAGATCTATAACGGATTGGATCTCCAATTTGCGTTTGCGTATGCCTATTACAATAAGATAACCAATCAGGAAGGTAACGCATTCAGCTACATAATGGGTTTTGAGTATCTTCTGGTTAAAAACCTCACGTTGAAGGCAGATGTAGAATTAAATACCAATCCTGATTTCAATAAGGATGCAAGGGTTGACCTAGGACTTAGCTACTATTTCTCGGGGACAAAATGAAAAATAAATTTATCTTAATTATCATTTTGATTTTTTTAGCATTCTATGGTTGCCGGAAGCAGGAGCGAGACATCGAGTGGGGGTGGAAACAAGACAAGCCGGTAACACCTCAGAAGCATTTTTCTCATAAATTGCATGAGAACGTGCTGAGCGAAGAGGGACTTGACTGTGAAGCATGTCATCCAGTTGGTTTTGTAATTGAGGAGAAAGAAGAAGAGAAAAGGGCTGAAATTTCGGGCAAATCCCTAATACCGGGGAAAGAAACATGTCATTTTTGTCATTTTAATCCTCAGGCAGGTAGTATCGCACCGAATAGTTGTGACACTTGCCATGTCGATATGCGCGGTATAACACCTGCTAATCATAACTTTAATTGGTCTGTAAAACATGCAGTATTCGCAAAGGCGGATGCGAATTCTTGCAACACCTGTCACAGCCCCAGGTTCTGCGAAGATTGCCATAAGAGAAGAGATCTTCCCACCCTGAGGGTTCACGACAGGAATTTTAGGTTTATCCATGGCATCGAAGCCAGGGCAAATCCGAGAGAATGTGGAAACTGTCACGAGCTCAAGTCCTTTTGTGACCAGTGCCATATAAGGGGCGGGTATGACAGGTAAATTAAAAGGCAAGAAGATATTGTTATTGATAACATTCATTTTGCTTTCCTATTCGATTTCCAGGTCCCAGGAAAGTCCACACTCAGCAATGGAAGAAAATCCTAAAGATGAGGGGAATTGCCTTTTTTGCCATTCGGAGCTACCTAAAGAGGGAGAGAAAGCGCCTAATTACCTGCTTAACTTTGAACCATCAGAGGCGTGCTTGGCGTGTCATTCGGCATCTCAGCATGTGGGATCAAAGGAGCATTTAGAATATTCAATTCCTCAATCGAGTAGTCTTCCCGGCGATGAGAACAATAAAGTTGCCTGTTTTTCCTGTCATGACCCCCATCCACAGGGAATCATTAAAGGTAGGATTGTTTACGAAATAGAGCTTGGACAGCATGAAAAGGAGTTTATAACCCAGGTTGTAATTCCGGAGAGAGGGGGAAAGATTGCGCTACCCGAGAAAACAAAGGTGCTCCTCCGTCTTCCACTCGAAGATAATAAGCTCTGTGTCAATTGTCATGCTACGCCAAATTGATTTGTTCTTTTTATAAATTTACCAAGTCAGGTATGTGAATAGTTAAACAAGTGGGAGGGCACCGTCCTGTGTCTTTTTGAGTTCTTGATTCCAGCTAAATTCCAGATACAATGTTCCACACCAATGTCAGCAATGGAGGATAAGTCATATGAAGAAATCTTTATTTGTTTCAATCATCATCTCCTTTCTAATTGTTGGAGTAGGATTAGCTGTCATGAAGGACACTGGTTATTATAAACCCTCAGTACCCACTTGGCTTACTGGATCAACTGAAGAAAAGGTAAACGAACTTGGGCTTGTTCAACCGTCTTATGCCGACCTCATGTTGTGGACTGGAATCCGTCTTAATGAGTTGTTTGCAGCAGGGGTCACCGGAAAAACACAGTATGCAAAGCTCCAGGCAAGGAAAATCGAAGAGACATTGGAAAAGGCGGCAGTGGTCGATCCAAGAAGAAGGTCGGGAATAGAGGGACTTCTTTCAGCTAATTATCCGGGGCTCATTGAAGCGATAGATTCGAACAAAACAGATGTATTTCAGGCCGCTTTTGGAAAGCTCTACGCTAGTTGTGTTAACTGTCATGTTAAAAACGGAGTCCACTTTTATCCTCTGATTCCCACAACATCTATAAGTCCCATAACAGCGGGCTCTATACAATCATGGGAAGAGATCCAGAAGCATTTGCGAGAGGAGCAGGAGAAAAAGTAATCCGAGTTTAAGACAAAAGAAGAGTCTCTCCATATATATACCTTACAAATGACTTTTTCAGGTTAAAGGATTTGTGTCTAACGAAACATGCGGTGCCAACATAATAATTGCGCAAAGAGATTAAACCTTGAAACAATAGATCTAGTACGAAGTTTATACGTTATGAAGAAAGGATTTAAAATAAGCGAAGCGAGTATGAAGTCTAAACTAATTCTTTAATACAGGAGGATCCTTGAGATGAGACATGTATTAGTTTTTATCATTGGAATGGCCATTTTGATGACTTCCAGCATGGGCAATCGTTTTGCTCAGGGTGAGGAAGGATCGGTAGAAAAGGGCAAAGAGGTGTATACTGCAAAAAAGTGTGGCCTATGTCATACCGTAGATGGTAGTGGTGGTAAGAAAGGGGGAGACCTCTCTGATATAGGCGATAAAAAGGATGCCGAGTGGTTGACAAAATATATGAAAGATCCAAAATCTCTTATACCTGAAGCCAAGATGCCTGCTTTCAGAGGGACTGATGAAGAACTACAGAATTTGGTAGCATATTTGACGAGCCTGAAGAAGGCTAATTAATTCTTGAGCTAGGATATTTATAAGGCAAATCGAGCCCGGAATTGTGACACTTAAATTAAGAATCGGTAGAGACGCCTTTTCATAAATGAATAACCTTGCAGCAAGGTTCCGGGTAAAAGTACCTAAAACAAAAGGCTCTTGAGTCATTGCTAGAGATGTCACATAATTTGTGGATAATATTTTTATTTTGAATGTGCTATTTTTCTGAGCCCGTCTCCAATGGAAATGATTTAAATGGGCATTCAAAAAATTGCCAAAATCAATTCCGGAAGCGTTAAAAAAAGTGACAATCATTACTGTCATCTCGAAGGAACAAAGTGACTGAGAGAACTAATTAATTATAGCAATAGATATCTCGCATTCGCTCGATACGCAAGCGTTTTTTGCTAGCCGTGTCCTGAGCTAGGTCGAAGGATTGTTACTTTGTATCAAGACAAAGTAAAAATTGTAAATTTTAAATTCGATCTCGAAAAAATAATTATAGATTCTAGCCCCTAAATATCTAACACCTGCAATTGCGAGGGATCCTGAGAGAATTCGAAGGGGACGAAGCAATCCCCAAGAATTAAGAAAAGATGAGATTGCTTTGGGATAAAACCTCTCGCAAAGACAGAATGGGAGCAAACCTGGATTCCCACTTACGGAATGTGGGAATGACACTTTGTGAGATTGCTTCAATTTGCCTCTCAAATTTCGCAATGACGGAGAACCGCAGGGTTGTGGGTCACAGCAGTAACAGTGTAATGCCTATCGCAAGCTACAGGGAATTTGCGGGTTAAAATGTCATGAATTCGCGTAGTAGCTTCCTCATTGGTACTATCCTCATCAGCGTGATCGATCACTTTATGCCGTCTGAATTTATGACATCTTACATTCTTTACCAACCAAATTCTCACCATATTAAAACGATTTTCCTTGGTATCGTTCTTGCACAAAACCTTCGTAATAGACATGAGGATAAGTATAGCCGCAAAACTGATGCTAGGCTTTTTAGTTCTTTTACTGCCGGCAGCTCTCATCTTGGGAGGATTCAGCTATTACTCAATTCGCAAGCTCATAGGAATAAATAAGCAGCTGGAGGAAATTACCACCTCCCTTGATGCAACCAGGGAGTTAAACATAGCTGTTGCGAACCTCGTTATACCGGTGAACGAATATACTATTAATGGAGATATTAACGCTAGGGATCATTTTGACAGATTATTAAATAGCGTTGATACGAAACTAAACACCTGTGCTAATTCTTCCTGCCACTTCGCGTCGAATGAGCCAAGGGAAATGGCAAATAGCATTCTTCTCGGGGTAAGCAACATCAAGGAAGTCGCCCAAGGGCTCTTTGGTCTCGATGATCTGTCAAGGAACTCGCACGGTTCTAATGCAGTTAAAGAAATTAACGATATACTTTACTTTCTGAGTGCCCGTCTTAATTTTATGTCCCGGGCGCTGATTGAACGTGTACAGCTACTCAAGACCCAATCGTACGAGGAGGGCCGTAAGACTCTCCGCTATCTATTCGTTTTTTCTCTATCGGTCATGGCAATGTCTGTATCTGTGGCGTACATTATTTCCCGAAAAATAGCAAATCCTATCCGGAGTCTGCTCCAGGGAACTAAACATATTATCAAAGGCAACTTGGACTGTCATGTGAATGTTGCACAACGTGATGAGGTGGGAGAGCTTGCCGAATCGTTTAACTCGATGATTGATGAAATTAAGGGATACAGAGAACGGGTCGAACTTTACAGGCAAGGACTGGAAGAGAAGGTTAAGGAGAGAACCGAGGAACTGATGCGAAAGGATGAGAACTTACGTCAGTCCGAGAAGCTGGCCTCGATAGGACTTCTGGCCAGCGGAGTTGCCCATGAACTCAATAATCCATTGACGAGCATCCTTATGAGCGTTGGTCTCTTGATGGAAGATGTCAAAGCAAGCTCCGATCTTTACAATGAGCTTGAAAAAATAAATGAGGACACGAATAGATGCATACAGATAATCAATGAACTTCTTGATTTTTCGAGGCACAGTATCCCCGATAAGATCCCCTGTAATATAAATTCCCTTCTAGGGGAATCGCTCAATATGTTACGTCATAGTGTGGATTTAGAAAAAATCGTTGTAAACGATGATTTCTCAAGCAATCTTCCTCCGGTATATTGCGATCCGGACCAAATGCAACGGGTTTTCATGAACACAATCACCAACGCAGTTCAGGCAATGCACGGGGATGGGATCCTAACTCTCAAAACTTACCTGAATGGTAATTTTGTCAATATCTGTGTTCGAGATAACGGCCCGGGCATCCCACAAAGAATGAGACAAAAGGTCTTTGATCCATTTTTTACGACAAAGAGAGGGGGGTCGGGACTCGGGCTCTCGATCAGCCATAGAATTATCCATGACCATGGTGGGAGGATCGAAATTTATAGTGCTACAATCGATGAACCTAAAGACGAAGCTGGTATACAAATAACGGGAACGGGCGTAGAAATCCTTATCCCAATAGAGGGTTAATCTATGTGTATGAGCAATAAAGAAGAGAGCAAAGGACGTATTCTGGTGGTTGACGATGAGCAGAATATCTGTGAGTCCATAAAAAAGACACTTGAGCGAAGTGGTTATTCAGTCAGTGCCTCTCAAGATGGATATGAAGCGCTAAAAATGGTCGGCACAGATGGCTACGATATGGTTATCTGCGACATCCGAATGCCGGAGCTAGATGGACTTCAGATATTAGACCAAATTAAGGAGATTAATCCTCGAATTGTTGTCTGTATGATTACCGGATACGCTTCGATCGATACGGCAATTACCTCTATGAGGCATGGAGCCATAGATTATATTACAAAGCCCTTTAAACCGGATCAGATCCGTTTCATTGTCAATAGAGCTTTTCAACAGAAGAAACTGGGAGATGAAAGCATAAATCTTAGACATGAACTGGGGAACTTCTACGGACAGGATGTGGTCATCGGGAATAGCAAGAAAATGCATGAAGTGTTTGACCTTGCTCTCAAGGTATCTGAGACAGATTCCAGCGTGTTAATTTTAGGAGAAAGCGGCACAGGGAAAGAGGTTCTTGCACGAATCATTCACTTTAAAAGCCTCCGAAGTAACAACTCCTTCGTCACGGTGAATTGTGCCGCCATACCGGAGACACTTCTGGAAAGCGAGCTCTTCGGTCATAAGAAGGGCGCCTTTACCGGAGCAATCTATACTAAGAAGGGTAGTTTTGAACTGGCGGATGGAGGGACTCTTTTCTTGGATGAGATCAGCGAGATGAAAAAGGATATGCAGGCTAAGATTCTTCGCGCACTAGAGGCAAAGAAAATAAAGAGAGTGGGGTCAGAAGATGAAATTAGCGTGGATGTAAGAGTAGTTGCCGCCACTAATAAAGAGATTACACAGGAGGTCAGAGAGGGCAATTTCCGTGATGACCTATATTATCGCCTGAACGTCGTACAGATAAAAATTCCGCCCTTACGCGAACAAAAAGAAGACATTCCCATTTTTGCCAGGCACTTTCTTAAGAAGTATTCAGAGGAGCTGAAAAAAAACATTTTTGATTTTTCTGAAGGGGCAATGGCTCGCATCATCGATTATGATTGGCCCGGCAACATAAGAGAGCTCAAGAATGCAATTGAGCGTGCGGTAATATTCGCAGAAATAAATGGCCTTATCCGGAGCCATCACCTACCTCAACACATTCTTGAGGGAACTGAAATCCCACCCGCTGAGAGAGAAAAGGAGGCAAAAAGGGAACCGGTAGACAAAGGGTTCCGGACATTGAAGGAAGTTGAGGATGGCTATATAAAGGAGGTTCTAAGATACTGCGGCGGAAACAGAATTAAGGCCGCAGAGATCCTTGGAATCTCCCCAGTCACGATATGGCGAAAGTGTGGTAAATAAACACAGAATTAAAAAAGGATCAGGACCGATGTCCAGAAAACGGGCCCTGATCCCAATCCTCAGAGATAAACACTAACCGTAGTTCGCTGTGTCCCTTTACTCCTGATGGCATGAGCTACACGGCGCTTGAGCTATAGCAAAGGGTGCCGGGAACGGGGCATTGTAGGGATTGTCCTCAAAGTGACAACCCACGCATCTGCCAACGTTATCTTGCTCAACTACAGCAGGATGTATTCCATCCCAATCTTCTGCATGCGGATAGGGATCTCCACTGAACGGTACTCCGGCAACTTGCTCGTATGAGGTCCTAAGTGCAGTGACTGCGAAAGCTGTGTTATGCACCCCCTCACTCTTGTCTTCCTCTAAAGCAAGAAAGTTGAAGGACGCCTTGAATACGTCTTCGTCAGGGATTCCCCCTGCCGGATGAGTAAAGCAGGACTCGTCTGTCTCTGCCTGTTCTATCGTGCAGCAACTCTTCAGCAGTCTGACCCTTCCGTGGAACGGAACCGGACTGGGCTTGCCTTCTGGAACACAACCGGCATCCCAGCCTGCATCCATTGCAAATTCACCTATTTCGTCCTTGAGAGCTTCTAAAAGGCCTTCAACCTCGGTTTGTACGCCTTCTCTCATGCCATTACCATTGAAGTCTCCATAGGTATGCGGAATATTGAATGCAAATGTCTCGCCTGAAGTGGCATGACATCCGGCTGACAAACAGCCTGACCCTTGCGGATTTTGATCCGTGGGGAGTAGACCCGTGTTTTCAAAATCTGTATCCCCATCTTTTACAAGATGCGTATGGTCTCCAACCCGATTGCGTTCAGGGCCAGCCTGGTCGCGATTCGCAGCCATATGGCAGTCCACGCATGCGTTTTCGGTAGCGGTGCTATGGGGTGAATTTGGATACACTCCACCAGGGGCATCCGATTCGAACCAAAGGTTCTCACCAAGGAATATGTCTCCCTGAAGGCTAGCGTGCGCATCGTTCTGGTTTGTTAGCGTATTTGGGTTGCTAATTGGTCTCCTTGAGTTATGGCATCCTATGCACGTCGCTCCTACTCCGACGCTATCCGGAACCGTGTACATGGCCAGGGTGGTAAAGCTGCCAAATCGCCTCACCTGCGCCGGGTAGCCGGCTTCATTGTGCGGGTCATGGCACGCTGAACACGTCTGTGGCTCGGCAAAATCAGCCGGAGGAGCGAAAGTCGGAACGTCGCCCGGTTCGCCCCCGTTCCTGATCCATATCACGTTCCCCGCTGTGCTGTGACAACGTGCGCAGCTACTATTGAGTGCCGGATCGTCCTCTCCCAATGGGCTCGTTTGGAGGTTTCCTGTGGTCACAAATTTTGAGTGCGGGGAGTTGTTCCATTGATTAGGTATTAGGTGAAATGGAGGTTCATCGTGACACTGGAAACAATCATTAGCCGTGTAGTTGACTATTATCGCATCAGGGCTTCCGCCCGATTCTGCATGCTCTTTTCCTGGTCCATGGCAGTTTTCACACTGTATGTTTCCCAGAACCTGAAGGTCTGCTGGAATGGCATCGAAGTTTCCGGGCATAAGCTCGGCGGGAAATTCCCAGCCAACCATTTCTTGAACATCGTCAAACCCGCCATTGAATATGGTGTTTCCCAGGTCGTAGCCTACTGTGTGACAGTATATGCAGCCTTCGTTATAGCTGGGAGATAACTCTCCATCAACGCCTCTTTGGAAGAATGATGCATGACCGGTAGCCAGCCATGGCTGATATTTTGGGGTTAGGGTTCTGTCATCGTCCGATCTTGTCTGAGCTATAGAGTGACAAGCCATGCAGTTGACCCCATCTGCGGTAACTCCTAGCCATTCACTTACATTGAATATACTAAAGCTATTTCTGGAGACCGATTCCGTAATCATATAATCTCCAACCACATCAGGGGTGAAGTGAGGGGTTCTTGAGGATGCATCTGGGATTGATGCAGCTGACCCGGCGGGCTTGCCGGTTATTGACCAATTATAGGAGTTCTGAATTCCTCCGTTAAAATACACCGGGAGTCCAAGATGGGTGTTAGCCTGGAAGGGCAGGGTCTCAGTTTCGGGATCGAAATTTGAGGGTATATACTCATCTTCCCAACCTCCATACTGAGGAGCGGATGTGCACCTTATCTCTTCTTCTATCTCGTCTTTACCATCGCTTACTTTAACGTCGAGTATATAGTTAACCTCCTGAGCGCTGAAAGGCCGAATCTCAAATCTGTCGCGAAGGCCTCTGTTCAAATTGGCCAGAGTTTCCTCAATAGTAAAGGTGGTGAACGAGACTGTATCAGTATCAGCACCTGTGAGCGTAGGGGCGGGTAAACCAAACTCTGGGTCGCCGCCAGGCCATTCTCCAACGTTTCCAGACGCAACACCGAATTTCCACTCATAGGTAATGGGCCTTTTGGTAGTGGAAATCACTTCGACAGTGACCTGTGCCTGGGCGCCGAAGCCTACACTTTTACACTGGGTCTGATCAAGTTGTACTTCGAGAGGTGCACCGCCCCCGCCACCACCCTCCTCATTTTCACAACTAATTATGCCGAACGCCAGTACCGAGAGTAAAATAGTAAAGAGTACATAACCTATTTTCTTACCCATGATTTTACTCCTTTAAGTCTTTTTTCATTTTCTCTTTACTGCAAAACCGATTATCCGACGACAGGCGTTTCGATTTCGGTGTATCTTTCTTTAAGCTCACAACTAACACATTTAGCAGCAATTATCATGCCAGAAACCTTTCATTCAAAATGCTCGTAAAGTCTGGCGAAATACCATCTCACCCGCTATAAACTTAGCATTGACAGTATCTTAGAATCAACTCAGTTTAAAAAATGGAAAGATTGGTTAGGCCCGGGATTCATTTATCATCGTGATAAAAAATTGATATATTGCATTTTGTATAATATCCATCAATTTATTGCAAATTGTAATAACGTAAAAATCAATCATTTCAATCAATTATAGGAGAAACATTTCATTTTGAAATCATCGGCTGGATAAATTCTCAAATTCTCGTCTATCATGGATATTCAGGGTTAAGGAAATACTTTTTAATTATAGGGAGTTAGAAATTAACAAATTTTTCGTCCAACCGGTCTTATGCTTCGGTATGGATATTGCCATGTAGATAATTTAATTGTAGGCACTTGTGGACAGAAAGATGGAACACACGGATGTACGGGTCTTTAAACAGGGGCACTCTTTAAGGTCTATTCAGCGTGGAACAACCTGTATTCGTGTAATATATGAAAGCGACCCAATAGAAGTATTAACAATAGAGCTGGGGCCGAAAGCTTCGGTTGATGAATCCTACCTCTGGTACAATCCGTCATTCCACATGATTGTGGAAGGTAACATGGCATTTGAAGTAGGTGACAGGTCCTACGAGCTTCTTCGGGGTGAGGGAATATCGATATTAGATAATGAGCGCTATAAGATCCATAATCTCGTTGATACCAAGGGGCTAATTTTTTGTTTTTTATTTAATACCACTCGAGGTAGTCGCAATTCGGATCTAGTAAAGGGCGAGGTACAGTAAACCACTAAACCTCATTTTCAGAGTTTCCTACGAAGTATTCTTTTAATTTGGCCACTTCATCAAGGTTAAATATTTCCCGGATTGTATCTACATAGATGTCACCTGTTAATTTAGAAGCCTCTGTTTTTAACCTGGTGACCGGGTGATGGAGAATCTTACCTATAATTCCAGATGCCATATCTTCTATGATCTCCTTCTCCCTTTCCGAGATGTTGCCTAACCTCTTTAAAGCCTTCTCAACCTCAATGCGTTTAATTTCATGAAACCTTCTTCTTATGGAGATGATGGTCGGTACGGCCTTAAGGCCTTCGAGCCACTTCTGGAATTCTGTGTCTCCCTGAAGCACTATCTCTTCAGCCTTCTGTATGTGATCATTCCTCACATTGGAGGTTTCAAGAACGAAACCTTGAAGGTCATCCATATCGTAAAGATAGACGTTTTCAAGCTCCCCAACCCTCGGGTCAATATCTCTGGGAACCCCAATATCTATCATAAACATGGGCTCATTACGCCTGAGCTTTAGGGCATCCCGAACGTTCTGCGTCTTTATTATAAAATCTTTAGAACCGGTGGCGGTAATCACTATGTCGGATTCCTTTAGGTAATTGTAAGCCTCTTCGATTCTTATCGCTCTACCCCCTGTTTTTTTAGCGATCTCTTCGGCTCGCCCGACCGTGCGATTTGCAATTATTAAGTCTCTTACCCCTGCCGCTACAAGATGAGTCAGGGCATTCTTGCCCATGCCTCCTGCCCCTATGAGCATAACTCTTCTTCTTGAAAGGTCGTCAAATATCCTTTTTGTAAGCTCCACCGCTGCATGACTTACCGAGGTCGTATAGCTTCCTATCCCGGTTTCCGTTCTCACCCTCTTTGCAACAAAAAAGGCACGATCGAAAAGTCGGTTCAGTATAGGCCCTGTAGTCTTTTTTTCAACAGCCATTCTATAAGCATCCTTTACCTGTCCCAGTATCTGTGGTTCACCCACCACCATCGAATCTAGGCTGGACGTAACTCGAAGCATGTGCCTTGTAACAGCATTTCTGATCAAAACATACACGTAGCGAGCAAAGTACCGTATAGGAACACCATGAAATTCGGATAGAAATCGTTTAATTTCCTCTATGCCCTCTTCATTTTCCGTTACAGCATATACCTCCACACGATTACAGGTAGAGAGGATTGCACATTCTCGAATTCCGGCTTTTTCTCGCAAGCCATCCAGTCCAGCTCCAAGGGAGGACTTTTCAAAGTAGAGATTCTCCCTTACCTCAACAGGAGCAGTCTTATGATTAAGTCCGACAAGAACCAATCTCATTTCCTTGAAGGGTAATCAGGCAAACTTTGTGCCAAACAATTACAGACCGCTAAAACAATTTAACTGGCAAATTCCCCGTAGCTCGCTACAGGGAGTTTCGTTAGAAGCAAAATATTTAGTATGTCAGATTTTCATACAACTCAT
>Ga0214471_10000889_pt1 | contig 24150 bp, 25 predicted proteins | sample RVTome_5_FD_207665 | JGI IMG/M metagenome (GOLD analysis project Ga0214471, IMG submission 207665) | Soil microbial communities from uranium-contaminated site in the Upper Colorado River Basin, Wyoming, United States - RVT142D155 | ecosystem: Environmental > Terrestrial > Soil > Contaminated >... | reverse complement strand
CTTCCCCAGGAAGGAACGAACTCTGAAATCGACGACAGCAGTTCCTCTATTTCTTTCCGGAATGATGACAGGTCGTCCCAGGTCCCCGGCTTTTGCTTTTCGAGCAGCCTTATTATTTCGCGCCTGACGCTTGGCACGTCCCTGAGGGGCCGGATGTTGAACAGCAACCACTAGATATCATCGCGCTTGCTATTCAATATTGCCGCGGATTAATGGTGTTCCTTGCGCTTTTTGTGGACGGATTCCTGAACCTCTACCGCAGACCTCTCCTGCTTTTCCAGGCTGCGCTCTATCTCCGGCTGGAACTTTTTCTTGGCGTACCAGGCGGCCGCGGGGCTTCCGCCTATCATGACTGCTATTGTGATTGCTTCGTCGAAAATGGCACACTACGCACGCTAGACCGTCAGGACCCTTTTTGCTTCATTGAGCCTGTCCAGGAGCTCTTTCAGAAACACGTCGGCAAACTGCTCAAACGTGTAGATTGAATGGTTTGTACTGTACTCCTGTTTGCGCTTCTGGTACTCGGCTTCAAGCCACGCAAAGTCGGCCTCCTTGAGCTTCAGGACAAAGTTCTGCGACTTTGCTTTTGACTCGAACATGTTTAGCATGAAGTAGCTCGCAAACTGGGTGAAGCTGGTTGCCTTGTATTTCCTGCTGTACTCCTCCTTGCATTTTTCATAGTTCTCGTCAAGCCAGTTCTTGACGTCGGAGCGTATGGTAAGTGAGGTGTAGTGGCCGGCAAAGTCCTCCTTTATCGTGCACGCGTCCACCATGTAATAGCCGCGCTTTACCTCGTTCATCAGGATTATCAGCGCGCTTGGGACAAACATGCCTGGGTAGTACTCGTCGGTTATCTTTTGCAGTTTTGTCAGTATCGCCGGCTTTAGGCCAATCGTGGCATAGCCCTGGCTTGGCACAGGAGCATGGAGCGCTTTCTCCAATAATTAACCTTTTTAGTTGGAAAAAGGTGGGAGGAGGCTACCTGCGGGTAGGTTCGACGTAGGCTTTCAGGTCATCGCCGTTTATAACGTCCTCCTCTGGCGGCACGTAATCAACAACACCGTGCCTCTGCTCTCCAGGATACCTTTTTTGCGTTGCAAGCGCCACTCCGACGAACAGGGCGACGGATATGACAGGCGGTATCATGGTGTCAAGCCCTGCAAGCTCTAGTGGCACGATGAAGAACATCAGCATCCTCAGCGCGGAGCCGACTATCAAGGACGTCACCGCCGCGGGCATGTTGGCCTTCTTCCAGAACAGGCCAAACGTCAGCGGGCCCCAGGCTCCTGCAAAGACGATGTCAAATGCCAGAATGAGGTAGATGCCGGGCTGCGGGAGCAAATAGCCCAGTATGAACGCGGCTGTCATCATGGGTATCGTAAAGATGCGCGTCGTGATGAGCAGCTTGCGGTCGTCCATGCCTGGGCGCTTCATTATCCTCTTCAGTATGTTCCTCTGTATGATGTTCCTTGACATGACTGATGAAATAGCGAGCAGGCCGCCGTTCGCAGTCGACATCGAGGCGCCAAGTACGCCCATGAGCAGGGCGGCGCCTATCGCGAAGGGCACGTGATTGAGCGCAAACGTCGGGTAGGCCATGAACGGGTCTTCAAGTGTCGGAAGCATGAATAGCATGAATATGCCTATCATACTTGTCGGAATGACAGTGAAGAAGGTCAGGCCCGCGCCCATGAACGCGCCGCGGCGTGCAGTCTTGGGATCCTTTGCCGCAAAGACGCGCTCCATGAAATCAAGCGCCACGATGTCGCCTATAGCAAGGGCAAGTATTCCTCCCCAGTTGACCAGCGCGCCGTTGGCCACGTCGAACAGGCCGGAGAGATCCAGGTACGCGGGAGGCGTAGCGGCAAGCACTTCTCCAAAGTCGACGCCGGCGTAGCCGGCTGCAACGAAGATGAACGCGGCCCAGAACGCGCCGATTGCAATATAGATCTGGAAAATGTCGGTGTATGCCGATGAAAACAGGCCGCCGGCAAATGTGTATACGAGCACGACTACTGCTGCTATCATCATGGCCCAGAAAAAGTCGATTCCAAACACGGCCTCGAGTATAAAACCGCTCGCTGCGAAGTTGCCTGCCACGAGCACCGTGAAGCTTATCATCATGAGCACGCCGGATATGCCTTCCGCGCCGTTGCCGAAACGGCGGTAGTAAAAGTCCGGCAGGGTGAGAAGCGACATCTTATTCAGCTTATTGCCGTAGAAAAGCCCCGTTAGTATGAGGCAGGCGCCGAGGCCTATTGGTATGGCGGCGCCGGCCCAGAACCCGAACTGGTAGACAAGCGCGACGTTGCCGAGCGACGAATTTCCGTCGATGGACTGGGCGGCGAGCATCGTGCCCACGAAGAAGAGCGGCAGGCTCTTGCCGGCCACCATGTAACGTTTGGTGCTCTTTTTGACGAACCTTGAGCTGAGCGTTCCGACCGCAAGCGACAGACCCAAGAATGCGATTATAGCTATTCCGTACCCGTCCAGTTGAGCCATATCCCTCTGGTATGTATTTAGTAAATATATAAAACTTGCTCGTGGAAAAAGTTCGACTGTCGAACGCTGGCGCGCCCTTAATCGCTCTTGCAGACGCCAAGCATGTTCAGGATGTGGAAGGAAAAGGCAATGTCTTCTTTTGCGATGTCAGGCACCTGCTCGCCGGCCTCGTGCTTCAGGTCCTGCAAAAAGTCGTATATCTCATCGACGCTAACCGGCGCGCTCTTGTAGCCCAAGTTTTCGTTGACCGTGTTGTACATGGAGATATAATAGCTCAGGAAGCTGGTTTTCATCAAGGTCTTCTCCGCGTCGGCCGTCGCGCGGAAGATCTTGGACGTACTTCCTTGCATGACTGGATGGTGCCCGCGTGCGATATAAGGGTTGGTATAAAAAATGTAAACTACGTATTTGAGAGCGCCTGATGATGCGTATACTACAGCTATGCGGCTTCCGGTTGTACAAAAAAAGAACATCCGCGCTTTTTTGCAGAATTTCCCAGCAGAAATTATAAATACGCAGATTACTAATACCATGCGCGAGTGCTGGTCAGAAACATCCCGGTCAATAGGATAGACATTGCGGGGGAGAACGTCAGGAAGGAGCATTCCTTTGGCGAAGACAATAAGGACAGGCTCATCAAGGAGCACCTTTCAAAGTTCGACCTGCTGCAGCCTGTCGTGGTGCGCTTTGACGCAAAAAGCAAGCGCTACAAGCTCTTGATCGGCCGCAGGCGCTTTTTCGCGCTGAGCGCCAAGGGCGAGACTAGGATCCCGGCAGTGGTCACGGAGCTCGAGGGTGCAGAGGCCGAGGCCGCGTCGCTGTTTGAAAATCTCATCAGAAAGGACTTGTCGCCGCTTGAAAAGGCGCAGATGGTGAAAAGGCTGATCGAAACGACCAAGTCTGGCATAACTGGCTTTTCTGCTACGTACGGCCTTCCAAAGAGCACGGTGAGCGAGTGGCTCTCCATACTGTCGCTCCCGCAGGCGCTACAGGATGGTATAGAGAGTGGAAAGATAACGACGTATGAAGCTATAATGATGGCAAGAAAGCCAAAAGCCGTCCAGGAAAGGCTTGGGGCGGCCGCAAGCAAAGGGACGCTGCAGGAAGCCATGACCAAAGCCGGCGTCAAGCGCGGCGCGCCAAGGGGCCTGCTCACGGTCCGGCTGGTGTTTGATCCGAGGAAAAAGCAAGACAAGGAGTTATGGGAAAAGCTCAATGTTATGGCAGAGCGCAATGGCCTTGACGTGACTAAATATGCATGGAACGTCCTTGCGAAGCACGCCGGGCAATCGTAGATTACGTTATTCTGCAAAATACAGCAGGGACAATCGCGGAATGAGGTTGTCGGCTTGACGTAGATTAATTAGAAATATTTTTAATATACTTACTAATTATAAAATCTGATAGTCCATGGGCATGGAATTTTACGGCGACTCGTACAAGGGAAATGATGAACCAATCTTTGTTGGGATACCCACGTTTTTGAAACTGCCGTGGGTGAGGAGCAAGGCGGAGCTTGACAAAGTCAAGCCGGATGTCGCCGTCATCGGCGAGCCGTTCGACTTTGGGACCACTATCCGCCCCGGCGCAAGGTACGGGCCGAGGGCCATCCGCGCTGCTTCCACCGTGCCGTCGCCCCCGTACGAGCACTTTAACATCGAGACGGGTGTTGACCCGTTTGGCGTTTTCAGGACCGTTGACTATGGCGACGTCAACGTTTCGCCAGGTGACGTCGTCGAGTCTCACAGGCGCATGACAGACAAGGTGAAGGAAGTGCTGGACATCGACGGCATACCTGTCATGCTCGGAGGCGACCACTCGATCACGTTTGCAAACGTCAGGGCGTTTGCCAAGAAGTACAAGAACATCGGCATGATCCACATCGACACGCACGCAGATTGCGCGCCGCAGGGTCTGACGGGGTTCAAGTACGACCACGGCGCGCACATACGCCGCATCATGGAGCTTGGCTGCCTGAAGGGCAAGAACTACACGCTCATTGGGCCCAGGGGCTATTGGCCTGGGCCGGACCTGTACAAGTGGATGGCTGACCAGGACTTTCAGTGGTTTACAATGCTTGACGTCGAGGAGCTGGGCATCGACAGGATCGCCAAGGAAGCTGCGGACAGGGCGAATGACAACGTCGACGCCGTTTACATCAGCTGGGACATTGATACGTTTGACCCTGCATACGCCCCGGGAACCGGTGAGCCGGAGCCCAACGGGTTGACATCGAGAGAGGGCATGCGGCTGATGCGCCTGCTGTCGACGTCATTTGACCCGGACAGGTTTGCGTTCGACCTTGTCGAAGTCGCGCCGAACTATGACGTTAGCGACGGCAGTTCCTATAACGGCGGCATCACTTCTGGCCTTGCAAACAGGCTCATAGTCGAGCTTTTGGCGGGCCTGTCGCTCACAAAGAAGGGGCAGACCGAAGGCAAGCCAGTCAGACCCAAGCCATACAGAGGGACGAGCCACACGTATGACTTTGGCAACGGCCCCAAGGCAAAGATTCCAAAGAGACCGCCGCTGAACTACGGACCCAAGGCGAAAAAGTAGGCGGGCATGATATACATCAAGGCGACGGTAAAGGGCGAGCCCGACGTTCCGCCCCTTACTAGAGTCTTTCAGTATGCGGACAAGACTGACGAGTTGATACTACACCATTCCGTCGAGATGGCGAGAGAAAAGCTCGGCAAGAACATGAAGCTGAACGTCAACGAGGCATTGTTGCTGTACGCATACTTCGTCGCAAGCGAGATGCGGGCGGAAAAGCGCGTAGGCATAATTGAAAAGAACGCCAAAACAATACTATCGTCAGGCCAGGCAATGGTGGGCGTGCCGGAAACGTTAAGAGTATTAGTGTTTGATGCAGTGGTTGACGGCAGGCGCGAGTGGGTGGTCTTAAGGCAACCCATCCCTGCCTCAGGATACATAATGGCGGCAGAGTGAGATGGTGCTTGAAATATTTGACGTGGTGCTAGAGCCGATATTCTCGGTGTTCCACATGGCCGAGTCGTCCATCGACACGGCGGCACCGGCAGGCATACTGCTCCTCGGGCTCCTCACGGGCCTGCGCCACTCCATAGAGGCCGACCACGTGGCCGCGGTCTCGACGATGGTGGCGGGCGGCGGAAAAAAGCTACGCAACGCCCCGGTGCTAGGCACGCTGTGGGGGCTTGGCCACACGGCGACGCTGTTTGCAGCGGGCCTGCTGGTGCTGTTGCTTGCGGTGCAAATACCCGAAATGGTGAGCGGCAGGCTAGAGTTTGGCGTCGGGATAATGCTGCTCTTCCTTGCCGTAACGACGTTTACGGGGTTTAACGCCGGCAGGTTCTTCCGCGGGCTTTTCAACAGGCACAGCCACTCGCACCCGCACGCGCACCCTGAGCATGGCCTAGTCCACACGCACGAGCACGGCCACGAAGGCGAGCACCACCACGGCCACAAGTCGATTATGGTAGGCATGATACACGGCATGGCGGGGAGTGGTGCGATAATGCTCGTAGTGCTTTCCACGATCCAGTCGGTGCCCCTTGGCCTTGCTTACATCGCCATCTTTGGAGCCGGCTCGATAGCCAGCATGGCCGGCGTGAGCACACTCATCGGCCTGCCGTTTGCAAAGGTGCACAATTTTGCAAGAATGACACTTGCGCTAAAGTACGCTTCCGCGATAGTGGCATTTGTCATAGGCGCAGGTATGGTATACGAGCTTGGCTTTGTGGAACAGGTGTTCGAGTAGTCAGTAATAGTGGTGCGCCGGCCGCTGCGCCTTGCCCAGCTTGTCAAAGTGGTCATGGTCCTGCTTGCCTCCCCTGTGCGAGTGTTTCGTGCCGTCGGTGTGCGTGTGTGTGTAGTATTGCGGCATTGCTACCAGCACATCGTCAACGCGCAACAGCAGGCAGGCAACGTCAACTGCCGTCCCGAGGACCTGCTCCTTGACTGCTATAGGTTCGATGATATTCAACGATAGCATGTCCTGGACGGTGCGCTCGACGACGTTTATGCCCTGCCTCTTGCCCTTTGCGGCGCGCAGCCGTACAAGCGTGTCAATGACGTCCATGCCGGCGTTAGCCGCTATCGTCAGCGGGATCTCTTCAAGCGCCTCGGCAAACTTTAAAACCGCAAGTTGTTCCCGTCCCGCCACCGCGACCGCCCTTTCCCTGACAGCCCTTGCCATCGCGGCCTCGGCAGAGCCCCCGCCCGCGACGACCGCGGGGCTTGCGATAAAACCCCGGAGCACGTTCATGGCATCGAGCACGGAGCGGTGGAACTCGTCCAGGACCTTGCTTGAGCCGGCGCGCAAGAGTATCGTTACCGACTTGGGGTTCTGGCACCCTTCCACAAAGACCATTTTGTCGTCGCCCACGAACTTTTCGTAGACTTTGCCGGCGTACCCGAGATCCTGCGCGGATACCCTTTCAGGGTCACGCGTTATGCGCGCGCCAGTCGCCTTTTCAAGCCACCAAAGGTCGTTTTCTTTTACCCTGCGCACCGACATTATGCCGGCGTGCGCAAGCATGGTCTGGGCAAGCATGTTAATCCCGCCCCTAGAAATGACGACGTTTGCGCCCGAGTCTATTACCGCCTGCACCTTGCCCCGCAGGTCAAGCGCCTGCGCGTCGATGTATGCCTTTACCTGTGCCGGCAAAGATATCCTGATCTCTGCGTCGGTCCGGGTCCTCTTGCCCTCAAGGTCATCGTCAAGTAGCAGTATGCGGGCGTCCCTGATCTCCTTTGCCATAGCCGAGTTGTCGACCGTCTTGTCTATCGCGGCGCCCGAAACGAGTCTGGTATCAGAGACGCTGCCAGGCTTTTGCTCTATCTTGACGTCGTCCACCTCGACCTTGCCTGATTCAAAGTCTGCTACTGCGAATATCGCGTCCACGACGATCTTGGCGATGTCGCCGGCTTCTGCGCACGACGATATCGCCTTTGAGCCAAGGCATGTTGTCGCCAGCTTTTCCATGACCTGCCTGTCAGAAGGATGGTGCGCCGTCGCAAGTTTCCCCAGTTCGTCGATGGCCATCTCCAGTCCCTTCTGGTAGCCGTCAGAGATCGTCGCCGGCATCACACCAATGTCCAAAAGCTCTTCCGCCTTTGCGACGAGCGCGCCCGCAAGAACGACTACAGAGGTGGTGCCGTCGCCCACCGCGTTGTCGACCGCGTTTGACGCCTCTATCAAGACTTTGGCTGCCGGGTGCTCGACGTCTATCTTTCTCAGAAGGGTGGCGCCGTCCTTTGTAATCGTGACCTCGCCCATCACGTCCACAAAGACCTTGTCCATGCCCCGGGGCCCAAGCAGGCTCTTGACCATCTCAGACATCAGCCTTGCTGCGAGCATGTTGTACCGCCTTGCCTGGCTGCCGCTTGCGCGGGTAGTTCCTTCCTTGAAAAGTTCCTGGCCGGACATCAGGATCCTCCGCGACGGGGGGTCATACTTACGGTTCCAGCCCTCTGTATTTATGCAGTATCCCACCTTGTGTAGAATACGAACCGGCGTGCTGCCAGGCGGCGCTTTCCAGAGGTAGTTCACGGATTCCAATACTCAATTATAAATACGACAATTAGTAAGTATGCGTCATGATGCTTGCTCCACGCGAAATAGACAAGCTGTACGTTTTCATGGCGGCCGAAGTCGCGCGCAAAAGGCGCGCAAGGGGCCTGAAGCTGAATTATACGGAAGCAGTCGCGCTCATCTCCGACCACATAGTGGAAGGGGCCCGCGACGGTAGGTCGGTTTCCGAACTGATGAGTTCAGGCAAGCAGGTCCTGACAAGAAACGACGTGCTGCCAGGCGTGCCGGAGTTGATAAAGAACGTGCAGGTTGAGGCGACTTTTGAGGACGGCACCAAGCTTGTGACCGTGCACAGCCCTATAGCGTGATTGCATTGATACCGGGTGAGTATTTCATCTCAGACAAGCCAGTTATGGCAAACACAGGCCGCAAGACCGTGAAAGTGAAGGTCAGCAGCACAGGCAACAGGCCCATCCAGGTAGGGTCGCACGCCCACTTTTTTGAAGTGAACAAGGCCCTGGCGTTCCCAAGAGCCAAAGCCTATGGATTTCATTTGAATATACCCTCAGGTACATCGCTCCGATTCGAGCCGGGCGACACGCGTGAAGTGGAGCTGGTGGAATACGCCGGCAAGAAAATAGTCTACGGCTTTAACGCCCTTGTAAACGGCAAGTTGTCGGTGAAAAGAAAGCAGGCGCTTGCAAAAGCCAAAGCCAGGGGGTTTTCCGGCGCATGACGTTGGAGATACCGCGCAGGCAGTACGTCGACCTGTACGGTCCCACCACCGGCGATAAAGTGAGGTTTGCAGACACTGACCTCATCATCGAGATTGAAAAGGATTTGCTGTCGCACGGCGACGAGCTTGTCTTTGGCGGTGGAAAGAGCGTTCGGGACGGCATGGGGCAGGCAAGCGGCGTGCCGAGCAGGGGAGCGCTTGACCTCGTTATCACAAACGCCATAGTGCTTGACCCTGTCCTTGGCATAATCAAGGCAGACATCGGCATAAAAAACGGCAGGATTGCCGGCGTCGGAAAAGCAGGCAACCCAAACGTTATGGATGGTGTGGACATGGTGGTATCTGCAAACACGGAAGTGATAGCAGGTGAGCACACGATATGCACGCCCGGCACCATCGACACCCACATACACTTCATCTCGCCCCAGCAGGCGATAGAGGCGATATGCGCCGGCACGACGACCATGATAGGCGGGGGTACCGGCCCGGCAGACGGCACCAACGCAACAACATGTACGCCCGGCCCCTGGAACATCCACAGGATGCTAGAATCCCTTGAAGAACTGCCGCTTAATTTTGGACTGCTTGGCAAGGGCAACGACTCGCTTGAGCCGGCCCTTATGGAGCAGGTGGCAGAGGGCGCGTGCGGCCTGAAACTGCACGAGGACTGGGGCACGACGCCGGCCACGATAGACGCGGCCTTGCGCGTCGCCGACAAGACAGACACGCAGATCGCAATACACACCGACACTCTGAACGAGTGCGGCTTTGTGGACGACACCATCGAGGCCATTGCAGGACGCACGATCCACACGTATCACACTGAAGGCGCCGGCGGCGGGCACGCGCCTGACATCATGAAGATTGCCGGCGAAAAGAACATCCTGCCGTCGTCCACCAACCCGACGCGGCCGTTCACGGTGAACACGCTTGAGGAGCACCTGGACATGATGATGGTATGCCACCACCTGAGCCCGTCGATACCAGAGGACGTCGCGTTTGCCGAGTCGCGCATAAGAGCTGAAACGATTGCGGCAGAAGACGTGCTGCATGACATAGGCGCGCTCTCGATGTACTCGTCGGACAGCCAGGCGATGGGCAGGATAGGCGAAGTCACGACCAGGGCCTGGCAGACCGCTGACAAGATGAAAAAGATGGCAGGCAGACTGAAGGAGGAAAAGGGCGACAACGACAACCTGCGCGCCAAGCGCTACCTTGCGAAACTTACGATTAATCCTGCCGTAACCCACGGTATCGCGGATCACGTGGGATCGCTAGAGCAGGGAAAAATAGCCGACATCGTTGTCTGGACTCCCCAGTTCTTTGGAATAAAACCAAAGCTGGTGATAAAGGGCGGGTTCATTGCATATGCCTTGATGGGCGACCCGAACGCGTCGATACCGACGCCCGAGCCCGTATATTACAGGCCGATGTTCGGAGCAATGGGCTCTGCGAAATATTCCACGTCGTTCACTTTTACTTCAAAACTTGCGATAAGGCGCGGCCTTGCAAAAAAACTTGGCTTGAAGAAAAAGCTGTTGCCGGTCAGGAACTGCCGCAAGATAGGAAAGCACAACATGATGTACAATGATTTGACGCCGAAGATAGAGATAGACCCGGAAACCTACGTCGTGAAGGTGGATGGCAAGGTTGCGACGACGGAGCCGGCGACGAAACTGTCGCTTGCGAGGCTGTACAACCTCTTCTAGTTCGACAGTCGAAAAGATGAATATTTATATATTTAGTAATTAGATAAAATGGTATGCCTCCTGTAACAAACAAGAGCCAAGTGGAAGCCGTCGCAAAAAAGGCCATCGAGACGCTATACGGTCCAGGTTTCAAGGATCTGAAGGTGAGGGTGCTTTTGCCGTATCCAAACGAGCACAAGCGCGAGGGGTGGGACGCAAACCTCACGTTCCTGTTAAACGGCCTCCAGTACACGGTCGACCTGCTCATAAACGAGAAAGACGGCCAAGTCACGAACGCAAGGCTCATCGACACGATGACGCCCCTGTAAATCTTTGATCCAGCCGGCAGTAGGTTTAATATAATAATTAGCGCAAGCTCGCCCGGATGGACGCACGAAACATCGGCCTCCGCAACATCGAAGTTGCAGACACGAGGATCTGTTCTATCGACGGCGAGAACGGCAAGCTCATCTACCGGGGATTTGACATCCTCGACCTCGTAAACCATTCCACTTTTGAAGAGACGTCTTTTCTGTTGCTGTTCGGCGAGCTGCCAAACGCGGAGCAGCTTGCTGACTTTGGCCGCAGGCTGCGCGAGGCCCGCAACCTGCCTGAGCCTTTAATTAAGAACCTGAAGAACAGGCCCAAGAGGGCGCAGCCGATGGACGTGCTCCAGTCGTGCGTCGCAGAACTTGCGGACTACGACCTGAACATCGAGGACATGGGCAAGGAGGCGCATGTAAGGCGCGCGATTTCGCTCATTGCAAAGATACCGGCGATAGTGGCGGCGTGGAACAGGATCCGCTCAGGCCAGCACGTCGTCGACCCGATGGAGGAGGGCTCGCACGCCACCAATTTCCTATCCATGTTGCGCGGGGTCGAGCCGTCGCAGGACGAGGCAAAGGTGATGGACATCTGCTTCATACTGCACGCGGAACACAGCTTTAACGCATCGACTTTTGCGGCAAGAGAAATATCGTCTACCAAGGCGTCCATGTACGCGGCGGCCAGCGGCGCGGTGGGTGCACTGTCAGGCGAGCTTCACGGCGGAGCAAACGTGCAGGTCATGAAGATGCTCCTAGAAATAGGCGACCCGGCAAACGTTGACAGGTGGGTCGCAGAGCGGCTCTCGTCCGGCGGCAGGATGATGGGAATGGGGCATGCAGTCTACCACACGACTGACCCGAGGGCAGACATACTTTCAAGGCTGTCAAGGGCGATATCAAAGGAGAAGAACAACAAGTGGTACGAGATGACCGAGAAGGTCGAGCGCGCCACCAAAAAGTGGATGATAGAGAACAAGAAGCAGTCCATCTACCCTAACGTTGACCTGTACAGCGCCTCGATCTACTACAGCATTGGCATACCGATGGACCTCAACACGCCCATATTTGCAGTATCCAGGATAGCCGGATGGTCCTCGCACATCATCGAAGAGAAATTCGCTGAAGCCGCGCCCAAGCCGGCGCTCTACCGGCCAAAGGCTGTCTACATCGGCCGGTACTGCGGCCCGATGGGCTGCGAGTATGTCCCGCTTGCCGAAAGGAATTCGAAGGGCAAGTAGAAACGCTGATAAGAAGACGGCAATTGTAATGTGGGGACAAGAAAAGCATGGAAACTCTCAGGGAAGGCCCCAGAGGCAGGCGGTGGGCCAAGAAGGAAAAGTCGAACCTCGGCAAGGAGGCAATCGAGCTCCACAAAAAGCTGCGGGGCAAGATAGAGATAAGGGGCAAGTTTCCGATCAAAGACGCGCATGATATCAGCATAGCCTACACCCCCGGCGTCGCCGAAGTGTGCAGGGCAATACACGCCGACCGCGAAAAGGCTTTTGAATATACGTCAAAGTGGAACAACATTGCGATTGTAACTGACGGGACAAGGACGCTTGGCCTTGGCAAGCTCGGCGCGGAAGCCGCGCTCCCCGTCATGGAAGGCAAGTCATTATTGTACAAGCAGTTTGGAAACGTCAACGCGTTCCCAATCTGCCTTGCGACTACAAACATCGACGAGATAATTTCAACGGTAAAGAACATCGCGCCCGTGTTTGGCGGCATCAACGTAGAGGACATTGAAACCCCAAAAGTTCTCGAGATAGTCGACAGGCTCGATGCAGAGCTTGACATCCCCGTATTCCACGACGACCAGCATGGCACCGCCGTCGTGACGCTGGCGGCGCTACTCAACGCCATGAGGCTGACTGGCAGAGAGCCTGAGTCGACAAGTGTGATCGTTGCCGGCGCGGGCTCGGCCGGCTATGGCATAGTCAAGATACTCGACGAAGTCGGCGTGCGGGACATCACCGTCACCGACTCGCAGGGCATTATATCCAAGGCAAGGGACCTGACCACGATGAACAAGTACAAGCTCGAGCTTGTCGAGATGACGGACCGTGACGGCTCCAAGGGGAGCCTCTCGAGCCTTGTCGACGCGGTGAGGGGCAGGGACGTGTTTGTCGGAGTGTCAGGCGTAAAGGGCCTGCTCACCGCAGAGATGGTCACCTCTATGAATAAAGACTCAATAGTGCTCCCGCTGACAAACCCCGACCCTGAGATACACCCAAGGCTTGCGGCCAAGTCAGGCGCAAAGGTAATAGCGACTGGCAGCTACAAGTTCGAGAACAGGGCCAACAACGCGCTGGTGTTCCCGTTCACGATGCGCGCAATTCTCGACAACAGGGTGCGCACGATAAACCAGCGCCTGCTAGTCGCCGTTGCAAACGCGCTTGCAGACCTGGTCCCGAGAGGTAGCCTTGCGCCGTTTAACATCCTGCCAGACCTCATGGACAAGAGGATACAGCCGGCGGTGACTGCTGCGGTAAAATCAGTCAGCAAGTAGTCAGGCTGTTCGTGCCTTGAGCCACTCTTTTGCCCTGCGCTCTGCCACATGCTTTTTCAGGATAATTAGTGCCATCTCGTAAAAGGTCACGCCGTTCTTGCGCGCCTGCATGTCTATCCACTTCAGGCCTTCGGCAAGCTCAGAGTCGTTATCGGCGCTCATCACCATCTCGTCAACCATCTTCATGAACTGCTCGTCGTCGGCTTCCGTAATAGACATGCGGGCAAGTCGCGCATTTGCGTTTTTACTCCGCGATTCAAGCACACTTGACCGATTGCGTATATTATGTTGACAAGGCTCCTGACGGCTAATTTTCCTGAAATTCATGGAAAGGGAGCTAGAATTCGCAGGTTGCCTAGAGAAATCGAGGTTTTTAAAATACTTAAATAAGCCCCTCCTTTGACTTTTATGTCAAATGAATTACGCGATTGAGACTGCATTCTTGGGGGCTCTTTTCTAATGAGAACAAAATTTGGTTTTACCCAGGGCCTCAACGTCGCAAGGCTCGGCCTTGACGAGACGCAGATAATGACCGCCGCCCAGATGGCGGACAGGCTGGACTATGACTCGATATGGGCTATGGACCACTCCAACGTGCCGCAATGGAAGAACGCGGTGGTAAACGACGCGTGGTTGATGCTAGCGGCTCTTGGAGCCGTCACCCGCAACGTCGAGCTTGGCACGTGTGTAACTGACGCCATAAGAAGGCACCCGTCTGCAATCGCGCTTTCCACAATCACGCTTGACAGGATTACAAACGGCAGGGGCATTCTTGGCATCGGCGCTGGCGAGGCGCAGAATGTCGTTGACTTTGGCATAGAGTTTTCAAAGCCGGTCACGAAATTCAAAGAGCAGCTTGAGGTAATCGAAAAGCTGTTCGAGTCCAGTCCCGATAAGAAGGTGAACTACAACGGCCAGTACTACAAGCTGATAAACGCCTGCCTTCAGGTAAAGGCAATAAGAAAGCCAAGGCCGCCCGTGTATATTGCTGCAGGCGCGCCAAAGACGCTTGAGTTATGCGCGATGTACGGCGACGGCTGGATCCCTATAGGCTACACTCCGGAGCTTTTCAAGGCGCACGCAAACGTCATCAGGGACCACGCAAAGAGGCTTGGGCGCGACCTGTCTGATTTCCAGTTCGCAAACGATGTCGATATCTACTTTTCAGAGGATGGTGAGGAAGCCTGGAACAAGATGAAGAACGCGGTCAAGGTCAGCCTCTACAAGCCCGAGCTTCTCAAGGTGCACAACATCGCGCAGGACTCGGAGTTTGACTTCCGCAGATACTTTACCGAATACACGATGGACAAGCCCGAGCTGATGGAGCAGATGAAGAGAGCAGCTCTGCAGATACCCGACAGCGTGGCGCGCACAGCAATCGGCGTCGGCTCGCCGGACGACGTGATAGAGATGCTTGAGCGCTTCATCAAGGCGGGCACCAACCACTTTATCATCAGGTTCTGGGGCGACGGCTACTTCAAGAACATCGAGATGTTCGGCAAGAAGGTCATCCCATACTTCCGGGACCAGAAGAGAAAGTAATTAGCTGAACGAGTCGAGCGACATCGCTCGCCCATTTCTCTTTTCTATAGGCTCGGCGTCAAAGCCCATCTTCTTGAGCGAACCTGCAAACTCCCCGGCAAAGCCGTGGAACGTGTAGACCTTGTCCGGCGCGCACCTCCTTACCGCCTCAATAAGCTCGGAGTAGTCGCAGTGGTCGCTCATCGGAAATGCATAGTCAAGGCCCATGCGGTAGGGGTATTGAGAGTCAACGGCCCAGCCGGAAAAGCCAATGGTGATTGCGCCGTACTTTACTTTCATGTCCTGTACAAACGAACTCCTGCCTGACATCAGGGGAGCTATCATTATCCACGGCCGGCGCTTTGACAGCAGGCCTTTCTGCTCTGCTTCTGTGTAAGTGACAGCGTCCTTCAGGTCGACGCCAAGGTCCGAATAAACGTTGTTCATTTTAGCGACAGAGTCGTGGACAAACACTGGGTCCCAGTGCCCGAACATCTTGGTCAGCAATTGCGCCTTGCCAAGCGCGTAGCCCATCAGAACGACGGGTATCCCCATGTCGTACATGTCAGATATTATCCGGTTGACGTTGTGTGTGATCTCGTCTGTAGCAGGAAAGGAGTAGCCGGCCTTGCCAAACGTCGACTCGATTATCAGAGTCTTTGCCTTGGGCATTCTTGCCGGCTTTAAGAATGCGCGCTCCCTGGTCGAGAGGTCGCCCGTGTAATAGACATCTTCGCCAGTCAGGAGACCCCTGGAGCCCAGTATGTGACCCGTGTCGACGAGCTCAAATCCATCATATTCATTGCCCTGCATCTCGTAGCCCCGGGCCGACGCTATCATCGAGGTCTCTTTTGACGCTATCAGCTTTGATGTGCTGTTGCCCTTCCTGTGCAGGTGGTCGAGGTGGGCGTGAGAGACAAAGGCATAGTCGCAGCCGTTAGGTCTCGAAGGGTCAAGCGCGACCGTCGTGCCGTCCTTCTGGTGCACAGTTATCCCTGACTTGCCGTATGAAACTCTTACCTGCACTCCCGAGCTGTCAGGTTTAGCTGGGTGTTAGTATTTTAACTTTGTTGAAAATCCTAAAAGTTATCCGCGTGGATAGCGGTTTCAGTGCCATTAATGGTTCGAAGAATGGACTCTGACCTGTTATCAATAAAGGACAACTGAGAAGATTTTCAATGTAAGGGTTTAAGTCCCTTGCGGCCCACTCCCTAGGGTTTATAGCGTTTTTCCAGTTCTGCAGAACGACTTCAGAATATTCAGTAGAAATTACCCTCTCACGTGTTTATCTTCTGAACTGTGTCAATTATCCTTGCGTGATCAGCGCCCACCTCTGCAGTTATGTAAAGAAGATGACTATCATCCAGAGGCATGGTTATCCGCTTTATCTTTTCGTATTCTGCCAAAACATATTTCCCCTTACCAATCTTTGGGGCTAGTTCTGCCCTAGACTTCCAGGAGTTGATTGCCATCTGCAACGACTTCTTGCTTTCATCAGGTGAGAGTAGATTTTTTACTCTCTGTCTATGGTCAGAAAATAGTATTTTTCCATCCATGCCGCAAGCGGTCACCAGCCTAATTCCAGGGTCTATCTTCATTATGTCACTATGGATTTTCTCGAAAACCATTGGTGAGCATGCATGGTGCGCATCTTATAGGGTTTTGTTCATGATATAAGTAGAACTGGATAGAATGTGGATTTCCTTGAAGATTGCGTAACAAAGAACAAGATGGAATACAATTTTTTTCATGGCATGGGCAACTATTTATAGCTATAAATTGCAGAGAAGCCGTGGCGGAAAAATCTGGTCTTCCGGAGAACGTATCCACGCTTCTCGCCTCGTCTGTAGGAATCGTCATAAATAGCGACGCGATCATACTCGAAAGTGACCTGACCGTCGATGAAGCGATCAGGCGCATGATGGAAAAAAATCAGCGCAGCGTACTGGCCTCCCACAAAGGCGAGGTAGTTGGCATGGTAAGCAAGACTGATATCCTCTACAAGGTAACGTCTGAAGGCAGGAACCCTTCAAAAGTACGACTCCGCGAGATAATGACCAGCCCTGTTCTCGCTGTGGCTCCGCAAACCACCATCAGAGAGACCCTCGGCATCATGAATAAGCGAAACGTCAGGCAAGTTATGGTTCACGCCTTCTCCGCAGTTCTTGGAATCGTTTCCAGGGAGGACATTTACAAGATGATGGAAACTATTTCCCTCGCTTCAGAGGATAGTGCCCTTCATGGGACTCCCATGTGTATCATCGACCAGAAAACAATATCCTACAACAAGGACACCACCAGGGCCAAGTTCAGTTGCCCATACTGCGGATCCCCCTTTGATGATAGTGAAGTGCTGTCAAAGCACATAGACAGATTGCATATTGGGGCTGGAGCACTTGAGGGAGACGTCAGGCAAATGTTCTAGCCACATCCGTTTCAGTTTCACGATAGAACGGGTATCATGACTCAGCCTTTTTCTTGTGTCCGCATCAAGAAGCGACTATTCTTGATAATGATTCTGAACAGATGACGTGGTGTTGCAATCAGGTCTATGCTATGCCGCAGAAGGATAGTAATGCCTAGATCTGTTAAGTATTTCTCTGTCAGAGGTATTCCGGGGGTGCGTTCTCAATCTGTAGCCACAGCAGGGGCACCACAACTCCGGCCATTCCATAAAGATTGAGCACGTCTGACATCTTTTTTGCCTCAAGGAGTACCGACCATACTTTGCAGGCCTCATCGCTCCATGGCGCTCGCAGATACCTCTACATGGCATCTCGGGTCACCCACTGAGATAGACGCATGCAATAAGAAATACACTCAAGTTGAAAGTGTTTATTCCCGGTCGATGTTTATGAATAGCCAAGTCATAAGCAACCGGAGGAATCTCTGCAGCCAGAGTGGACAAAGCTTCCTGGTGTGACGGTAGCATGAATTTCGAAATTAAATAATTGAAAGCGTTAGTTCACATGTATGTATTTTAACATTTAGCTAGTGACGGGCTTTGTAAAATAATGCCGTCTTGTAAAATAAGTAGATCAGTTGTGAAAGAAGTCGGCGCGCAGTACCGCTAGTGACGTTTAAGAACGGGCAGCAAGACATCAGAACTGCTTGATAAACCTGGGCATACTCATTTCGGGCCGGGGAAGCAACATGGACGCGATTCTTGCAGGGGTAAAGTCAGGCATCATCCCAAACGTCAGGCCGTGCGTCGTCGTGTCAAACAAACCGGACGCGGCAGGTCTTGACACTGCCTCAAAGAAGTACGGCGTGCCAACAAAAGTCGTCCTGCCTGACGACCTGAAGGGCTGGGACTATGACAAAAAGCTGGCCGCCGCCCTAGAAGACTCGGGCGTCACGCCGCAAGACGGCCTCGTATGCCTTGCCGGCTTTATGCGCATAATAAGCCCCGAGTTTGTCCGCCACTACAAAATGCGCATCCTGAACATCCACCCCGCGCTCCTGCCGTCGTTTCCCGGCTTGCACGCCCAGAGGCAGGCCGTTGATTATGGCGTCAAGGTGTCAGGGTGTACTGTTCATTTCGTTGATGACGGCGTTGACTTGGGCCCCGTGATACTGCAAAAGACGGTGCATGTCATGGACGGCGACACCGAAGAGACCCTCGCCGCAAGGATACTGGAAAAGGAACACGAGGCGTACCCGGAGGCGGTGAAGCTGTTTGCGCAGGGCCGGCTGAAAGTTGAAGGCCGGAAAGTGCGGATCCTATGAGCTCTTCTTGAGAGCTATGGCGCTTGCAAGCAACGCCCCTATGATAAAGAACGCAAGGTACGGGCTTCCGGGGCCAAACGCGTCCGACGACAGGCCGACTGCCACGGGGCCGGCCGTCCACCCCGACCCAAACAGCGCGCCATATATCCCCAGTCTTGAGCCCATCTTTTCCACCGGCGCGTCCTTCGTTACCAGGTTGAAGGTGACGGGGTAGAATATGCTGGTGCCAATGCCTAGAAGCATGAGAGCGATTGCAAACGACAGAATCGACGAGAACGCAAACGAAATGGCCATGCCTGCCGCAGTCACGATGACTGCCATCGCAAGGGCAGCCCTGCCGTGCCGGGCGATCTTTTGCACCAATGGAAGAACCGCGAATCTCGCCGCGCCAAACGCGAAAAACAGAATTTCGATATTCTGATCCGATACAGACGCATCCTTCATGTACGCAGGGTAGATGGCAAGCGTCACGCCAAACGTTATTGCGTAATAAAGGATTACTGCGCTTACCACCGGCTTTGAGGCAAACTCGCGCTTTATGTCGCCAAGCGACGCCATCTGCCTGTGGCTCTCCTCGCCCCGGATCGGCCGGCCATGCCTTATCAGCAAGAGAGCGGGAACGATTGCAAATGAGATTGCGGCAGCCGAGAGCTGGAAAAGCACGCGGTGGTCGAAAAAGTCGAGTATTACCTTGCCAAGCAAAGGCCCCGTCATGAAACCGGCTATCCACGCCGCGATAAAGATGGAAATCCACTTGACCCGCTTGTCAAGCGTGGTGCTTGTCGACACCAGGACTTCAGACGAAGGCCAGAAAAGCGCGTGGGCAACGCCGGCAAGTCCCCTCAAGACCACGGTTTCGGGCACGGACTGCGCCTGCGAGAGCATGAATATGGCAAACACGTTGAGCGAGATTCCTGCTGAGAGCAGGAACGCCTTGTTGGTCCTGTCAAGCATCATCCCCACGAAAAAGGGTGCAAGCATGTAGGGCAGGAAATTTGCCATGCCGATGACGCCTACCTGCGAAAAGTCCGCGGCTAGTTGCTCCTTTGCAAACACGGGCACGATTGGCGAGTACATCCCGTACGAAAAGCCGACGATGGCAGCGCAGGCAGCTACTAGGATTATGGCTTTCATACGGGATCATTTGTAAGCGGCTACCATCACTGCGCCGCCCATCATGCCCTTGTCAAACACGACCTTGGAGAACTTTTCTTTCAGCATCGCTTCAAGCTCGGAATTTTTGGGCCAGCGCAAGAAGGTGCCGTAAAGTGTGCGGAATTTCAGGCCTGCCCTGCCCGCCACAAGGTACGCGGAAATACCAAGCAAATATTTCAGATAAACAGACACGGCCAAGCGCAAAAGCGCGCCGTCAGGCTTGCCAAGGTCGACTATAATCAGCCTGCCCCCAGTCTTGAGCACGCGGCGCATCTCCGATATGGCCTGCCTCAGGTCTATCGCGTCACGAAGCGAGTAGCCGCACATCACCGCGTCAAACGCGCCGTCCTTAAACGGCAGGTGCTCAAAGATCCCCGATGAAAGCGCAGGATGGGTATTGCCCCAGACGTTTCGCACGTTTGCAAGCATCTCCGGTATCGGATCATACATCACGATGCGGGCGTCGCCTCCTGCCGCCTCGAGCGCGAGGCGGGACATGTTGCCAAACCCCGAGCCGGCGTCAAGGACGACGTTGCCGGCCGCAACCCTCCCCTGTATCGCGTGCCTGCGGTATTCCTGGTCCTTGCCAAGCGAAATCACGCGGTTTACCTTGTCGTAAACGGGCACAACCGTCCGTAGCACTTCGATTACTTCAGGCCAGTAGCGGTCGCCAAGCCCGGACAAGACAGGAGCACCGGGGGACCCGGCCATTATTGTAGGTTCTGCTAAGCCTTGATTGAAAGTCTGACACGAGCACTCGAGCGAATAGCCAGCGATATCACAAAGGAAAAGCCACCCTGCGAGTTGCCAGCGTAGCAGAGCAGACTTCTAGTACTGGCTACCAAAAGTATTATAAAGAAAATTTCTGCTTCAGTAGCCAAATAGGCACGTCTCATTCGGGCTATTAGACGGATGTCGTGTAATGCATATGGCAAGGAACAAAACAACTACATCCAACAGAAATAGAGTGGCAGCAGGAATGGCGCTAGTTTCTGCTATTCTCTTTATCATATCAGGCTACAGCGTCAATCTCGGAATTTATCGCGCTATCGAATCAGGTCTGCAGCAATATACTGCCAGAGAAGTATGGCAAGTTGCGATAATCCCGGTTAACATACTGGGATTAATTGCACAGCTGGGAGGTTTCGCGGTATTGGCCGGTGCCATTCTATTTCTCAAGAACCACATAACAGGCGGCAAGCTCTTGGTAATGATTGGTACCGGACAGGGGATTATCACCATACTGGTAGGTCTGACAATTGAATTAATGCAAGGTGGCATTGTGGATGCTAACAACTATGTGCTGTGGCTTGCAACTTCTGCAACAGGGGTTGGAATTGTCTTTTCAATTGTCGCAAGAAGAATCGCAAAATCAGTTCCATCCAATGTAACCTAGCGGAAGTAATTTATCTCGCAAACACAAGGCGCTGTCGTGGGTAACAACTACCGCTGTCCCGCCTGCCAGTCTCCGCATTCAGTTGCAGCGGACAGGATGTTTGACGGCCGGCTTGTCTTCAGGTGCGCCAAGTGCGGGATATGCGCGATTGTGCCCCAGCAGGCCAGCGTCGACGAGGCGTACCTCGATTTTCTCGACAGGTGCGAGGACGGAGGAGCTGCCAGCGCCAACGAGCTGCGGCTCCTGATGGAGCAGGAGAAAATAATCAGACCAAAAAAAGAGATCGACGCGTTTTTAGAGTCCGCAGGCGCAGCGGGCGACCCGCTCCTTGAAAGCGTGCTGCGCTCCGATCAGGATTTCATAGTAGATTTGCGCGCGATTGAGGAGCCGCCGCCAGAGTACGGCTCTAGCGTCAACGACCTGCCAGTGGACGCGGCCATCGCTGGCGTCCTTGCGAAAAAGGGGATCGAAAGGTTGTACAAGTTTCAAGAGGACGTGGTGAAAAAGATCCTGCAGGGGCGCGACATCGTCGTGACGGCGCCGACTGCGTCCGGCAAGACCGAGGCGTTCTGCATACCGGTCATGCAAAAGATAGGCGCGGAGGTCTCGCGCTTCGGCTCCCTCAGGACCGGTGAGGGCAGGATAAGGGCGATTTTCGTGTACCCGACAAAGGCCCTGTCGCGAGATCAGCTGCCAAAGATAAAAGAGCTTGCAGAGCCCCTTGGAGTCAGGGCGGCGCTGCTTGACGGCGATACGCCTGACTCCGAGCGCACAAGGTTCCTTGAAAACCTGCCCGATATTTTGGTCACAAACTTTGACGTGCTCCACTACCACATGATGCACAGGACGGCCTTTTCGCGCTCGGTCCATACGGCAAGGTTCCTAGTAGTCGACGAGGCCCACGTCTACACCGGCGTGTTTGGCGCAAACGTCCACCACATCATTGCGAGGCTTGAGAGGCTTGCGGGCAGGATGCAGATAGTGGCCGCGTCTGCGACGCTGCCCAACGCTGGCGAGTTCTGCGAGCTTTTGTTTGGCAGAAAGATGGAAGTCGTGCAGGGCCGGGGCAGGCGGGGCAGAATACACCTTGCCATAATCTTCCCGTCGCTCAGGTCAAGGAGGTCACTTGCGCTCGACCTTGTCAGGCAGGCGGCAAAAGGAAGGCATAGGACGATAGCGTTTTCAGGCTCGCACCTTGGGGCCGAGCTGATGGCGTTTTACGCGGCAAGGCAGGGCGTCAACATCAGGGTGCACAGGGCAGGCCTCACTGCAAAGGCGCGGACAGAAGTCGAGGCGATGTTCAAGTCGGGCAAGCTGTCTGCGATTTCTGCCACGCCCACGCTAGAGCTCGGGCTGGACATCGGCGACGTTGACGCCATAGTGTCAAACATAGTCCCCGTCAACAGGCTCGTGCAAAGGATAGGGAGGGCGGCGAGGCGGGGCCAGCAGGGGTACGCGTTCCTGGCTCTTGGCCACGACCCGATTAGCCAGTATTACAAGGCGCACCCCGAAGACTATTTGTCTGACCAGGAGCACGCCTACACCGACCCGGTAAACCCGTTTGTCATGGAGTACCAGATCCTGGCGATGGCCTGCGACAGGGCTATCACGATGGCCGAGTCAAAGCCGGTGTGGGAGGTTCTGCAAAAGCTCATGTCAAAAGGATTGATAATATCAACGAACAACAGGTTTTCTGCAGACCTGAGAAAGGCGAGGGAGTTTCTGAGAGAATACAGCATACGCGGGATAGGGAACAGGGTCGACATCAAGCTTGCAGGAAGGGTAGTGGGTGACCGCTCGATGCCGCTGGCGCTTGAAGAGCTGCATAACGACGCTGTGTATTTCCTTGCCGGCAGGCGCTACCGCGTCAGGGAACTGCACTTTGAAAAGGACAGGCAGCCGTTTGCCGAATTGGAACCTTTACCAAGCGACTACCCCTACTACACAAAAGCATTGACGGACGAGTGGCCGTCGATACTGGAAGTTCATGAGGGAAAAAAGGTGCTCGGCGTTGAAGTGTCGTACTGCTCTTTGAAGATAGACAAGAAGGTGCTCGGCTACGCCAACATCGAAATAGGGCAGGAAGTCGCGCAGGGCAAAAAGGTGTTGTTTGAAAATCCGCTGGAGTTTGAGTTTACGACGAAAGGTTTCGTGTTCCGCGCACCCCACCCACTAGGCGAGTCGTCAAAAGCAGACGACGAAGAATACGTGCAGATGTCGGGATTCCACGCGTCAGAGCACGTCGTCATAGAGGGGAGCGCCATGATAACCGGCGGTGCGTCGCAGGACCTAGGCGGCATATCGCTTGGCTCGTCAGGTTTGATTTTCGTTTACGATTCAAGCGTGGGCGGAAACGGCGCAAGCAGAGCGCTCTACGACCGCTTGGACAAGGCGTTTGGCCGGGCACTCCGCATCCTTTCTGAATGCCCGTGCAAGACCGAGAGCGGCTGCCCCAGGTGCACCTACTCGTACAGGTGCGGCAACAACAACGAGTACCTGCACAAGTCCTCTGCGATCGAGGTGATGAACAGGATAATTGACGGCGAGTCGACGGAAATAGGCGAGGAGATTGCCGGCGAGCGCGCCCTCGTCTGAGGGTAAACGTTTAAGAATAGTGCAAGGCGCAATTCAATAAAATACATGGAAGAGGTTGTAGCCGCAGCCCCAAAACAGGCCAAGGTAAGGTGGCACACGCTTGAGCACAGGGGCGTCGCGTTCCCGCCCACGTACCAGCCAAGGGGCATCACAATTTCTATCAGGGGAGAAAAGCTCGCACTGAACGCTGACCAGGAAGAGCTAATCTACACCTGGGCAAAGAAAAAGGACACCCACTACGTTCAAGACCCTGTCTTCCAGTCAAACTTCTTGCTCGACCTAAAGCCTCTACTGCCCGAAAAATTCAGGAAAGTGGACATAAAGATTTCAGACTTTGACCTTTCCCAAGCCTTTCGGCTTGCAGACGAAGAAAAGGTGATGAAAGAGCGCGACAAGGAGAGGGTGAAGAACCTCCCGAGGGAAGAAAAGAAAAAGATCTCCGAGGCCAAAAAGGCCGAACGGGAGCGCCTGAAGG
>Ga0214471_10000886_pt1 | contig 24171 bp, 20 predicted proteins | sample RVTome_5_FD_207665 | JGI IMG/M metagenome (GOLD analysis project Ga0214471, IMG submission 207665) | Soil microbial communities from uranium-contaminated site in the Upper Colorado River Basin, Wyoming, United States - RVT142D155 | ecosystem: Environmental > Terrestrial > Soil > Contaminated >... | reverse complement strand
ATTCGGATGCGCTGCAGCTTGAGCACCGGGTGGCGGGCGTAGAGAAACATCCTGCGGATCTGTTGATTGCGGCCCTCGCGCAGGGCGATCTCGAGCCAGGTATGGCGGCCGGTCCCGAGCCGGCGGATCTTGCACGGCCGGGTGCGCTTGCGGTCCAAGACCACGCCGCGCCGCAGCCGCTCCAGCGCCGCTTCGCTGGGGTCGCCCTCGACCTTGACCCGATAGACCTTCTCGCAGCCGAATCGAGGGTGCGTCAGCCGTTGGGCCAGCTCCCCGTCGTTGGTCAAAAGCAGCAGGCCGGTGCTGCGATAGTCGAGCCGGCCGACCGGATAGAGGCGCTCGGGCTCGGCCCGAACCAGGTCGAACACGGTCGGGCGGCCGCGCGGATCCGCGCGCGTGCTGAGCACCGCCTCCGGCTTGTGGAACGCCAGGTAGCGCGGCCGCTCCGGCCGCACCGGCCGGCCGTCGACCTGGACCCGATCGCGGGCCGGATCGACGCGCCGGGCCAAGTCCGACAGCCGCTCGCCGTTGACCGTGACCCGGCCCTCGCGCACCAGCTGCTCGGCATGGCGCCGCGAGGCGACCCCGGCGTGGGCCAAGAACTTGCCGATCCGGAGCGTTGAGATCGGGCTCGCCGCGCGGCTCATCCGGATTCGGCCGGCGGCTCGATGGCCGGCTCCCGCTCGGCCGACCGCTCGGCAGCGGCCGGCGCGGCGGTTTCCTGGGCCGGTGCGGTATCGGGCTGGAACGGATTCGGCGATCCCTCCTGCGCCTCGGCCAGCTTTTGGAATTCCTCCAAGGTCGGCAGATCGGTGAGGTCCTTGAGCCCGAAGTAGAGCAGGAATTCCTTGGTGGTGACGTAGATCAGGGGCCGGCCCAGAGCTTCGCGCCGGCCCGCGATCCGGATCAGGCGCCGCTCGAGCAGGGTGCGCAGCACCGCCCCCGAATCCACCCCGCGCAGCTCGGAGATCTCCTGGAGGGTGATCGGCTGGCGGTAGGCGATGATCGCCAGGGTCTCGAGCGCGGCGCGCGACAGCGAGCGGCGCAGCTTGTCGTGGTACAGCACCTCGATCACCGGGCCGAACTCGGGCCGGGTCTCGAAGCGCCACCCGCCGGCCACTTCGACCAGGCGCAGCCCGCGGACCGCGGTGTTGGTCGACTCGCGGAGCTGCTCGAGGGCGCGCTCCAAATCGGCGGGCTGTTCGGGTTTGAGCACCCGCAGCAGCTCGGCGGTGGTGATCGGTTCCTCGGCGGCGTAGATCAGTGCCTCGGCGGCGGCGCCCAGCAGATCCAGGTCTTCCATGGCTATTTCTATTCCTTCTTGTCGAAGTCCGATTCCTGTTGCTCGAGGATCTGCTCGGCCTGCTCGGCGGCGAGCTTCGAGCGCATCGTGATGTCGCCCAGCGGTTGGACCTGGAGCACCTGCACCAGGCCCAGGCGCAGCAGCTCCAGCACCGCCAGGAAGGTGACGATCAGCTCGATGCGGCTGCGGCAGGCGCGAAACTGCTCCAGCAGGTCCAGATCCTGGTCCTGGCGCAGGCGTCCGAGCAGGCCGCGCATCTTCTCTTTGACCGAGACCGGCTCGGGCGCCACCTCGAGGTAGCTTTCGGCCTCTTTGCGGCGCAGCATCTGGTTGTAGGCCTGCAGCAGGTCGAACAGGTTGACTTCGAGGAAAGTGTTCTCCGATTTGAGAATCTCTTTGAGCGCGCTGTCGGGCCGCCCGAGCGCGAAACGCTGCTTCTGCTCGCGGCCCTGCAAGTTTTGTACGATCTCTTGCAGCGCCTGGTGCTCGATCAGCTGGCGCACCAGCTGCTCGCGCGGGTCGGCGGCCGGCTCGGCGCCGGGCTCCTCGGGCTGGCCGTAGTTGGGCAGCAGCATGCGCGACTTGATCTGCGCCAGGGTCGCGGCCATCAGCAGATACTCCCCGGCGATCGCCAGATCGAGCGCCTGCCAGCCGCGCACGATCGAGCCGAATTGGTGCGCGACCTCGGCGATCGGAATCTGGTGCAGGTCGATCTCGCGGCTGCGGACCAGATGCAACAGCAGATCGAGCGGACCCTCGAAGCTTTGCAGCTGGAGCTTGAACTGAGGAGCATCGGCGGCCACGGCCCGGTCCCGAACGGAGCTTAACCCCCCGCGGGGGCGGTCAGCCAGCGGGTGAGCGGCAGCACCACGGCGCGAAACAGGCCGCTGATCACGCCCGAGAACATCAGCGCATACAGGACGAAGATGCCGTAGGGACGGATGCTTTCGAGCCCCCGCACCGCGGCATCGGGCAGCACCCCTTGGAGCACGCCGCCGCCGTCGAGCGGCGGCACCGGAATCAGGTTGAACACCGCCAGCGCCAGGTTGATCAGCACCCCGAAGTAGGACAGCACCAGCAGCGGCTCGACGTATCCGGGCAGCTCGGTGGCGCCGCTGGCTCCGATCCGCACCAGCTGGAGCAGGGCCGCGAATCCGATCGCCTGGAGCAGGTTGCTGGCCGGACCGGCGCCGGCGATCAGCATCCAGTCGCGCCGCGGATCGGACAGGTAGCGCGGGTTGAACGGCACCGGCTTGGCCCAGCCGAGGACCGGGATGCCGAAGAAGATCGCCAGCAGCGGAAACACCACCGTGCCGAACAGGTCGATGTGGACCAGCGGGTTGAGCGAGATCCGGCCCAGCATCCGCGCGGTCGGATCGCCGAGCCGGTTGGAGGTCCAGGCATGGGCCGACTCGTGGACCGTCAGCGCCAGGATCAGCACCACGAACTGGATCATCCCGAGCCGCAGATCGACGTTTGGCATGGATCGGATTGGGCGCCTGCAAGGCCCGGTAGGGGAGGGGCTTGACCCCTCCCGAGCCTGTGGCCGACTGGCTAATCCTATCAGTCGTCCGCTGGCGCCGTCGAGCAAGGGGGCGCGCCAGAGCGAGAGGGTTCAGAGCGACGGTTGTTGCGCGCGGTAGTGCTCGAGGCCGGCGAGGAAGACTTCCATCGCGCGCTTGAGCTTGGCGGCTTCGAGCACATACGCCATCCGCACCTCGTCGCGGCCGGCGCCGGCGGTGGCGTAGAAGCCGCCGGCCGGGGCGACCAGCACCGTCTCGCCGTCGACCTGATGGTCGGTGAGCAGCCAGCGGGCGAAGTCGTCGGAGTCCCGCACGCCCTTCATCTTGACCATCATGTAGAAGGCGCCGCGCGGCTTCTGCAGCACGATGCCGGGGTCGCGGGTCAGCGCCTCGAACATCTCGTCGCGCCGCCCCTGGTACTCTTCGCGCACCGCGTCGAAATAGCTCTCGTCGAGCTGATAGGCGGCCACCGCGCCGAGCTGCTCGAGGGTGGGCGGGCAAAGCCGCGCCTGGCCGAATTTGAGAAAGGCCGCCATCAGCGCGCGGTTGCGGGTCACCAGCGCGCCGACCCGCGCGCCGCAAGCCGAGAAACGCTTGGAGATCGAATCGACGACGATCACCCGCTCGCGCACCGGCGCCAGCTCCAGCATCGAACGGTGCTTACGGTCGTCGTAGGTGAATTCCTTGTAGACCTCGTCGGCGATCACGAACAGATCGTGGCGCTGTGCGAAGGCGGCCAGGCGCTCCAGCTCTTCCCACCCGAGCACGGTGCCGGTGGGGTTGTTGGGCGAGCAGATCAGCACCGCGCGGGTGCGCGGCGAGATCGCGGCCTCGAGCTGCGCGTCGGGCGGCAGATGAAAGCCGTCCTCGGCCCGCGTGCGCACCGGGACCACGCGCAGATTGGCCAGCGCGGCGTAGCCGTTGTAGTTGGTGTAGAACGGTTCCGGAATCAGGATCTCGTCGCCGGCGTCGGCGACCGCGCTGAGAGCGAACAGGATCGCTTCGGAGCCGCCGTTGGTGATCAGGATTTCGCCGGGCTCGAGCTCGATTTTGTAGCGCGCGAAATATTCGCACATCGCGCGGCGCAATTCCGGCAGCCCGTCCGAAGGCCCGTAGGCGAGCACCGGTCCCTCGAAGCTGCTCACCGCGCGCAGAAACTCGGGCGGCGTGGGCACGTCGGGCTGGCCGATGTTGAGGTCGAACATCCGTACCCCGCGGCGCCGCGCCTCGCGCGCCAGCGGCGCCAGCTTGCGGATCGGCGACTCTTGGATGCTGTCGGCGCGGCGCGAGAGTTTCATCTCGATCCCGATCCCCAGTATTTGGGAGCCTAGCCCGAGGCGGTCGGAATTACAATCTGGCCCCGGCGCCGCATGAGAAGGCCGCCTTGGCAGCAAAGTCCAACCCAGCGCCTATTCGCAGGGGTGGAGCCGGGTGGCATGGGCACGCGCAGCGCGCCCATGGACAAGAGAGCTCACGAGATCAAAATCCCATCGGCGACTATGAGCCAGGCCGTCGGTTACATCTTCGGGGCTGATTTCGGCACGTCAAGGCCGTCCATGGGCGCCCTTCGGCCGCCCATGCCACCCGGATTGGAATCGCCGCGGGAACTCGCGGACGCCTGAACCGTTTCGCTTAATGATGAGAAACCGCGGGGATCGTGGAGGCTAAGAGCCAGCGCTCCTAGAATGCGGCCATGAAGATCACCGTCGTGGTCCCGAGCTGGAACGGGCGCGCTCTGCTGCCGGCGCTGCTCGAGTCGCTGCAGCGCCAGACCTTGCCGGCCGCCGAGGTGCTGGTGGTCGACGACGGGTCGCGCGACGAATCGGTGCGCTGGCTGCACCAGCGGCGGCCGGCGCTGCGGCCGATCGTGCTCGATCGCAACCGCGGGTTCGCGAACGCCGCCAATGTCGGGATCGGTGCGGCTCAAACCGAGCTGGTCGCGCTGCTCAATAGCGACGCCGAGCCCGAGCCAGAGTGGCTGGCAGCGCTCGCCGCCGCCGCCGGCGCCGCGCCCGAGTCGGTGGCCAGCTGGGCCTGTGCGGTCCTGCCGCTCGGCGGCGGCGGGCGGCTCGAGAGCGGCGGCGTACGGCTGCTGTCGAGCGGCTTTGGGGCGCCGCATCTGGCCGGAGCGGACGCGGCCGACCATGTGCTCGAGCAAGAGGTGTTTGGTGCCAGCGGCGGCGCGATGCTGCTCAAGCGCAGCGCATTCATCGCCGCCGGAGAGTTCGACGTGCGCTTTTTCGGCGGCTTCGAGGATGTCGATCTGGCCTGCCGGCTGCGCTTGCGCGACCGGCGCTGCCTCTTGGTGCCCGGCGCGCGGGTGCGGCACCGCGGCGGCGCGAGCTTCGGGCGGCGCCGCGGCCTGCGCCAGCGCTGCGAGTTTCGCAATGCCGTCTGTATCGCGGTCAAGAACTTCCCGCCGCCGCTGCTGCGGCGCTGCCGCGGCGCGGTGATCGCGGCCCACCTGCGCGCGCTGGTCTACCTGGTGCTGCGCGGCCATCCGCTGGCTGCCGCGGGCGGAGAGCTCGACCTGTGGCGCTGGTGGGGCGCGCTGCGGCGCGACCGCAGCCTGATCCAGCGGCTCGCGGTCGACGCATCCGCGCTGGACCGCTGGATCGAGCCGGCCTAGGAGCAGGCTCCTGGCCAAACGTATTTTCCGCGCGGGCGTCGTAGCGAGCGGAGCGGAGCTCGTGGTAGCTTGGCCGCCATGAGCCGCGAACGCGACCCGCGCCGCAAACCCCAGCGGAGCCGGCCGGCCCATCCGTTCGCCCGGCCCAAACCGCCGCCGAATCCTCAGGTCGAGCAGGAGCGCAGTCGGGCCGCCGGACTGCTGCTGGGGCTCGCCTGCGGCGACGCGATGGGCTATCCGATCGAGCGCAAGCCGCTGGCGCGCATTCGCGAGCACTATGGCCGTTCCGGCATTCAAGACCTGCCGCGCGACGCGCGCTTCAGCGACGATACCCAGCAGGCGGTGGCGGTCGCCGAGGCGCTGGCTCGGGTCGGGGCGGCGAGCGCTGCGATCGTGCTGCGCGAGGTGGCGTGGGAGCTGCTCAATTGGGCGCGCTCGCCGGAATCCAACCGCGCGCCGGATCCCGACTCGATCCACGGCGCCCGCCAGCTCGAGCGCGGCCTGCGGGCGGCGCCCGATCCGGCCGCGGTCAGCGCGGCGGTCTTGGTTCGGGTCCTGCCGGTGGGCTACTTCTACGCCGGCCGGGCCCAGGAGCGCGATCAGCTGGCCGCGGCCGTGGCGCGCCTGACCCACGGCCATCCGGTGGCGATCGAAGCCGCGGTGCTCGCCGCGCAAGCCGCCGATCTTGCCGGCCGCGAGCCGCCTTCGAGCTGGCTGAGCGAGCTGCAGGCGAGCTGCACTCGAGCCGAGCTGCGCTCGGCCCTGGAGCTGCTGGTCGCGGCCGAGCGGGTCGAGGACGCCGATCTCGCCTTGCAGCGGATCGGTGAGGGATGGGACGCGGCCAGCGCCCTCGCGCTGGCCCTTTATGTCGTGCGCCGGCATCCTGACGATCTCAGGGCCGGCATCGCCCGCGCGGTCAATTTCGGCGGCGACTCCGATACTGTCGGCGCGCTGGTCGGAGGGCTTTTAGGCCTGCGGCTCGGCGCCGAGGCGGTGCCGCCGCCGTGGCTGCGGCGGCTCGAGAAATCGACCTACCTGCAGCGCTTGGCCGCCGCGCTGGCGCGGCGCCGCGGCGCGACGCTGAAACGCAAGGGGAGGCTGCTCGCTTTGGACGCGAGCGCGAGGGGTGAAACCCCTCGCTTGGAATAGCCCTCATGTCCGAGCGGGTCGTGATCGTGGGCGCGAGCGCCGCCGGGCTGGCCGCGGCCGGCCGCGCGCGCCGCCTGCGCCCCGATCTCGAGCTGGTGATCCTGGAGGAGGGCGCGGTTCTGGGCCCGCCGATCTGCAGCGCCCCTCACGCCCTGGGCGGCGAGCTGCCGGAGCTCTCCGAGCTGGCGCGCTGGACGCCGGAAACTCTGCTCGATCGGCGCGGTATCCGCGCCATCGTCCGCGCCAAGGCGACCCAGATCCGGCCCGGCCAACGGCGGGTCCTGGCCCAGTTGCCCGACGGCGCGCGCGCGTTCGGCTACGACCAGCTTCTGATCGCGACCGGCTACCGCGCCCGCGAGCTGCGCCTGCCCGGGGCCGAGCTCGCGGGTATTCATCGCGCGGCGCGGTTTTCGGATTTCAGCGCCATGATCGCGGCGCTGCCGGCCGCCGGCGCGCCTGCGGTGGTGGTCGGCGGCGGGTACATCGGGTTGGAAGTGGTCGAGGCGCTGGCCCGGCGCGGGCTCAACGTGACGCTGTTCGAGAAGAGCGCGGCGCTGCTGCCGCTGATCGACCCCGAGCTTTCGCCGCTGATCGAGGCCGAGCTCGCCGCCCACGGCATCACGGTTCGGCTGTCCGACACCATCGTCGGCTTTCAAGGCAGTCCGGGCGGCCGGCTCGAAGGCGTGCATCTGCGCGGCAGCGCGCCGCCGCTGTCCTGCGCCATGGCGGTGGTCGCCGTCGGCGTGGAGCCCGAGACCACGTTGGCCCAAGGCGCCGGCGTGGCGCTCGGCATCAGCGGTGCGATCGCGGTCGACGCGCGCCAGCGCACCTCGGTCCCGGCGGTGTTTGCGGCCGGGAACTGCGCCGAGACGCGCCTGCGGATCACCGGCCAGCCGGCTTTCGTGCCGCTGGCGCCCTCGGCGGCGCAGCAGGGAAGGGTGGCGGGCGACAACCTCGCCGGACGGCCGAGCGAGTTTGCCGGCGCGGTCGCGGCCGCTGTGGTTCGGGTGTTTGGCCTCACGGTCGCGAGCGCCGGACTGACCCGCGCGCAGGCCGAAGCGGCCGGGTTTCGGGTCGCGGCGACCGACATCGAAGCGCGCAGCACGGCGCGCGGCTTCGGCGATCGGACCGTCCGGGTGCGACTGCTGACCGAACGCGGCCGCGGGCGTCTCCTCGGCGGCCAGATGATCGGCGACGCAAGCTGCGCGCACCGGATCAATGCTCTGGTGGCGGCGCTGGCTGCTGGGTTCAGCGCCAGCCAGCTTGCCGAGCTCGACTTGGCGTACGCGCCGGCCTACGGCCCGATATCCGATCCGCTGACGGTGGCGGCGCGCGCCGCGGCGCGCGGCGGGTCGAAGTCGGGTGGCAACGGAGATTGACGCAAGCGCCGCGTTCGCTTGTCGCTCACCGGCGGGCGGTCGCGGCAGGTAATCGCTCCAAAGTCGATGACCGCAGGCCGGTTAACCGCTCGGTGGCTTGCCGATGTACGGCGGCAGGCATTTTGCTCCGAATCCCAGCTCGAAGAGGATGAAGTGATCGACAGAAATATAGGGGAGGGGCTTGTCCCCTCCCGAAGAAGGAGGCAGCAGCGGGCGCGCCACCGGGCTATCGAGCGCCTTGACGGTTCCGCGCCCGCTCCCATAGGATGAGCGCAGAAGTCATAGCGATGAGCCAATTGCCACAAAGCGAGAAGAAGAAGGCGGCCGAAGCCGCCCTGCACCAGATCCGCAAGACCCATGGGGTCGGCTCGATCATGCGCCTGGGGGATCAGAGCGCGGTGGTCGCAGTGGCCGCAATCCCCACCCGTTGTCTGCTGCTCGACGCCGCGATCGGAGTCGGCGGCATGCCGCGTGGCAAGGTGATCGAGATCTTCGGCCCCGAGTCGAGCGGCAAGACCACTCTGGCGCTGCATGTGGTGGCCGAGGCCCAGCGGGCCGGCGGCATGGTCGCCTACATCGACGCGGAGCACGCGCTCGATCCGGAATACTCCAAGAAGCTCGGCGTCGACGTGGAGAACCTCTTGGTGTCGCAGCCCGACCACGGCGAGCAGGCGCTCGACATCGCCGATACACTGATCCGCAGCGGCGCGATCGACGTCATTGTGGTCGATTCGGTGGCCGCCTTGGTGCCGCGCTCGGAGCTCGAAGGCGACATGGGCGACGTGCTGCCCGGTTTGCAGGCGCGGCTGATGTCTCAGGCGATGCGCAAGCTCAACGCGATCGTAAACAAGAGTCAGACCTGCCTGATCTTCATCAACCAGATCCGCGAGAAAATCGGAGTGCTGTTCGGCAACCCGGAGACCACACCGGGCGGCCGGGCGCTCAAGTATTATGCCGCGGTGCGCCTCGATATCCGCCGCATCGCCACCATCAAGGAGGGCGATCAGGCGATCGGAAACCGGGTGCGGGTCAAGGTGGTCAAGAACAAGGTCGCGCCGCCATTTCGCCAGGCCGAGTTCGACATGCTGTTCGACAGCGGGATCTCCCGCGAAGGCACCTTGGTTGACGTCGGCGTCGATCAGAAGGTGATCGAAAAGTCCGGCACCTGGTTCACCTACGGCGAAACCCGGCTCGGGCAGGGCCGCGAGAACGCCAAGTCCTTCCTGTGCGACAACCCGGATATCGCGGCGACATTGGAATCGCAGCTACGCAGCAAGCTGGGTCTGGCCGAAGCCAAGGCCAAACCAGAATCCGCCGAGCCTGCTGCCGCGCCCGCGGCTGCTCCGGCGCGGTCCCGCGCCGCCGCCAAGTCTTAACCCCGCCGGCGCCCTATCCGCCGCCGAGCAGGCGGTGTTGGTTGGTGGTTTGCAAGATGCTGCAGCACGGCCTGGTGGGCGGTGGAGAGTGGGCCGGACCGGCAGTACAATGGAACCGGCAGAGCGGGTGTAACTCAGCTGGTAGAGTGTCAGCTTCCCAAGCTGAAAGTCGCGGGTTCGATCCCCGTCACCCGCTCCATCTTTCTCGAACACCATGCGTCCCGCCCTCGGGTGGCGGGCAGGAGGAGCCACGTGGGACTTTTTGGAAAAGATCGGCCCGAGCCTTCCGAAGCGCCAGTGCGCAGCGGCGCCCCTGAGACCCAGGGCAAGGCCGAGCCCTCGACCACGATCCTGGGCAAGGGTTGTCGTTTCGAGGGTCGCCTCAGCGGTGCCGACGATGTCTTGATCTTGGGGCAATTCAAAGGCGAGATCGACCTCAAGAGCGACCTCAATGTCGGACCGGGCGGGGTGGTCGAGGCCGACATCAAGAGCCGCAACGCGCTGATCAGCGGCCGAGTCGTGGGCAAGGTGGCCGCCCAGCACAAGGTCGAGATCGATCCGCGCGGCACCCTGTTGGGCAGCATTCAAGCGCCCAAGCTGGTGGTGGCCGAAGGGGCTCAATTCAAAGGCGATGTTGACATGGCGAGCGCGGAGAACGCGCGCCGAGTGGAAAGCGGTCGGGTCGAGAGCGGACGCGCGGACAGCGGCGCCGTTCCACCGGAGCTGCGTGACCGCGGCAATTTGAAGCCGGCCAAGGTTTGAAGCTCTGCGGGAGGTCATTTTGAGCAAGGCTCCGGTCTATCGAAATTTCATCGCCGGTCAGTGGGTCGACAGCGGCAGCGGCGAGTCGTTCGAGAATCGCAATCCCGCCAACCGCGAGGATCTGGTCGGCCTGTTTCAGAGCTCGAGCGCGGCGGACACCCGCGCCGCGATCGGGGCCGCGGCCGCCGCTTACGAGCGCTGGCGCAAGACCCCGGCGCCGAAACGGGCCGAGATCGTGTTTCGGATCGGCGAGATTCTGCGCCGCGAGAAGGAGCGCTTCGCCCGCGACATGACCCGCGAGATGGGCAAGGTCCTGGCCGAAACCCGCGGCGACGTTCAGGAGGGCATCGACACCGCGTACTACGCGGCCGGCGAGGGGCGGCGGCTTTTCGGGCAGACCACGCCCAGCGAGCTGCCCGACAAATTCATGATGTCGGTGCGGCTGCCGGTCGGGGTGGCGGCGTTGATCACGCCGTGGAATTTTCCGATGGCGATCGCGACCTGGAAGATGTTTCCGGCGCTGGTCTGCGGCGACACCGTGGTGCTCAAGCCGGCCACCGACACGCCGCTCTCGGCGGTGCATCTGATCGAGGCCTGTGTCGAGGCCGGAGTGCCCGCCGGAGTAGTCAATCTGGTCACCGGCGCGGGCCGGACGGTGGGCTCGGCGCTGCTCGAGGACGACCGGGTTCGGATCGTTTCGTTCACCGGCTCGACCGAGGTCGGTCGCTTGATCAACCGCGCCTGTGCCGACAACTTCAAGCGCGTGTCGCTGGAGATGGGCGGCAAGAACGCGATCCTGATCTTGGAGGACGCCAATCTCGATCTGGCGCTCGAGGGCGTGGTGTGGGGCGCCTTCGGCACCACCGGCCAGCGCTGCACCGCGACCTCGCGGGTCATCGTCGACCGCAAGCTGATGAAACCGTTTTTGGAGCGCTTGGGGGCGCGCGCCGGCCAGCTCAAGCTCGGCGATGGCCTGGATCCATCGGTCGAAGTCGGTCCGCTGATCAACGAGGGACAGCTGGCCACGGTCGACAAATTCGTCCAGATCGGAAAAGACGAAGGCGCGCGGCTCCTATGCGGCGGGCAGCGCCGCTCCGACGGTGCGCTGGCGAAAGGAAGCTTCTACGCGCCTACGATCTTCGCCGACGTGGGTCCGGAGATGACGATCGCGCGTGAAGAGATCTTCGGTCCGGTGCTGTCGGTGATTCCCTGCTCCGGCTTGGAGGACGCGGTGCGGATCTCCAACGACGTGGCCTATGGGCTGTCGTCGGCGCTCTATACGCAGGATGTCAACCGGGCCTTCGCCGCGATGCGCGACTTGGATGCCGGCATCACCTACATCAACGCCTCGACCATCGGCGCCGAAGTCCATCTGCCGTTCGGCGGCACCAAGCAGACCGGCAACGGCCACCGCGAGGCCGGCACCGCGGTGCTCGATCTCTACACCGAGTGGAAGTCGATCTACGTGGATTTCAGCGGCAAGCTGCAGAAGGCCCAAATCGACAACCAATAGTCGTGGCGGCGGATAGGGCGCCGTCTGCCGCGTTGGGCTAGCTCGGGTTCCTCCGGCGTACCCTTAGTACGCCTCCGTCACCCTCGCGTCGCCCGCCTTGCAGCCGGCACCCTCTCCACCGCCCTCGATGCCGTGCTCACTAACCCATGTGCGGCTGATCCCGGTTCTGCGCAAGGCTTCGCTGCGCGAAGGCCGTGACCTGGCGCATCGGTGTGCCTGGGTGGAGCAGGCAAAACGGCGGCGTTCCTGCTACGCTGTAGCCAAGAGGGGCAAAACAGCCCGTCGGCGATGGCGCCAGAGCGCGTCTGGCGGATTGGGGTGCCGGGCCCGACCGATAAGTCGGAGGTAGGGTCATGGTGCGGCTGATCATCGCGTTACCAGTGATGTGCTTGCTGCTGGCGGGTAGCGGCGCGGCGCAAACGGCGTTTCAGTGCCCGATCGAGGTCCACAACGACGGTCTGGGGCTTCGACTCCTGACGGTTCACATCAGCGATTTCCGCGGCGACGATGAGTCGGTCACGGCGCAGGTCCGGGCCAGCGACGGCGTCAGCGCCGGGGCCGGCGCGCTCTGGGCCAAAGGCGAAAACCTCTCCTTCACCTTCAGCCTGGTTCCCTTGGACGGAGCCGTGCTGCAAGTGCTGCACGTGTTTCGCTGTCCCGGAGGGATCTTCGCCGGATGTCCCGGCCGGGAGGTCCAGATTCGCGCCGATGGGATTGTGGAGCTGGCCAATCTCTACAACGTGAGCCTGCCCTTCTGCGAACCGCTCGAAGGTCCGCCGCCGTCGTAGGCCACTCGCGATCGACTGGTCCGTTCCGGCGCGGGGTCCGCGTGCGCCGGACGGACCGGTGTGCGACAGCGGCGGGTTCCCTTGGTAGAATGGCGGCATGAACGGCGGGTGGGCTCGGCTGTGCGCGACCCTTCTGGTGTTGTTTCCGGCCGGGTCGCGGGCGGCGGATGTGGTGGTGGCCGATCTCGGCGGCCCGATCCACCCGATCGCGGCCGAGTATGTCGCCGAAAGCCTGAGCTTCGCCGCCGAGTCGAAGGCCGCGCTCTATGTCCTGCGGCTCGATACCCCGGGCGGCCTGCAGACTTCGATGGACCAGATCGTCAAGACGATTCTGCACGCCCCGGTTCCGGTCGCGGTGTTCGTCGGCCCGAGCGGCGCCAAAGCCGCGAGCGCCGGTTTCTACATGGTGATCGCGGCCGACATCGCCGCCGCCGCCCCCGGCACCAACCTGGGCGCGGCCACTCCGGTTTCCGGCGAGGGCCAGGAGCTGCCCGAAACCCTCAAGCGCAAGGTCGAGAGCGACGCCGCGGCCGGGCTGCGCTCGGTGGCCGAAAAGCGCGGCCGCAACGTCGAGCTGGCGGAGAAGGCGGTGCTCGAGGGCCGCTCGTACAGCGCGCAGGAGGCGCTCGAAGGCAACCTGATCGATCTGGTGGTGGAAGACGTCCCGGCCCTGATTCGAGAGCTGAACGGGCGCGAGATCACCCGCTTCGACGGCCGCAAGGTGCGGCTCGAGCTCGGAGCAGTCCGGATCGTCGAACGGCCGATGAGCTGGCGCCAGGAATTCCTGGCCGTGCTGATCAACCCCAATCTGACTTTTCTGTTGATGGGCATCGGCATGCTGGGTCTGTACATCGAGCTCACCAATCCCGGCCTGATTCTGCCCGGCGTGGTCGGCGGCGTGAGCCTGATTCTGGCCGGCCTCGGGCTGTCGCTGTTGCCGATCAACTACGCCGGCGCCGCGCTGCTCGCGCTCGGCATGGTGCTGCTGGTGCTCGAGATCAAGGTCACCAGCTACGGTCTGCTCACGGTGGGCGGCGTCGCGGCCATGATCCTCGGCGGCTTGATTCTGATTCAGGATCCGGTCACGCCCGAGCTGCAGCTCTCGCCGTCGCTGATCTACGGGGTGCCGATCGGCATCGGACTGGTGACCTTTGCCATGATCACCTTGGTGATCCGAGCTCACCGGCGCCGGCCCAGCACCGGCGATGAAGGCATGTTGGGACTGGTGGGCAGCGCTCCCCAAGGCTTGGCGGCGGCGCGGCCGGGCATGGTGATCGTGCACGGCGAATACTGGAGCGCCGAATCCGACGATCCGGTGGCGGCCGGCGCTCAGGTCGAGGTCGTCGCGGTCGATGGGCTGCGACTCAAGGTGCGACCGATTCAGGAGCCCCGCGAGGGGTAAAGGAGGAGTTTCGATGGGGGTGCCGATCATCATCCTCGTAGTGGCGTTGTACCTGATCAGCTCGATCAAGATCCTGCGCGAGTACGAGCGCGGCGTGATCTTCCGGCTCGGCCGGTTGCTGCCGCGGCCCAAGGGGCCGGGCGTGATCTTCGTGTTTGCTCCCTTCGACCGCATCGTGCGGATGAGCCTTCGAACCGTGGTGCTGGACGTGCCGCCGCAGGACGTGATCACCAAGGACAACGTTTCGGTCAAAGTCAACGCGGTGGTCTATTTTCGGGTCATGGATGCGGCCAGGGCGGTGGTCGAAGTTGAGAACTATCTCTATGCCACTTCCCAGCTCTCCCAGACCACGCTGCGTTCGGTGTTGGGTCAGGTCGAGCTCGACGATCTGCTCTCCGAGCGCGAGAAGCTCAACGCTAAGCTGCAGCAGATCCTCGACCGCCACACCGATCCGTGGGGCATCAAGGTGACCATGGTGGAGGTCAAGGCGGTCGACCTGCCGCAGGAAATGCAGCGCACCATCATGCGCCAGGCCGAGGCCGAACGCGAGCGGCGCGCCAAGGTGATTCACGCCGAAGGCGAGCTGATGGCCAGCACCAAGCTGAGCGAAGCGGCGGCGGTGTTCGCGACCCAGCCGATGACGCTCCAGCTGCGCTACCTGCAGACGCTCACCGAGATCGCCAGCGAGCGTAATTCCACCGTGATCTTCCCGGTGCCGATCAACCTGTTCGAAGGGCTGATGCACGTAATGGGGGGAGAAAAGGCTGGCCAAGCGGCGGCCAAATAGGTAACAATGGGGCCGATGGACGACGCCGACGACAAGGGTTTCGAGATCCAGATGGATACCAAGCGGCTGGTGTTCGTGTTCTTGGTCGCGGTCGCGACCCTGGCGTTCATCTTCCTGCTCGGGGTGCACACCGGCCGCGGCGTGCGCAAGGCGGAGGAGGAGTCGGCCGCTGCGACCGAGCTGACCCAAAAGGCCCCGCCCACCCAGCTCGCCGAGACCAAGCCGGCCAAGGATCTGGAGTTCTTCGATCAGTACAACCAGCAGGCTGAGCCGACCACGCTCGAGCCGGCCAAGCCGGCCGAGCAGCCCTCCGGCGGCGGCGAGCCTGCGGGCTCCACCGCGGCGCCGCCGGAGACGGCGCGAGAGACGCCGCCGGCGGCGACCTCGGCTCCGACGCCTGAGCCGGAGCCGGCGCCGCAGCAGGTCAGCACCGCCGCGACCGCGCCGCCGCCGGCCGGCGGCGGCTTCGTGATTCAGGTGCTCTCGACCGCCGACTCGGCCAAGGCCAACGCGCTGGTGGCTGCGCTCAAGACCGACGGCTTTCCGGCCTTCGTGCAGCCGGTTTCGACCGGCGGCGGGAACACGTATCGGGTCCGGGTCGGCCCCTACGCGTCGCGCCAGGACGCGGAGAAAAAGAGCGCCGAGCTGCGCGCCGAGGCCGGCATCTCGGATACCTGGATCACCGCCCAGTAGCCGGTGCCGATGCGCCGGCTGCTGCTTCCGCTGGCCGGCGCGCTGCTGCTCTGGGCCAGCTTTCCGCGCCTCTCCCTGACCGGGCTGGCTTGGATCGCGCTGGCGCCTTGGATCGCGCACGCGTTGGAACAGCCGGCGCGCCGAGCGGCGCTCGATCTGGGTCTGGCAGGCGCCCTATTTTTCGGCCTCCATCTCGCTTGGATTCCGGCCGCGCTGGCTGCTTACGGCCGCTTGCCGATCTGGTTCGCCTGGCTCACGCTGCTTGCGCTGTCGCTCTATTTGGGCCTCTACGTGGCCGGGTTCGGCGCCGCGTTGGCCTGGGCGGCCGGCCGGATCGGTCCGCGCTCGGCGCTGTTGGCGCCGCCGCTGTGGGTCGCGTTGGAGCTGCTGCGCGGGCGCCTGGTGACCGGATTTCCGTGGGGACTGCTGGGCCACAGCCAGGCGCCGCATCCGCTGGTGATCCAGGTCGCCGACTTCGCGGGTGTGTACGGGATCTCCTTCGTCCTGGCCGCCGCAGCGGCGGCGCTGGCGCTGTGGATCCAAGCCTGTCCCGGCGCGCCGCGCCTGTTGGCCGGCGCCGGCTCGGCGGCCTTGATCGTCTCGATGCTGGCCTACGGCTGGATCCGGATCCAGCGGCCGCCCGTGAGCATCGGCCCGCCGGTCACGGTTGCGGCGATCCAGGCCAACATCCACTTCGAGCGCAGCCTGAGGGTGTCGGAGGCGCTCAGCGTGCTGGCCGAGTACGAGGCGCTGAGCGCCGCGGCCGCGGCCCGGGGCGCGAGCCTGATCGTCTGGCCCGAATCTTCGATCACCTTCCCGCTCGGTTTTTCCGGCTCGCCCTATCTCGAGCAGCGGCTCGCACGGCGGGCCCGGCAGTGGGGCGCGGCGCTCGCGTTCGGCAGCGACGCCTTCGGCTCCGACGGCCGCGGTCCGGCCACCAACTCGGCCCATGTGATCTCGGCCGGTGGCGCGATCGAGCCGCGCTACGACAAGATCCAACTGGTGCCGTTCGCCGAGCGGCTGCCGCTGCCGCAGCTTTTGGCTCCGCTCTCGGGCTGGATCCCGGCGATCGCCGATTTCGTTCCGGGACGCGCGTCGCGCGTCTATCCCGGCCCCGGGCTGCGTTTCGGAATCCTGATCTGCTACGAAGGCGTGTTTCCGGAGCTCGGGCGGGCGCTGGTCGACGGCGGCGCCGATCTGCTGCTCAGTCTGACCAACGACGCCTGGTTCGGCGCCAGCGCCGCGCCGCATCAACATTTGGCGATGACCGCGCTGCGGGCGGTGGAAACCCGGCGCTATCTGCTGCGCGCGGCCAACACCGGGATCAGCGCTTTGGTCGACCCGTTGGGCCGGGTGATCCAGCGCAGCGAGCTGTTCGTGCCGGCCACCGTGCTCGGACCGGTTTGGCGCATCCGCGGCGCCTCGGCCTATCAACGCTGGGGGGACGCGTTCGCCGCCGCCTGCGCTTTACTCACCTCCGCGGCGCTCTTATCCTGCAGGTCGGCGCGCGTCAGCGCGCCGGCGCCAGCGGCCCACAAGCACCGGCCCAGAACCTAAGCCTGGAGAAGTTTATATGCTCGACGAACAGCGCCAGACCCTGCGCGAGCTCAACCAACGGCTCGAGAAAATACGGGGGTATCTTTGAGGTCGATCGGCTGCGACTGCGCCTGGAGCGCTTGGACGCCGAGCTCGCCGATCCGGAAGTGTACGGCGATCAGCAGAAGGTCTCGCGTCTGGGACGCGAGCGCGCCCGCCTGGTCGAAGCGCTGGAGGATTTCGACCGCGGCGAGCGCGCCATCCAGGACGGCGGCGCGCTGCTCGAGCTGGCCGAAGAGGGCGAAGCGGTCGGCGCCGAGCTGGATCAGGCGCTGCGCCAACTGGCCGAGGATCTCGCGCTGCTCGAGCTCGAGGCGCTCATGCAGGGCGAGCACGACGGCAACAACGCGATCGTCGCGCTGCATTCCGGCGCCGGCGGCACCGAAGCGCAAGATTGGGTCGCGATGCTGCTCAGGATGTACACCCGCTGGTGCGAGCGCCGCGGCTTCAAAGTCGGGGTGGTCGACGCGCTGCCCGGTGAAGAGGCGGGTCTCAAGTCGGTCACCTTCACGGTCGCGGGGCGCTTCGCCTACGGCTATCTCAAGGCCGAGGTCGGCGTGCACCGCCTGGTGCGGATCTCTCCGTTCGATGCCGCCAAGCGCCGCCACACCTCTTTCGCCTCGGTCTTCGTTTGGCCCGAGCTCGACGAGAGCATCGATGTGAAGATCGAGGACAAAGACCTGCGCATCGACACCTTTCGCAGCAGCGGCGCCGGCGGGCAGCACGTCAACGTCACCGACAGCGCGGTGCGGATCACCCACCTGCCGAGCGGCATCGTGGTGCAGTGCCAGAACGAGCGCTCGCAGCATCGCAACCGCGACCTGGCGATGAAGGTGCTGATGGCGCGGCTCTACGAGCTCGAGCGCAAGAAGAAGCTCGAGCAGCTCGAAAAGGTCGAAGATTCCAAGCTCGAGATCGGTTTCGGCAGCCAGATCCGTTCCTATGTGCTGCAGCCCTATCAAATGGTCAAGGACCACCGCACCGGCACCGAGATCGGCGCGGTGCAGGCGGTGCTCGACGGCGACCTCGACCGCTTGATCGAAGCCTACCTGAGCCGGCAGCGCAGCGCGGCGGGCGCGGAACGCCGATGAACGGCGCCTATCGCAGCGGCGGGGTCCAGCTGGCGGTGCCGCCGGTGACCCCGGCGATCAAGATCATCCTGATCGCCTGCGGAGTCGGGTTCGTGCTCCAGCTGCTCGCCGGGCCCGAGATGATCCGCATCTTCGGCCTCAGCCCGGCGCTCGCCAGCCGCGGCTTTTTCCTCTGGCAGTACGTGAGCTACCTGTTTCTGCACGGCGATATCAGCCATCTGCTGTTCAACCTGCTGGGGCTGTGGATGTTCGGCGGCGATGTCGAGCGGCGCATGGGCTCGCGCGAGTTCTGGCGTTTCTACCTGTTGTGCGGCGCCGGCGCCGGCGCGGTGTGGGTGGTGTTCAGCCTGCTGTCGGGGACCAGCGGGATCACGATCGGCGCTTCCGGCGCGATCTTCGGGGTGCTGGCCGCCTTCGCGGTGCTGTTTCCGGAGCGCATCATTTTGGTGATGTTGATCTTCCCGATGCGGGCCCGCACCGCGGCGCTGCTGTTCGCCGGCATCGAGCTGCTCGCCTCCTGGGGTTACGCCGGCAGCGGGGTCAACCGCATCGCCCATCTGGCCGGCATGGCGATCGCGTACGTCTACCTGCGGCGCTACACGCTGGGCGTGCAGCTCCGCACCCTGTTCGGCCGGCGGCGGCCGCCGTTCACGATCCATCGCGGCGGCAGCGGCTGGAAGAGCGACGAAGACGATCGCTGGCTGCACTGATCGGTCGCCAAACGCCGCCGGCCCGCGCGATCGATTCGAGATGGTGCCGCGTATTCCCGAGCACAAAGCGATAGCCCTGACGGTTCTGATCGCTTCGGTGGCGCTGCTGGCGCTGGAGATCGCCGAGCTGCGGATCTTCTCGTACGCGCTCGATCCGCTGCTGGTTTACAGCGCCATCAGCGTCGCGCTTCTGGGGTTGGGCAGCGGCAGCATATTCATCACCCTGCGGCCGCAGCTCTGCCAAGGCGAAACGCGGCCGCGGATGGTCGCCGCGTTGCTCGGCTTCGCGGCCACCGCGCTGGTCAGCTTGGCGCTGTTCGCCCGCAGCTCGCACACGGTTGGATTCGGCCGCGAAGCCGGTCTGCTGGGCGCGGCGTTGCCGGTCTTCACCCTCCTGGTCGCGCCGTATTTCTGCGCCGGGGTGCTGCTTTCGATCGCGATGACTCGCGATCCCGACCGGATCGGGTTGATCTACTTCGCCAATCTGGTCGGCTCGGGGCTGGGCTGCGTGTTGGTGCTGCCGCTGCTGCGCCCGTTCGGGGTCGAGGCGGTGGTGGTGATCTGCGCGGCGCTGGCGATCCTCGCCGCGCTGCCGCTGGCCTGGCCGCTCGGCTGGCGCCGGCGCGCGGCCGTGCTGGGCGCCTTGGCGCTGGCGCTCGCCGCGCTGCCGCTGGCGCCGCGCTGGTTCCCGTTCCAGCCCGATCCGGGCGATTTGTACGGCGTCGCGCTGGAGGCGCTGCGCGAGCGCTACCCGGGTCGAGACGCCGAGGCCTACCGGCCGCGCCGCGAATTCGCGCAGTGGGATCCGGTCTCGCGGGTCGAGATCTACGCTTTTCCGGGCCAGTTCGGGCTGATCAACGAGCGGGCGCCGGTGCGCTTTTTCACTCAGGACGGCGGCGCCGGCTCGATGCTGGTCGATGTGCCGCGCCATCCCGCGATCGCGCGCGCGCTGTTCGAGGGCTCGGTCTACGGCGGCGCCTACCTGCTCAAGCCGGAGCCTGAGCGGGTGCTGATCATCGGCTTGGGCGGCGCCCCCGACGTCCTGACCGCGCTGCACCATCGGGCCCGGCAGATCACCGGAGTCGAGATCAACGCCAGCGCGATCGCAGCGGTGCGCGGCCCGTTCGCCGCCCTGCTCGGCGCGCCCTACGCACAGCCCGGCGTGCGCATCTTGCACCGCGACGGCCGCAGCTTCGTCGAGCGCAGCGCGCAGCGCTTCGATGTCATTCAGCTCACCGGCGCCGACACCTACTCGGCCGGTTCGGCCGGGGCGTTCATGTTCTCGGAAAACTACCTGTACACCGTCGAGGCGATGGGTCGTTACCTCGCGGCGCTGCGGCCCGGCGGCGTGCTCTCGATCATTCGCTTCGGCGCCGAATCGCTGCGTGTGATCTCGACCGAGCTCGCGGCGCTGCGGGCCCGCGGGGTGCGGCAGCCGGCGCGTCACATCGTGGTCCTGCAGCAGGGGATCTGGATCAACGTGCTGCTTTCGCGCCAGCCGCTGGAGCGCGATTTCGGAATGCGGCTCAGCCGCAAGCTCGCGGCGCTGAACCGGATCGAGCGGATCCGCATGCCGGTCTATGACGCGCTGGGCTTCGGGCTGGACGATCCGGTGGTGCTGATGGCCGCGCCCGGGCTGCGTTTGGATAATCCGTTCTCGCGCCTGCTGCAGGCCGCGCGGCGCGGCCGCGAAGCGGCCTTCTTGAGCCGTCTGGCGCTCGACTACTCGCCGGTGACCGATGACCGGCCGTTCTTCTTTCAATTCCTCCATCTGCGCCAGCTGCCGGCGGTGCTGTCGGCCGCGCCCGATGATTACCGGCTGCGCGGGATGCGGGCGCATCTTTTGTTCTTGGCCCTGGTGGCCGCGGTCGCGGCGCTGCTGATCCTGCTGCCGCTCGCGCTGCGCACCGGAGCGAGCCTGCGCCGGGCGGGAGCGGCGCGGACGCTGCTCTACTTCGTCGCGCTCGGGCTCGGCTACCTGTTCGTCGAGCTGATTCTGATGCAGCGCTGCGCGCTCTTGCTCGGCCACCCGACTTATTCGATTGCGGCGGCCCTGTTCACGCTGCTGATCGCCTCCGGCTGCGGCAGCGCGTGGAGCAACCGCTTCGCGGCGCGGCGCCGCACCATCGCGGCGGCGGCGCTGGGCATCGTGGCGCTGCTGGTGGTCGCCCAGCTCGCGCTCGGGCCGCTGTTCCGCGCTCTGCTGCCGGCCCCATTCGCGCTGCGCTTGGCGGCGCTGGTCGCGGCCCTCGCACCGCTCGGCTTTGTGATGGGCATCCCGTTTCCGGTCGGCCTGCGAGCGATCGCGGCGCAGGGCAGGGCACCGATGGCCTGGGCTCTTGGGATCAACAGCTTCGCCTCGGTGGTGGCTTCGCTGGTGGCGCTGCCGCTGGCGATGTTTTGGGGCTTCGCCGTGGTTCTGCTCGCTGCGGCGGGGCTCTACGGTCTGGCGGCGCTGACCGCACCGTCCACGGCCTCCTGAGAGCGCTGTAGCGATCTGCTACACTTTGATGGTGTGGGGCGGAGTCGCCTTTGCGGCGGCCCGGACAACGGAGGTGCAGACATGCGTGCCACGGCCATCTTGACCCGAGTCAGCTTCGCAGCGCTGCTCCTGCTGTGGGGCCATTGGACCGCCGCCGACCCCATCGTTCTGGGCGACGACGATAGCCTTCTGGTCACGTTCACCAGCTTCGCCGGCGGCAGCTTCCAGTACTGCGGCAGCGTCTATACCGGCGTCTATGTCAATTCCAACGGCAGCCTGAGTTTCGGCGCAGGGGACCCGGATCCGTCGCCTTCGAGCGCTGAGCTGCTCGGCGGCCCGCCGCGGATCGCGGGGCTGTGGCGCGATCTCGATCCCAGCGAGGCGATGGCCACGGTCGATGTGACCGAAACCGCCGCGCTGCTGACCGTATCGTTCATGCAGGTGCCGGAGAGCGGATCGACCAGCATTCGCAACAGCTTCGCGATTCGAATCGCGAGCAGCGGCGCGATCGAGATCGAGTACAACAGCGTCGCGAGCGATGACGCGCTGGCCGGCATCACGGCCGGCGACGCTTTTACCAGCGGCACCGAAACCGAGGACGATCTTTCGCGCTACGCCGCTGCGGGGACGCCGGCCGGAACCGGTTTCGACGCCGCGCTGTTCGAGCTGTTCACCGGCTCGGGGTCGGCTGAGGACTTCGATCTGGGCGGAGAGACGCTGCAGTTTCCGGCCTGCGCCCTGACCTCGAGCCCGGCCCCGCCGGTTGCGAATGCGGGTCCCGATCTCGAGCTGCCGGCGCGGGCGCCGGGGCTGCTGCTCGGCGCCGGCACCGATCCCAACGCCGAGGCTCTTACGTACATGTGGATGCAAACTTCAGGTCCGGCGATCGTGCTCAATCCCAATGCGATTGCTCCGCAGCCGACCTTCACCGCGCCGTGGCTGACGGTCTCGGACGATGCGGCGTTCGAGCTCACGGTGGACGACGGCATGCCGGCGCGCGGGACCGGCAGCGACAGCGCCGCGATAGCCATCGAGCCGGTGCCCGGCAGCGGCGTGATCGACAATCCGAGCTTCGACAGCGCCTTGACCGGCTGGGGCGCCTTTCCAGCCGTGCAGTCGGGCACGCTCGCCAGCCTCGGCGGCGAGCAGCCGACCCGCGGAACCGCGCTGGCGCGCATCCGCAACAACGCGGTGGCGGGCGCGTATCTGGCCCAGCGCTTCCTGCTGCCCGCCAACGCGGCGGAGCTGAGCTTGGACGTCAACTTCCTCACCAACGAGCCGGCCGCCAGCATCGCCGACGATCGCTTCGTGGCCCGAGTGGTCTACCTCGACGCCGGCGGCGACCCGGTCACGCAGGCGGACTTCGGCGCTGTGAGCACGACCGCGGCCGCTTTCGCTCCGGCCGGACCGGAAGGGTACGCGCGCAAGACCGGCTTTTCGACCGTGCGCATCGCGCTGCCGCCGTCGGCCCAAAACAACGAAGCGGCGCTGATTCTGGCGCTGCAGAATCGGCGCGACCTGCTGCTGGAGAGCGCCGTGCTGATCGACAACGTGCAGGTCGGCACGGCGGTCAACCACGCCCCAACGGTCAGCGCCGGCACCGATCAGAGCGTCCTGGCCGGAGCGATGGTTACGCTGGGCGCCGTGGCGAGCGATCCGGAGGGGACGCCGCTGTCGCTGGTCTGGCGCCAAACCGCCGGTCCGCCGGTGACCTTGTCCAGCATGAGCGGCGCCAACCCGAGCTTCACCGCGCCGAGCCCGATGACCACGGCGGTACTGGCGTTCCAAGTCCAGGCTTCCGACAGCGTTCTGACCGCGGTCGATACCGTGTTCGTGACCGTTCAGGTTCCGACCGACGCGGCGCCGACGGCGAACGCCGGGGCCTCGCAGACGGTTGCGGAAGGCTCGATGGTCACGCTCAGCGGCAGCGGCAGCGATCCGGATGGCGATCCGCTGAGCTTCTCCTGGACCCAGGTGGAAGGCCCGGCGGTCACGCTCAGCAGCTCGACGGCGGCGATGCCGACCTTCACCGCGCCAACGGTGGGGGTGAACACGGTGCTGCGGTTCGACCTCACGGTCAGTGACGGCGACCAAGAAGACACCGATACCACCTTCGTCACCGTACTGAACGTGTTCAACGACGCGCCGATCGCCAACGCCGGTCCCGACCAGATCGTGCGTGAGGGCCGCCTGGTGACGCTCGACGGCTCGGGCTCGAGCGATCCGAATCTCGACCCGATCAGCTTTTCGTGGAACCAGCTCGGCGGGCCGGCGGTCGTCCTGTCGAGCGCCACCGCCGCCATGCCGACCTTCACGGCTCCGCAGGTGAGCGGCTCGGCGCTGCTGACTTTCCGGCTGACGGTGAGCGACGGAACGCTGTCCTCGACCGATATCGTCGAGATCTCGGTGGTCGACAATCTGCCGACCGTCGAGATCGAGGTGAATCAATCGGCCTACAGCACCGGCGACCTGATGGACGTGCGCCTGAGCCTCGACGGTCCGTCGAGCGTGGTGGTCGACATCTACGTCGGCCTGCTGCTTCCGGTGCCGGGCTTCTTCACGTTCAACGGGTTTCTCGGCCTGCAGAGCGCGGTGCCCAACCAGATCGTGCCGCTGCTGACCGGATTCCCGCTGTTTCCGATCCCCGACTTTCCGTTCTTCGACTACACCTTCACCGGGATCGAATGGACCGGAACCTATTTCTGGCTGGCGGTCTTGACCCCGCCCGGCGGCGATCCGCTCAACCCCGCCCAGCAGCTCGCTTTCGACTTCGCCGAGTTCACCTTCTCTCCTTAGGAGCTACGAGTGAAGCCCTCGTTCGGGGAGTGCGCCCCGAACGAGTAGCTGCCTTCAGGGCCGCCGGCATGGTCGCGAATGGGGTGGCATGGGCGGCCGAAGGGCGCCCATGGACGAGCTGCGCGCCGCGAGTGAAGTCGTCCATGGGCGCGCTGCGCGTGCCCATGCCACCCAAGCGCGCCGCAGCGGCCG
>Ga0214471_10000885_pt1 | contig 24184 bp, 27 predicted proteins | sample RVTome_5_FD_207665 | JGI IMG/M metagenome (GOLD analysis project Ga0214471, IMG submission 207665) | Soil microbial communities from uranium-contaminated site in the Upper Colorado River Basin, Wyoming, United States - RVT142D155 | ecosystem: Environmental > Terrestrial > Soil > Contaminated >... | reverse complement strand
ATTATGCGCCTGTCAAGCCTCCAGGGTGGTATGCTCATCATAGCGTCGCCCGAATGCACGCCGGCGTTGTCGATATGCTCTATTATCGAGCCAATTATCACTTCCTTGCCGTCGCACACAGCGTCCACCTCGACTTCGGCCGCGTCCTGCAAGAACTTGCTTATAACGACGGGGTGCTCGGGGTTGACGTTTGTGGCGTCTGTCAGGAAGCGCTCCAGCTGGTCTGCCGCCCACACCACCTTCATGGCCGCCCCCGACAGGACGTACGACGGCCTGACAAGGACGGGGTAGCCGACGGTCTCTGCAAACTCTTCTGCCTCTGCAAGGTTTGTGAACTGCCTCCAGGCCGGCTGCCCTATTCCAAGCATGTCGAGCAGCTTGCCGAACTTGGCCCTGTCCTCGGCCCTGTCGACGTCATCACTTGAGGTGCCTATTATCCTGATGCCGCTCTTGGCAAGTTTGGGCGTCAGGTTGTTTGCAGTTTGGCCGCCCACGCAAGTCACTATGCCTGTCGGGTTTTCCTTGTCGCATATGTCAAGCACGCGCTCCAGCGTCAGCTCTTCGAAATACAGCCTGTCGCAGATGTCATAGTCGGTCGAGACAGTTTCGGGGTTGCAGTTGATTACCGATACCTCCTTGACGCCGTTTTCCTTGAGCCCCCAGACCATGTTCACGGTGCCCCAGTCAAACTCGACCGAACTGCCGATCCTGTACGGGCCTGCGCCAAGCACTATTATCCTGCTTTCCTTGGTGTTTTTGACGACGACGACGTCATCTTCGTTGCCGCCGTACGTCAGGTAGAGGTAGTTCGTCTTGGCCGGCCATTCCGCCGCCAGGGTGTCTATCTGCTTGAGCGCCGGGACTATGCCGTTCTTTTCGCGAAGGGCGCGCACCTGCATCTCGTCAGATTTCAGGCACCGGGCAACCTGCGCGTCGGAAAATCCAAGCTTTTTTGCTTCCCTGATGGTGCCTGCATCAAAGCCGGCCTGCTTTTTCAGCCGCTCCTCCATTTCGATGATGTTCTTTATCTTTGCAAGGAACCACGGGTCTATCGCTGATAACTGGTATATGCGGTCGATTGAAAGGCCCGCCTTCATGGCCTGTACCACGGCATAGATTATCTCGTCGTCTGGCCGCAGGAGCCCATCTTCTATCCTTTCGATGTCCTTTTCAGAATACGAGTCCTTGCCGTTTGCTACAAGGCCGTCCCTGCCTATCGCAGACATCCTTATCGCCTTTTGCAGTACCTCTTCAAAGTTCCTGCCAATCGCCATCACCTCGCCTACAGACTTCATGGCGGAGCCCAGCCTGCGCTTGACGCCCTCGAATTTGGAGAAGTCCCACCTGGGCATCTTGAGGACGCAGTAGTCCAGCGAGGGCTCAAAGCACGCCGTAGTTACCTTGGTTATCCTGTTCAGGAGCTCCGGCAGGGTGTAGCCGAGGCCTATCTTTGCAGCCATGTAGGCAAGCGGATAGCCGGTGGCCTTGCTCGCAAGAGCCGACGACCTTGAAAGCCTAGCGTTTATCTCTATTGCAGTGTATTGTTCGGAAAGCGGGTCGAGCGCGTACTGGATGTTGCATTCGCCGACTATTCCGCAGTGGCTCACCGCCCTTATCGCGGCGGAGCGGAGCATATGGTACTCGTAGTTGTTGAGCGTCTGCGATGGCGCAATGACGATGTTGTCACCGGTGTGGACGCGCATCGCAAGCACGTTTTCCATGTTGCAGACAATGACGCTGTTGCCGTTGTAGTCGCGCATCACCTCATACTCTATCTGCTTCCAGTGGCCCACGTACCTTTCAATCAGGATCTGGTGGACGATGCTGAGGTTGAGACCGCGCTGGGCAATGTCCTGCAGCTCTATCTCGTTGTACGCGACGCCCCCGCCCCTGCCGCCAAGCGTGTAGGCTACGCGGATTATGACCGGGTATCCTATCTCTTCAGCGGCCTCCTGCGCCTCTTTCAGCGAGTTGACGGCATGACTTTGCAGCACCGGCACGTCGCTCTCTGCCATTGTATCCTTGAACAGCTGCCTGTCCTCCGTCACCTTTATGCCGTCTATCTGCGTGCCAAGCACCCTGACGTTGTATTTTTCAAGTATCCCTTGCTCATGCAGCGCGACGCCGCAGTTGAGCGCGGTCTGGCCGCCAAAGCCCAGCATTATCGAGTCGGGTTTTTCTTCCTTTATCACCTTCTCGGCATACGCGGTATCGATGGGTATGGGGTAGACCCTGTCGGCAAACCTCGTGTCTGTCTGGATGGTGGCGATGTTGGGGTTTATGAGCACGCTCTTGATACCTTCTTCCGCAAGCGCCTTGAGGCACTGCGATCCAGAGTAGTCAAACTCGCCTGCCTCCCCTATCTTTATCGCGCCGCTGCCAAGCACAAGGACTTTCTTTATTGACTCATCTTTTGGCATCCTTTTTCACCTTTCTTGGTCTTGTTTTTGTTTTTGTTTTTGTTTTTGTTTTTGTTTTGGTTGCCTTCTTGGGCTTGGGCACCTTGGCTTTCATCATCACGCCTGACTTGATTATCTCCTTGAATCTGTCAAACACGAACATGCAGTCGTACGGCCCCGGAGACGCCTCGGGGTGGAACTGGACTGCAATCACCGGCTTGCTCGAGTGCTCGATGCCCTCTACCGTGTCGTCGTCGGCATTGGAAAACCACACCTTGAAGCCCGTCCCCTTCAGGCTCTTTGGGTCGATGCCGTAGCCGTGGTTCTGGCTGGTGACGTAGGCTAAGTTGCTGCGCAAATCGACACAGGGCTTGTTCTGTCCCCTGTGACCGAATCTCAACTTGTAGGTATTTGCGCCGCCTGCAAGCGCCAGTATCTGGTTCCCGAGGCAGATCCCGAGCGTCGGAGTCGCCGTCTTGATCAATTTAGCGGCGGTCTTTATGGTGCCCTTGCAGACCTTGGGGTCGCCCGGTCCGTTGCTAATCACGACGCCCTTTGGGTCATACGACATGACCTTCTCGTAGGTCACATCCCAGGGCAGGCGCACAACCCTGTAGCCGGTGCGGACGATGTTTCGTATGATGCTGTACTTTACGCCCGTGTCTATTACCGCGATGCAGTCCCTATCCTTGTCTCCGTACTCTTGTGGCCCCTCAGTCGAGACCTCAGACATGAAGTTGAGTCCCTCGTACTTGGCGCCTGTGACCAGCTTTTTCAGGCGCGCTTCGTCCACCGGTTCCTTGGAAACTATGATAGCGCCCATCATGACTCCGCTCACCCGGAGCTTCTTTGTTAACGCACGCGTGTCTATGCCGTATATACCCGGCACCTTTTCCTCGTACAGCCACTGGTCCAGGGTCTTTACGGCGCTCCAGTGACTTGCCACGTCAGACAGGTCGTGTATCAAAAGCGCCTTTACCTGTATGTGGTCTGACTCGAAGAACTTGGGCATGCCATATTCGTCCTTGACGTCGAAGCTCGGCACTCCATAGTTGCCAACAAGAGGGTAGGTCATGCACAGTATCTGTCCCCTGTACGAAGGGTCTGTCAGGGTCTCGGTGTATCCGACCATGCCGGTGTTAAAGACGACCTCTCCTGCTATTTCGGACGGATACCCAAAACCCACTCCATCAAAAACAGTGCCGTCTTCAAGCATCAGCTTGGCGGCGCAGCCACTGTAGGTCCTTTGAAGTGTCGGAATTTTTGACCCTCACCAACTGCTTTGATCAGGGAATTTAAGTTTTGCTTAATGGCGGGCTTTGTGTAGAAAGTGCCTCTTGTGTAAAAAGTAAGCCGTTTGTTCAAGAAATCGGCTTCAAAAGCGACTTTTTACGCAAAGCCTTATTGGCGACAAGCTAATATTGCAAGAACACCAACTTGCTCTCATGGCAGACTGCTCCGTCTGCGGCTCGCGCTTTGCTTCAAAAATGTGCTACTTTTGCCAAAAGCACACATGCACTTCCTGCATCATGGCATCGGACGTAACCGGTAGCAGGAGGACAACAAAGTGCGTGACTTGCGAGCGGAAGGGCGTGACCAAGATAAGCGCCCTTGCAGTCGTCAGGCGCAACAAGATGGTATTTGGGGTGCTGGGCGGGTTCTGGTTGTTTGCAATCTTTCCATTCCCGTTCCTGAACTTGGGCGGCTACCCCGAAGACGTGTTGATGTCAATACTGCAGCCCGTGCTGATAGCGACCGCAGTCATGACCATACCATTCGTATTCATGATGATAGCCTGGCAAAAGAGGTCGCCAGGTTAGTACATCGACCTGGCTACAAGCTCTGCAAACTCTGTCGTCGTCAGCCTGCCGCCGATGTCCTTTGTCTTTTGGTTCTTGGCAAGAAGTTTCACTATGCCATCTTCTATGCGCTTTCCTTCAGCCGCTACTTTGGCGTCGCCGTTCTTGTCTGCAAGCCACTCTGCCATCATCTTTGCCGACAACAGGATGGACGACGGGTTAGCCACGTTCTTGCCAGCTATGTCAAACGCGGCCCCGTGAACGGGCTCAAAAAGCGCAAAGCCCTTGCCGATGTTTGCCGCCGGACCCATGCCGAGACCTCCCACAACCTGCGCGGCCTCGTCTGAGAGTATGTCGCCAAACAAGTTCGTGGTGACAATGACGTCAAACTCGTCCGGGTTGCGTATCAGGTTCATCGACGCGGCGTCTACGTAGAGCTCGCTGTACTGTATCTTGGGGTATCTTTTTGCGACCTGCCTGCACACGGAGGCAAAGAGCCCGTCGCCTTTACGCATCACATTTGCCTTGTGGACGGCGACCACCCTGCGCTTGCCGTTGCGCATTTCCGCGGTCCTGAACGCATACTCGGCAATTCTCTGCGACGCCTTTTTTGAAGTCACGCGGAGAGCCACCACCGTATCCTCGTCGGCGTTGAACTCCCACCCTAGGTAGAGGTCTTCAGTGTTCTCCCTGACCGTCACCAGATCAACGTTGCTTGAGAGCGACGGGATGTTAGGGTACGACTTGGCCGGCCTCACGTTTGCGTAGAGGTCGAACATCCGCCTGAGCACGATGATGACGTCTGCCGCGCTCTCGCCCACGGGCGCCTTCAGGCACGCCTGCGATTTCTTGACGGCGTCAACCGTGGACTCGGGAAGCGCCCTCCCGTGTTTTTTGAGCGCCGCGTCACCTGCCTCCAGTTCGCTTATGGAGAATTTCGTGGAAGAGTTGTCGTTTATTTTCTCGAGTATCTTCTTTGCCGCCGCCGCAAGCTCTGGGCCTATGCCGTCGCCTGTGATGAGTGAAACGTCGTATTTGGTCAAACTGCTGCGCCTAGCTCTTTGAGTACAGGACCTTCTTCAAAAGCACCTTGTTTATTGCGTCCATCATGGCCTCTACCGACGCTACGACGATGTCCTCGTTTGCCTTGCGCGCAGAGACGATGTTGCCGTTCTTGTCCTCCACTTTTACTGAGACTTCTGCAAGCGCGTCAGAGCCGCCGGATATAGAGTCAAGCTTGTATTCGCGTATTTTGATGCTTGCAACGTCGGCCGCGATTTTCTGAATCGCCTTTAGTGCCGCGTCGACAGGGCCCACGCCTGTCTCTGACGATATCAGGTCCTTTCCTTCCGCGTTGAGCCTGACTACTGCCGTGGGTATGATGTTCATGCCGGTCACTATGTGAAAATCATACAGCTTGAACTTTTCCTCGAACTGTGGGTTGTGCATGACCTCTCCTGCTATTGAGAGCAGGTCTGCTGTAGTAATGGCCTTGCCCTTGTCTGCGATGTTCTTTTGATTTTCCACTATGGTCTTCAGCTGCTCGTCCGTTGGCGTGATGCCAAACTCCGCAAGCATGGCGTTTATGCCGTGCGCGCCCGCGTGCTTGCCCGCCTGGAGCCAGCGCTTCCTGCCGACAAGCTCGGGGCTGATAGGCTCATAGGTGAGCGGGTTGTTGAGTATGCCGTGGGTGTGGATGCCGGACTCATGGCCGAAGGCGTTCTCGCCAATTATGGCCTTGTTGGGCTGGACCACGATTCCCATCGTGTTTGCCACGAACCTCGAAGTTTCATAGAGCATCTGCGTCTTGATGTTGTGCTTTTTCTCGTAGAGGCACTGGAGCGCCATCACGAATTCCTCGAGCGATGCGTTCCCAGCGCGCTCGCCAAGGCCGTTTATCGTTACGTGCGCGCACGCCGCACCCGCGTTTATGCCCGCTAGCGAGTTTGCCACCGCAAGCCCAAAGTCATCGTGGCAGTGCATGCTTATTGGAAGTTTTGTCACTGTTTTGACGTCGTTTACTATCTGGGTGATGTACTGCGGCGTGGCATAGCCGACGGTGTCCGGTATATCAAGCCTGTCTGCGCCCGCCTGTTCTACCGCCCTGAACACTTCGAGCAAAAACGGCCTGTCAGACCGAGTCGCGTCCTCTGCAGAAAACTCTACTCTCAGGCCGTGCTTTTTCGCATATTCGACTGCGTGCACCGCGTGCTCCAGCACCTGCTCCCTTGTCATCTTTAGCTTGAACTTCATGTGGATGTCTGACGTTGCGATGAACGTGTGGACGTACTTCAAGCCGCAGTTTATCGCAGCGTCTATGTCCGCGTCGGTTGCCCGCGCAAGGCCGCAGACCTCTGCTTTCAGCCCGTTGTTTGCTATCGCCTTGATGGCGCGCATCTCGCCGTGCGAGACTATGGGGAAGCCGGCCTCGATTACGTCTACGCCAAGGTCGCTCAACCTCGAAGCAATCTGGATCTTTTGCTCCGGCGTGACTGTCACGCCTGGCGTCTGCTCTCCGTCACGAAGCGTGGTGTCGAAAATCCTTACCTTTTCTTCCATCAAAGTTCAGTCCCCCTGGGCAACGCCGAAACGCCGGTCCTTGCCAGCTGGGCAATACCGTATTGTTCCACCAGATTCTTAAACGCATCTATCTTGTCCGGCGTGCCAGTTATCTCGACTGTGATAGTCTCCTTGCCTATGTCGATGATGTTTCCCCGGAATATGCTGGCATAGTTGAGTATCTCGCTCCTCGTCGTGGGGTCGACTGCCCTCATCTTGATGAGCGCCAATTCCCTGTAAACTGCCTTGTCGAGGTCCAGCACCTTGACTTCTACTACGTCTATTAATTTCCTGAGCTGCTTGACCAACTGATCAAGAGTGCGCTCGTCGCTGTTTGTGGTTATGGTCATCCGCGAGAGGTCCTGCTGCTCCGTCGTGCCAACCGTTATCGACTCGATGTTGAAGCTGCGTGCCCTGAACAAGTTAGTGACCCTAAAGAGCACGCCGGGCTTGTTCTCCACAAGCGCCGAGACAATGTACCATCCGCCGTTCCCAGACATATCCTAAGCTCCTGTTATCATGTCCTTGAGGCTCGTGCCTGGCGCCACGAACGGGTACACGTCCTCGTCCGGGTCTATCGGGATGTCGATTACAGTTGCCACGTCGCTTTTCAACGCGGTCTTTATCGCCTTCTCTAATTCTGCCATCGACTGGGCGCGTATTCCCTGTGCACCGTAGGCATCTGCTATCTTTACATAATCTGGGCACTGGTGCTGGTGCACCCCGCTGTAGCGGCGGTTGTAGAAGGTGCGCTGCCACTGGGCTACCATGCCAAGCATGTAGTTATTCATGAGGAACACTATTACCGGCAACTTTTCGAGCACCGACACCGCAAGAGCGTTCTCGGTCATGTTGAACGAGCCGTCGCCGGCAATGTCTACCACCGGCACTTCGGGCCTTGCAGCCTTGGCGCCTATCGACGCCGGGAATCCGAATCCCATCGTGCCAAGGCCGGTTGAGCTGAAGAAGGTGCCAGGCGAAATAACATCAAAGTGGAGCGATGCCCACATCTGGCACTGGCCCACCTCTGTCGTCGCAATCGCGTTGGCGGGCAAGATCTCGCGCAACTTTTTGAGCGACTTTTTGGCAGTGACGTCTCTGGCGTAGTCCTTGATAGTCTCCTGATAATATTGGATGAGCTCCTTCCTGCGCTTGAGCCAGGGGTTGTCCGCCTCCCTTTTTACGACCTTTTTCGCCAAGAGCTTGACAAGCGTGCGAAGCGACGACTTTACATCTCCCACTATAGCCACGTCGACGGCCTTGTTCTTACCTATCTCTGCAGGGTCGATGTCCATGTGGATTATGCTCATGCCCTTGCCGAACTCGTCAAAGCGCCCTACCGACCTGTCGGAGAAGCGCGCGCCTATCGCTATTATGCAGTCTGCCTCGATGATTATTTTGTTTGCCTCGGGGTGGCCGTGCATGCCTATGGGGCCCATCGCAAGCGGGTGGTTCTCGGGGAACGCGCCCTTGCCCTTGAACGTCGTGACTACTGGTAACATGAGAAGCTCCGCAAGCGCCCGGAGCTCGGCAAACGCGCCTGACAATATGACACCTCCGCCGGCCATGATTATGGGGCGCTCGGCCTTCAGTATGAGTTCCACCGCCTTGCCAACTTCTGAGAGGTCAGCATCTACCACCGGGCTGTACCCCCTCACCTTTATGAGGTCGGGGAACTTCATCTCTGCAGTTGCCTGCTGGACGTCCTTTGGTATATCTACCAGTACCGGGCCGGGCCTCCCACTCTCGGCGATGTAGAACGCCTTTTTCACCATCTCGGGGATTTCAGTCGCAAGCCTTGGCTGGAATGCGTACTTTGTGCAAGGGTTCGCAACACCAATTATGTCCGTCTCCTGGAAAGCGTCTTTGCCTATCATGGCCAGAGGAACCTGACCTGTCACTGCGACCATTGGGCTCGAGTCGGCGTAAGCGGTCGCGATACCTGTTATGAGGTTGGTGGCACCGGGTCCAGATGTCGCAAAGCAAACGCCGGACTTCCTCTTTATCCTGGCATAACCGTCTGCCATGTGCGCGGCGGATTGCTCGTGGCGCACGAGCACGTGCCTGAGGTTGGCGCCGACAAGCGCGTCGTATATGGGAAGGTTTGCGCCCCCTGGAAGACCGAAGACTACGTCTACGCCCTCCTTCTCGAGGGCATGAATCAACGCCTTTGCGCCGGTCATTTCCGCCATTATGTTTTCACCATTCTCAAGACAAGCGCCCGCCTGTCAGCAGAGATTTGTCTAGGCAAGTACCAGCAGGACCAGAATCTTAACCTTGTGCCTAGAGCGCTCGCTGCCTCTTTGGGGCATCCGGGGGTGGATTGCAGTGATATAATTTATAAAGTTTTGCGAATTACAGCTGCATGAACATTATTGTCAGCTATGGATTCCTCCACTATCCAGGACCTAATTTACAAATATTTTCAGATAGCCAAGAGCAAGGAAATCGAGGGCATTCCAGACTTTTTTGACGACAAGTTCACAAAGTTTGGCGACTCGCCTCCTTACGACCGCAGAGAGCTAGAACGCGCGCTGATGCTCGAGCAGCTGCAGTTTGCAAGTATCTCTGACTATGATTTCAAGATAGAAGACCTGAAGGTAGATGTGATCGGCGAGACTGCCGTGGCGACTTTTGTGCTCCAGAGCACCGGCATGATAGTCGACGACTACAGCTTTCGCGGCACAACTATAAACAACAGATCGCGTGTCACCATTGTTTTCAAGAAGGACAAAAATGGTAGATGGAAGATGCTCCACCAGCACTTTTCAAAGATGACCGGCTAGTCGAAATCGCCGGAACTGCTGACTTTCTTTACTATTTCCTGCGGCTTTTTCTGCTTTGATTTTTCGCGCTCGCGCACAAACACGTCGTAGGCCTCCTTCGCGTCGGCCTTGTTGTGCACTATTGCCTTGACCGCCTTTATCATGGGGACGGGGTAATCTGACTGCCAGATGTTCCGGCCCATGTCGACTCCGGCCGCGCCGTGCGTGACTGAATCATGGGCAAGTTTCAGCGCGTCCATCTCGGGCAGCTTCTTGCCACCTGCTACTACGAGAGGGACTGGGCAGGCCTCAACGACTTTCTCAAAGTTGTCGCAGTAGTATGTCTTTACAATGTGCGCGCCAAGTTCTGCCGCCACCCTGCACGCTAGCGCCAGGTAGCGGGCGTCGCGGCCCATATCCTTGCCCACCGCAGTCACGGCAAGCACCGGAATTCCATACTTTTCACCTTCGTCCACGAGCTTGCCCAACGACGCAAGCGTCTGGTGCTCGTATCTTGAACCTACAAATATTGAAAGCGCAAGGCACGAAACGTTCATCTTGATTGCCTCTTCAATGGACGTGGTTATCGTTTCTTTGGACAGATCTTCGCCGACGATGCTGGTTCCTCCTGACACGCGAAGCACTATCGGAACGTCCCTTTCTGCCGGGATGCAGTTACGCAGGATCCCACGAGTGAGCATGAGTGAGTCGGCGTACGGGAGAAGTGGCCTTACAGTCTCGGCGGCGTTTTCAAGGCGCTCGGTGGGGCCAAGGAAATAGCCGTGGTCCACTGCAAGCATGAGGCAGCGGCCGTCCTGCGGCTTGATTATCCTGGAAAAGCGGTTTTTCATTCCCCAGTCCATCGTGTATCGCAGCCCCGGGGCCGTTTTTATTATATATAGTTTCTACGCGCCCGACGTGACTATTACCTTCATGGCGTCCTTGGCCTCGTGCGCGCACTTGATCGCCTCGGACGCATCTTTGATGTCAAAGCGGTGTGTTATGAGAGGGGCAACGTCAACGCGCTTTTCCGCCATCATCCTTATCGCCTGATTCGTCTCGACTTCGGACGCGGCGTAACTCGGTATGAGCGAATGCTCGCTTGAGTATAGCCTGCTCATGTCATATGACAAATTCGATGCCTTGGGCGGGACGCCAAAGAGCACGATCTTGCCGCCGCGCCTTGCCAGGTCAAATGCCTGCAATAGCGCATTCGTGCTGCCAGTCGCGACTATTGCGACGTCTACGCCCCGGCCGCCAGTCTGCTCCTTTATCTCCTGGGCAAAGTTCTGGTTTGAAATAGAGTTGAACGTTGCAACGCCATACTTTGCAGCAAACTTTAGCCTGAAATCGTTGACGTCAGATACGAACATTTTTCCTGCGTCAAACGCCTTCGCCAATATGACGTGCATGAGCCCTGCCGGACCTGCGCCCAGCACCGCCACGTCGTCGCCGGCTCGAAAGCCGCTCTTGTTCCAGGCGCGGATGCAGCACGCAAACGGTTCAATCAATGATGCCTCGTCAAACGTAATGCCTTCCGGCAACCTGATGAGGCCGCCCCTTGATACATTCCACGCCGACACCAAGAACTGTTCCGCAAGGCCGCACGGGCTGATGTTGCTCTTCTGGTATTCAGGGCACATCGTGTGGTCGCCGTGGATGCAATAGTGGCATGAATAGCAGGGGACGTGGTGGTGCACGAATACCCTGTCGCCGGGCGCAAAGCCCTTGACATCCTTGCCGACGTTAACGACCACTCCTGCCGGCTCGTGCCCGAGCCTGCCTGATGTCATGCCGTACTCGCCATACACCTTTTCAAGGTCAGAGCCGCACAGTCCACAGACGCGCATTCTGACAATGACGTCGCCGGCGCCGGCAATCACGGGGTCGCTGACGTCGTCGACAGAGACAGTGCTCTGCCCCTTGACAAAGACCGCCTTCATTCTTTTTAGAGTAGGGCCGGCGGCCTATAAATAGCGTCTGAATAGCGTCTGAATAGCGTCTGAATAGCGTCTGAATAGCGTCTGAATAGCGTCTGAATAGGCGAACCAAAGAACCTTTAAATAATAAAAAAGGAATTCTTTCCTACCGCAATGCTGTTACCTTCAGAGATCGAAGCAAAGTCGCTCATCCCCGCCGTCCGGGCAATCCTTGCCAGGAAACTCATCAAGGAGTACTCGCTCAGGGAAGAGGACGTCGCCAAGGTTCTTGGCATCACCCAGGCGGCAGTCAGCAACTACGTCCGGGGCACAAGAGGAGACTTGGAACTGATCTCCAAGATGGGGTCGATAATGGAGGTAATGCGCATGATAGATGATATCGCACGCGAGCTGTCGACTTACAAGGCATACACGCCAAGCACGCTTGCCAAGTTCGTCGGCCTGACAAACTACATGCGCTACACGCTGCTCATCTGCGACGTGCACCACAGCATCGAGTCAAACATCGACGAGACCGTATGCGAGCAGTGCAGGGGCACGTTCGTCCGAGAACACTAGCTAATTTTACAAAAATTAATATACTGAATGCAGAACAACTTGTCAGCGATGGAACGGATCAACGGAGAGTCCATTGCAGGCATAGCACTAGCCTTTCTTGCAGTACTTTTCATCGTAGCCGCACAGGTAAATGCTGTCTGGGCAGTGGCCCTTCCAGCAGACTATGTCCTTCTTGCAGTGGGCATCGCGCTCATCGCACTCGGCAGGTGGACCACGATGAATGCCAACAAGAACCCGCCGGTAGAGCACCATCACTAGGTGCAAGGCTTTTAACAATGCGCCTGTGATGCAATAGCATGCCCGCCCGCGACGCCGACGAGTCGGTCAGCGCATATGTCGACACGGAAAAGACCTTCTTCGAGCTCGCAAGCGAGCAGCGCCTCTCAATAATCTTTCGGATAAGCGAGAAAAAGGCCAAGATATCGCAGCTGGCAAAGGACCTCGGAATCACGATCCAGGAGGCTCACAGGAACGTCAAGCGCCTGCAGGATGCCGGCCTGATAGAGAAAAACCCAGAAGGCGTGTTTTCGCTGACGACTTATGGCAGCACGATAATCAAGCAGATCCCGACTTTCAACTATTTGTCAAAACACAAGGAGTATTTTTCAGAACACGTCCTTGGGGAACTGCCGATAAAGTTCATCATGCGGCTTGGCGCGCTTGACAAGTGCGAGTACGTCAAGGGCGTGGTCGCAATCTTGGAGCGCTGGAAGGGCATATACCGCAACGCAGACCAGTACGTCTACGAGATAGTGCCCCAGGTGCCGATTGACCTGATAGAGCCGGCGATTGACCGCGTAAAGTCAAAGGGCATCAAGTACAGTTATGTTCTACCAAAGAACGTCATCATCCCAAAAGGCCGCAAGGACCTGCTGAAAAAGCTGGGCCACAACGAGCTCCTGAACAAGGGGGCCATAGAGAGGCGGATGGTCGACAGCGTGCAAGTGGCAGTCGTGCTGAACGAAAAGCACGCGTCTGTCATGTTCCCGACGCCAAAAGGCGAGACCGACATGAATATGCTATTCTACAGCTCTGACCCGATATTCCACGAATGGTGCCTTGACTATTTCCGCTACCGGTGGTACGGCTCTGACATTTTCGACGAAAACCGCCTGAAAGAGATCTGAGCTGGTGCGCGTTTCTAGGGGAAACTGCAAAACTAAATAATTCTTCAAGCTGGCAAAAGGCCGATCGAATCAACTATTTCATCCAGTCAACAGGGATGTCCTGGTACAGGCCGTTCGGAAGAACGCGCCTTATCGAAATCGGAAGCGCCTTTTGCTTGACCTCTTCCATCGCCACCAGGATGGAGGTCTTTGCCTCTTCCGAGGGTTTTATCAGCGGCGGCGCGCCAAGAGACAACTGCAGCGCGCGTGCGCCTGTAATCCTTGCGCGCTCAAAGCGTGTTAACCACGGCAGGCCTATGACTATCTTGCTGCCTTGGGCCTCGACTTCCCGAAGCTCAAACTCGGTATCCGCGTAAGTCACGACCTCGTCTGCTGGCCGGTTGGACTTTTTCACGACTTCTTCGATCTTGCCTTTAGTCTTTGCAGACTTTTTAGAAGCTGTTTTTTTTGTAAAGCGCTTGACTACCAAGAATGATGCAAAAGCTATCAGCTATCTAATTAAATGTTGCGAATTTTTCAACTAATGTGGGCACTGCTGGCCGGAAAACCTTTTCATTACATCCTCCCCTTTCTAGGGCTGTGCAGGCAGGTTCCGTCTCGCGCATAAAGCTCATCGCAGAAATTGCGGGCAAGGGAGCCGCCGAGTGCGAGCTTGTGCGCCACCTCTCTCCCATAACGTCCACCATATTGCTGAGGGGGCTGCCTGTGCAGGACAGGATCCACCGCTTTGAGGACAAGTTTGTCTACATCGAGACCGGTATGGTCATAGGCGCCGAAAAGCAGCACGCGCAGTTTCGGCGCGGCGACATGGCGCTTTTGCCGTCAAACGGCGCGATATGCTTTGTGATAAAGGACTGTACGGTGCCTGCGATGAACCCGATAGGCAAGATAGTGAATAACATAGAAGCGATAGAGGGGGTTAAGGCTGGAGACGTGGTGTCGGTGAAAAGGGCTACTGCTTGACCTTCTCGTAGACCCTGTGGCCGCTGTAGCCCCCAACCTTTTTCACCAGCCCCCTTGCCTCAAGTGACTTGATGAATGAGTTTGCCACAGATATTTTCACGTTCGCCACCTTGGCCACCGACTGGATTGTTATCGCCCTCATCCCCGCTATGGCCTTCATGCCTACAGGCTCTTCTATCACGACTGCAAGCTTTTGCCTCTGCTGGGGCTTGCCCTTCTTCTCATCTTTTGCCGCCGGCTTTATTTCGCCTGCCGGACCGGTCATTGTGCCCTTGTCCTGCTTGGCCGCCGGCTTGTTCTTGTTGCCGCCCATAGTGAGCGCTACTACCGTGCCACCCATTAATATTCATATTCAAAAGCGCGCTGTTCAAAAATCGGGTTTATTGGCACCCCTGTTTGATTCGGACCATGACGGCGGCACGGTACCTGCCTGGGTCACAGTTGAGAGTTCATCTGAACTTATTGCGAATGGTAAGGTCGTGGCGCGTACAGAATGTTGCTTTCTACTAGAGCCGGATAGGAACGTGTTTTGCACTAGGATTAGGTTCTTGAACTAATGTTGACTATATTATCCTGTTAGACAAGTGCAACATGGCCCTATTGGCTTTCTGGTGCTGGTATTCAGTTCGTCCAATATGTGGCAACAGCGCACCGTGTCGTAACAGGACAAAGGGAGGCCTAACACACTCGCCTGAGAGAAGATTTACTGTCATAGGAAGCGGATAAGTCAAGTCGTCGGTTGTTCATGAATGAATTTGGAGCGGCAGTAGCCGAATACTTGACAGCTTCAAGACAAAACTTTAAGCGTGAGCCGACAAAGCTTTTCTCTGGATGGACTTTCAGCCGCTGGTTGAGGCCTTTGCGCAGATGGAGCAAACCTCCAGCAGGATTGCGCTCACCGACCACTTGGTCTCACTCTTGAAAAAGACTCCGGCCAACCTCATCGACAAAGCGACTTACCTCATCCAGGGCAAGCTGTATCCTGACTATGAGGGCATAGAGATGGGCCTTGCTGAAAAGATGGCCCTGCGCGCAATAGCAAACTCGTCGGGCAAGAACCTGTCAGAAGTTGAAGCCATCTATCGCGAAACAGGTGACATAGGCGACACGGCAGGCAGGGCCATGAAAACAAAAGCGCAGTCGACGCTTTTTTCAGACGCAATGACAGTCGAGCGCGTTTATTCAACGTTTGACAGGATTGCACGCACGACCGGCTCGGGCTCGCAGGAAACCAAGCTCCGGCACGTCAGCAGCCTGCTCCACGACTCGACGCCGGAAGAAGGGAGATACATCATGAAGTTTGTCATGGGCGCGCTTCGGCTCGGCATTGCAGATTATACGGTACTCGATGCCCTTGCGATTGCATTCACCGGTGACAAGGCAAACCGCGAGGCGCTTGAAAACGCGTACAACATCTCAAGCGACCTTGGAACCGTTGCACGTTTGCTGGCTACAAAGGGCCTTGGCGCCGTCACGTCCATACAGGTGACGCTTTTTAAGCCGATAAGGCCGATGCTTGCCGAGCGCGTCACCACTGCTGAGGAGGCAGTCGAGCGCATGGAAGGAAGAGCCGCAGTCGAGTACAAGCTGGACGGCGAGCGGGTGCAGGTGCACAAGGGAAAAGACCGCGTCGAGCTATTTTCACGCAGGCTGGAAAAGATAACAAGCCACTACCCCGACGTGACAAAGGCCGCGATCGCCATCAAGGCAAAGGATGTCATAATGGAAGGTGAAGTCGTGGCGGTAAACGCGCAAACAGAAGAGTATCTCCCGTTCCAGGAGCTGATGCATAGGAGGCGTAAGCACGGCATAAAAGAGGCGATGGAAGCCTACCCAGTCGTCATCAACTTTTTTGATATCCTGTACCTGGACGGCAAGAGCAGGATGACGCTTCCATATGAGGAACGCCGAGAGCTCCTTGAGAAGGTGCTGAAAGGCGCCAGGGACGACATGATAAAGGTGGTGCCACAAAAAATAACGACCAAGCCCGAGCAGGTGGACCGGTTCATGAACCAGGCAATAGAGAGCGGGTGCGAAGGTGTCATGTTAAAGCTGCCGCAGAGCATCTACAGGGCAGGGTCGCGCGGATACCTCTGGGTGAAACTAAAACGCGAATACCGGAGCGAGCTTGCAGACACACTAGATCTGGTGGTCGTCGGCGCGCTGCACGGCCGTGGTAGGCGCGTCGGCAAGTACGGCGCGCTATTGCTTGCAGCCTACGACAAGAACGAGGACATTTTCCGCAGCGTGTCAAAGGTTGGCACCGGCTTTACCGACGAGCACCTTGACCAGTTCTACCGGGAGCTTGAGAGGCACGTCGTGCACCAAAAGCACGCCCGCGTAGACACCGGCATGGACATGGACGTGTGGTTCGAGCCCTCGATGGTGATAGAGGTTATTGCGTCAGAGATAACCCTGAGCCCGTCGTACACTGCAGGAAAGAACGTGATAAGAGAGGGGTACGGCTTGGCGCTTCGGTTCCCCAAGTTCACGGGCAAGATACGCGACGACAAGGACCCCGAGGGAGCGACGGGCGTCGAGGAGATAGCCACCATGTACCGGCGCCAGCTGAAGGTCCGGACTGGCGCCCAGCCTGCAGATTAAATATCGACCTCTGCAAAACAAGCGCATGAAGGTCTCAGAACTCTGCAGCATGATTGAAGAGTCGATAAAGTCCGGCCGATACCCGCTTGAAACAGAGACGCAGAAAAAGTGTGCCGGCCTGCTGAAGGTAACGAGCAAGTCCGCCACTGACGACTTAAAGTCAGGCGACGCCGCAGTAGAAGTGCGCGTGGGCGACCTTTACTTCACGACAAACTTTTCACCAAACATTCATCACCTCCCCGGAGTGATAGAGATGGACGTGCTTGACTGTTTTCGGCTGATATGCCGCAAGGCGGACAGGATCGACACCGGCGTCAAGCTAGAGCGCTAGTTGCCGGTCTCGCGCTCAACCCTACTTGCCATCTCGTCAAGCTCTTCCATTCCCCGGAACTTTTGATATGTCAGTTTTTCAAGGGCGACAAGCAGGCTCTTTGCCGACCGAAACTGGGGCACCTCGGGGTCGTTTATCTCTGCGTACAGACCTATTCCTTGCAAGCCGCTCTCCTTTGCTAGGCCCAGTATTAGGCCGTTAAAGCCGGTGATAAGCGACGAGCCCGGCGTTGGCTCAAAGCCTAGGCGCTGCAGCTGCTCTGCCAGCTCCTGTGTTGTAGCCGTGACAAGGGCCTTGGGGCACTTGCCATAGTCCCGCGTCGTGTGAAAAGCACCAAGCGTGTATACAAGTTGCGCCGAATATTGCTTTGCGACACCTATTACATCCTGACACAGGTCGTAAAGCTCTTGGTTTGTCTGGGGCTGGCCTACGCCGCCACCAAATACTATGATGTTGCCGTCAGAGCCGTGACGGTACTCCCACCTCTCTCGCTCGTAGTCGATATAGCCACCCTTGTCAACCACGTAGTTCGGGAACGGGATATCGATGAACCGGAAAATCCTGGTCTCCATGCTCTTGTTAATAAAGTCGATAGCGATGCTCCCGACGTTGCCCATGTCCTGCATCGCGGCTATTACGATGGGCTTGTTTATGGCCGGCTCCCCCACGTTTACGGCCTTCATAGGGAGCCCTGCGCAGCGGCCGGATAAAAGAGTTGGCAGGGGAAAGGTTAAAAATTGGACAGAAACACATTGTAGCAGAGACTTGTCTGCTAGCGAAAGCGGTATTTCAGACGACCACCTGACTGCGATTGCCGGGTGGAAGTCGCGCAAGGAGCAATTACACAAGCAGCAAGAGTCTGTCATGCAGGCAAACGACGAGGCGGAGAAGGTAGACCTCGTTTACCTGACAAAGAAAAAGGCTTGAAAACTTAATAGCCCTTGATTGTAGAAATGCCTGCATGTCGCTTTCATACAACGACAGGCTTGCGCTCTTGCAGCACGCAATCAGCAAGTATGATTCTGAACCTTTGCTCAAGGAAAAGCTGAAAGGCGTGCTTTCTGAAAAGGAAGTCGAGCGGGGCATCGACGCGCTGCTAGCGACCCAGAAGGTGCGCCGGATAGGGACAGACGTGATACAGAACAACCATAGTGCTACAGGTGAGCTCCCCGAGCTGCCGGACCACCTGAAGGAAATAGTGGAAAAGCTCTAGATCTTTAGCGACGCGATGCACTCTGTCAGTATGCGCGCCGCCAGGTACGCAGTCATGTTGTTCAAGTCATAGTCTGGCGACAGCTCGACAATGTCAAAGCCCGCGACGTTGCCTGCGCCCATAACTTTTGTCAGCAAGAACAGCAGGTCTGCAGTGGTGAGTCCGCCGGGTGATGGAACAGACACGCCGGGCGCAGAAGCAGGGTCAACGCAGTCAAGGTCTATTGAGACATAGACCTTGTTCCCTGTAGTCTTTGACAAAATCATCTCTGCGACCCTGTGAACGCCAAGCTCAACTATGTCGATGGGCGTCACCATCTGCAGGCATGCGTTCTTGGCGTTTTCAATTTCTTCCGGCTCTGCAGCCCGCGTTCCTATTGTCATGCTCTTTACAAAGTCGACATGATCTGCTGAGTCGGTCATGACCGAGCCGTAATAACCCCTTGTCGACGACACGAAATCGGGGTGGGCATCAAAATACAAGAGAGACAGCTTTTTGCCGGAAGACTTGCTGACGGCAGCAAGCACGTCGGTTGTGAGCGAGTGGTCGCCTCCAATCGTGACAGGCATCTTGCCGGCCTTGACTATGCTGCTGATGTGCTCATACACTTGGTCTCGCTTGATGTTGCCGGCGTCAAACACACGCTTTCCTTCAAGCGTGCCCTTCATGGGGACGGTCGGTATCATCTTGTCGTCGCGGACAAAGAACTCAGACTCGTTTGACGCCGACCTGAGGATGTCCGGCGCCGTGTCCGTGCCCTTACGCAGGGCGTGCGACCTACTCTCATCGGGCACGCCCGTTACGACGATGTCCGCGTCGCCAATTTCCCCGGCAGCTGCGCGGTAGAACTTCAACGCAGACAGTATGCACAGCCTGCTTTTAACTCTGCACCTTTTCACACCGTACATGAATAAGCTTTAAGTTGAGCCAAGCGATTCTTATCTCTCATGTCCACAATGAAGTATATCCAGCTGGAACCACACGGCGACATAGCCGTCGTCAAGATAAACAGGCCGGAGGCGCTCAACGCCATGAACGTCGACGTGATATCTGAGCTGTCGCGAACAATCGACATACTGGCAGCCGACGAATCTATAAAGGTTGTAATCCTGACGGGAACAGGTGAGCGCTCGTTCTGCGCCGGAGCAGACATCAGCTTCATGGTCAACATCGAGCCGATGCAGGCGGAGAAATACGCGTCAGCTGCGCAGGCGGTGCTCAACAAGATAGAAAAGCTTGAAAAGCCGGTTATCGGCGCGGTGAACGGCTTTGCGCTTGGCGGCGGGTGCGAGCTTGCAATGGTCTGTGACATCCGGTATGCTTCCGAAAACGCCAAGATAGGTCAGCCCGAGGTGACAATTGGCATCCCGCCGGGGTGGGGCGGCACCCAGCGCCTGCTGAGGATAGTGGGCCCGGCAAAGGCAAAGGAGATGATCTACACAGGCAAGATGATAACTGCAGACGAGGCCGAAAAGATAGGCCTTGTAAACAGAGTTATCAAACTTGGCGCTGAAGACGAAGTCCCGCCGGAGGCGCCAAAAGGCGACGCCACGGCAGAAAAGGCACGCGCAGCCGAAGTCGCCAAGGTGTTGAACAAGAAACTGATGAGCGAATGCCTGGCCCTAGCCAACGAAATAACGAAGAACAGCTCTACTGCAGTCAAGGTCAGCAAGATGTTGATAAACCGGGGCATGGACACAGACATCGAGACGGGCCTGCGCCTCGAGATCTACGGCTGGGCGCTCTGCTTTGCACATGAGGACCGCAGGAACATGATGTCCGCTTTCCTTAACAAGGCCAAAAAGTAGCTATACGACGTGCGCCCCGGCGCTTGGCCTGCAGAGAAACGTCCGGCATTTTACGCCGGCTTGCCCAAACCCTGCGGCCATCGCTTTGGCAACCTTTTTTGAATTTCTTGCAGTTTTCAAGAACGCGATCACCGATGGTCCTGCGCCGGATATTGTGACTGCAAGCGCGCCGGCGGCAAGCGCGTTTTCCTTGACTGAATCAAAGCCAGGTATCAGGTGCTTTCTTGCCGGCTCGACGATCGCATCGTCGATGCCCCTTGCAATAAGCTCTACATCCTTTAGCGCAAACCCTGCTACTATGGTGCTTGCCCCAGCCACGTTACAGACGGCGCTTCTCAGCGAGACCTCGCTTGGAAGCACACTCCTTGCGACTTCTGTTTTTCTCTCAGGAACGGGTATAGACGGCACTGCGACCACTAGCACAAGGTCGCGCGGGGGCGCAAACCGTACGAAGAGCGGCACAGGGTCGCTCTTTATGCTGGATATCAGAAAGCCGCCCAAGACCGACGCTGAGACGTTGTCATAGTGCTTTGCGCCGGCGCTTGCGATCTCGCCTTCCGCGGCGTACTCGACCAGCTTTTCCTTCTTTATTTTTAGATTGTACAGGCCGTCAAACGCGACTGCCGCAGCCGCCGCCGAGGCGGCGCTGGATCCCATGCCATAGCCGGCTGGCACACCCTTTTTTACCCTCACCTCAAGGTTGTCTGCTACGCCAAACTCTTGCGCCATCTTCTTGATGACAAGCCCTGCCGAGTTGGACTCAGGCGCAGCAGGTATGCTTGGGTCAGACATCTTTATGGTTATCCTGCCGTCGCTTCCTTTCACCCTGGTCACCGTCACCTTGTCGTACAACGCGTCAAGCGCAAGACCGAACACGTCATAGCCCGGCCCAAGGTTTGCAGTTGACGACGGTGCGACTGCAGTACAGGACTTCACGGCCAATCTACACATCCTCTCCCTGATTAAGGGTTCGGGCAAGCGCCGCAGCGAGATTGATCATGCCATTCATGGTGGTACTAGAGACCGCGATGAGCCCCGGCGCAAAGCCTGCCCGGGTCATGCTCCGTGCAAGGTCCTTGCTCAAGAGCGAGTACTCACTCTCCTTTTCTGCGCTGAGCGCGATTTCAAGCGCATGCGTCGAGCCGGCCCAGTCAAGGATATCCTTCAATTTGTCGATTACAAGATCGCGCTTGGTCAGCACGTTTATCTGCGCCGTTTTCAACCTCAATTTCACAGACGAGGCGAGGAGCGAGATTGAGACAAAGTTGATGGGCGACGAGACCAGCGTGGCGTCAAACGCAAAAATCGTCACCTTGTTGTCCGCATTGAAGTTTGAAACAAAGTACGGCCCGCCTGCCCGGAAAGCAAACAGCTCTATCTGACCCGGTGTGTCGACGATGACGTAGTCAGCGTTCAGCTCGTCCACTTGCTGCTGCATCTCGTCCATTTTTGTGGCCACCATGTCGCTTGCCATGACCAGTGCGCCGTTGGGCCCGAGGCTGAAATTATCCATGAGAGTGCCTATGTCTATGAGATCCCGGACATCTACGTCGGGCTTGTAGGGGAGCGAGGCGACGCCGGGATCAAGGTTCAATGAAATGGGGTAGGCGCCGTTGTCACGGTACCACTGTAACAGACGAGAGGTGAGCAATGATTTTCCCGAGCCGGCAGTCCCCGTCACGAAAATGGCGTTGGCCATCCTTTTGCAAGCTGCGCGTCGGCGTATATCTGCTTTACACATTCGTTATTGTTATAAAATAATATTCACACAATGCGCATGAAAGTGTCGGTTGGGGCATGAAATATGCCCATTTTTACCCTATTTGTAATACACCACTGTGTGGCATGAGCAATTTTGTGTTACATGACCAAAACCCAGTAACCACATCCGCGCTCAAAAGTCAGATCCCGGGCCGACGGAGTAACACTGTCGGCATCCGTCCCGAAGGAAATCGTTTATCCCATTCGCCTGCAGGCCGGTGATTTTGTGGAATGGATCTGGATAACAGAGGGTTTGGAGTCGTATTGCAAAGTCTGGAAGGTCTTTGCATGATCGACGCTCAAACATCGATGAGGAGACGCCGTGTTGGTCCTTAGAACCCTCACTCAAGCCCAAAATTTTCCATGACACTTCTGAAGCCTCTCTACTTCTATTGGAAGAAGGGACTTAGTGCCGTCGACAGTGTAGGCGCACATAGCGGTAAGTGGAAGGGCAAACCGTGGTTTCAGTGACAATTCCTAAGCTACGAGGTCTTTGCTCAATCCGGCCTTAAAGATGCCGGACATGTCTGCAAAAACTCTCAATCCGCTCTTGCCTCTCCTCCGCGAAAGCGAAACCACCACATTCCACTTCGCTTTCACATCGAGGCTATCAACTGTATCGTATGGATAGTACCATTCCCTGGTTGACTTGATCATAATATCATCATCCTTCTCCATCTTGGCAACCTGAACGTTTCGCTACCCACAAGTTTTATGACTCCTTCACATGGGCCAAGAGTAGAGACAAAATTAGATGGTGAGCTCACCGTACGAATTGCTGTGAAAGCACGAATCTGGGCATTTGGAAAAGCATCCAGCAGCTTATTCGCTGCGCCTCTTTGGGTGTCAAGTTCGCTTTTATCAGGCAGTTGTACAGTTTCGGCAAGTATTCCTCAGCCGTGCCGTGAAGCTTTTACCTCAGCTCGTATAGCAGTTTTTCGTATTCTTGCATGTAGTCAAGAATCACATAATGAACTTATTCTTCAACCACGACCCTTCTTAGCTTGTTGGAACTGGATGCCAGTACACTTGGCGACATAGAGAGCCTTATTGAGAAGTGTAGGCATGAACCCAATCCTGACCGACGGCTAAAAATTCTGTTAGTGATCAACGCAATGCTTCCCCCTGCGAAAAAGCTGCACGTACCATCATTCTTGACAGATGATTACATTACAAGAGCCCTTCATGAGATAGAAAAAGCACTGAAGAGCAACTATTAGGTGATAGGTCTGCCAGTTCTGGCATTTCTTCGAGGGCGTGGGCGAGTTGAATGTCTTTATGGAGATTACCAGCGCTCATGCCTAAATGCTTCTTTGCAGATACATCTTGGTCCATAAGTCGCGCATCGTGCGCTACTTTCTCTGGCGGTCTATTTGGTGGTTTGAGTAGCCCTTTCGCCTCATACAACTCAACCACCCGGGCCCTGCTTTTCACCTCAAGGTTCCAGCGCAGGTTCTCACGCCGTAGGTTTTCCTCGTGCTCGGCCAGTTCTGCTAGCGCAAGAAATAATGAGAGGAGCGCAGAACAAAGGATAGCTTGCTTGAATCGAAATATATGTGACTTCAAACCCCATATGTTTCGTGTCTCGGGACTCTGGCGACATAGACTCGATAAGAACAGCGTTACGAAAGTATCTTGAAGAAAATAACATAGGATATGAGATTGGAGAAGTTGAAAGGCTCGAGGGCTCGGCGTACGTGATAAACGTCGGGGTAAAGAAGTTGGAGAATTACAGTGGCTCAGGAAGACTCTACAACAAGCTTTACGACATCATTATGGAGAAGGCCTCAGAATCTACGATAGTCCTCAACCTGGAGCCAATCTAATTAATCGGCCAGCAAGGTACATCATAGTTGTTCTGGTTCGATATCAGTTATCAAAAAGTCGTAGTCGGATATCCTTGTAGCAATAGTGGACCAGCCAAATCAGCTTAGCTAGCCTGTAGTCCAGATATGCGTCGATTTCTGTCGCATACTCGGGGTGCAAAAGCACGTATATTCTTCCTTGCTCTTTCGTAGACTGTAAATCGATAGACCCCTTCATCTTTCCATTTCTTCAGGTGCTTGAGAGAGAGCCCTGAGACCGCGCCTATTCTCATTCCCGTAGAGATTAGTAACAAGATTAGGACACGGCTCCTAATTCCTGAAACTTGAAGGACTACGCTCAATTCATCCTTGGTATATGTCCTGTCCGTAATTGTTCTCCGATTTTCGCCTGGGAAGGACTTTATCTTTCGGCGATTAAGAGCCTATCCCAAAATTATTGACACAGCAGTCGCAATTGCATGACAGGTACAGATTTAGCTTGATGCCACATCTGTCCCACATGTGACTCGCGTACATAGGAAGAAGAAAAAG
>Ga0214471_10000884_pt1 | contig 24193 bp, 21 predicted proteins | sample RVTome_5_FD_207665 | JGI IMG/M metagenome (GOLD analysis project Ga0214471, IMG submission 207665) | Soil microbial communities from uranium-contaminated site in the Upper Colorado River Basin, Wyoming, United States - RVT142D155 | ecosystem: Environmental > Terrestrial > Soil > Contaminated >... | reverse complement strand
CGTCGAGGAATGACCGGCGCACGTCGTCGTCGAGTGCCTCCAGAAATGACCTGGGGACCCTGACGACGGTCATCACCGTCACCTGACCATCCTCGGATCGAAGACGGTCGCAGAGATCTGCCACCGGTGCTGAAGGAAGGACCCCGGTCGTGGCGATCAGGATGCGCACGTCGCTGAGATTAGGGTGTCGGGTCCGGTCGTGTCGTTGCGAGAGTCATGGACCCAGAGCTGCTGAACAAGGTGATATGGAGGATCCCCAACGCCCTGGCGCTGATCGGATCGGCCTCCGATGGCGAGTGGAACGCCATGACTGCCTCGTGGATCACCCAGGTCTCGATGGAGCCGGTGCTGATCGGGGTCGGGGTCGACAACAAGGCCGTCACCCACAGGTTGATTACTGCCTCCGGGGTGTTCAGCGTCAATCTGTGGTCGCCCGACGACACCAGGGTCTTCGTCAAGTTCTCCAAACCGGCGGTCCGTGAAGGCGAGACCCTCAACGGGCGCCCGGTGCGCCTCGGACGCACCGGAGCCCCCATCTTCGAGGAGTCGGTCGCCTGGATGGAGTGTGAGGTGCGGAACGCGATCGACTTCGGGACCCACACCTTCTTTGCCGGTGAGATCGTCGACGGCGGCGTCACCGACGACGAGGAACGAGCAGCTTCGATCTCGGATACGAGGATGAAGTACGGCGGCGTGAAGAGGGGCGGTCACTGACCATGGAGATCACCGTTGAAGGCAAGGTGGCCCTGGTCACCGGAGCCAGCCGTGGTATCGGCCTGGCGACTGCCCTCGAGCTGGCCAGAAGTGGGGCGGAGGGGGTGACCATCACCTCCCGCAAGCCGGAGAGCATTGAGGCGGCGGCGGTTGAACTGGTCGCCGCCGGTGTGGATCCCGATCGGCTACTCGCCCTGCCCTCCAGGTCGGACGACGAGGAGTCTGCCGATGACGCCGTGACCCGGACCGTTGCGCGCTTCGGCTCATGCGACATCCTGATCAACAACGCAGGAACCAACCCCTCCGCGGGCCCACTCATGGAGGTCGACCTCGGGGCGCTGGACAAGACGTGGGCGGTGAATATGCGGGCCCCGCTGCTGTGGGTGCGGGCGGCCTACCGCGCCTCGATGGCGAAGAGCGGGGGGTCGGTGGTGAATGTGGCTTCGGTGGGGGGCCTTCGCCCGAGCCCGATCACCGGCGCCTACAACATCTCCAAGGCGGGCCTGGTTCACATGACGCGCCAGCTGGCCCTCGAGTTGGCACCCGAGATCCGGGTCAATGCTGTCGCTCCCGCCATAGTGAAGACCAAGCTCTCCGAGATGCTGTGGCTGGACGAGCCGGCCGCGGCGCGGATGCACCCGCTCGGTCGTCTGGGAACACCCGAGGACATCGCCCGAGCGATCGTGTTCCTCGCCTCCGATGCCGCCGATTGGATGACGGGGGTCATCCTGCCGGTTGACGGGGGTATGACCGAAGCCTCTTCGTCCGGCATAGCCTGAAGCCGACCGTGATCCACCCCAGCCCCGATCCCGATCTCGCTCATCGCTATCTCAGCGGCGAGGTTCCCGATGAGCCCTTGTTTGCCGAGGCCCGCCAACTCCGGGACCAGGCGCACGGGCGGACCATCACCTACAGCCGGAAGGTATTTATCCCATTGACGACCCTGTGCCGGGATCGCTGCACCTACTGCACCTTTGCCAAACCACCCGGCGCTGGAGGTGTCTACCTGGAGCCGGAGGAGGTGCTCGCGGTGGCTCGAGCCGGCAACGAAGCCGGCTGCACCGAGGCCCTGTTCACCCTCGGTGACCGGCCCGAGGATCGATGGCAGCAGGCAGTCGACTTTCTCGCCGGCAAGGGTCTGGGGTCCACCATCGAGTACGTGGCGCAGATGTCGGCGCTGGTCAGGTCCGAGACTTCCTTGTACCCGCACGCCAACCCTGGTCTGATGGGGGATGCTGAGATGACCACGCTCCGGCCTACCAACCCGTCGATGGGGCTGATGTTGGAGAACATCTCGCCACGTCTCATGGAGCCGGGTATGCCTCATCACAACTGTCCCGACAAGGATCCTGCTCTCCGGGTGGCGACCATCGAGGCGGCCGGGAGGAACAAGGTCCCGTTTACCACGGGGATCCTGATCGGGATCGGTGAGACACCTCAGGAGATCGTCGACTCCTTGTTTGCTCTGAGAGACCTATCCCACCGGACCGTGGCGATCCAGGAAGTGATCATCCAGAACTTCAGGGCCAAGGCCGACACCCCGATGCGGTGGTCGGCGGAACCGATTCCGAGGTGGTTCGCCCGAGTCGTCGCCCTGGCTAGATGGATCATGGGGGCGGAAGCAAACGTCCAGGTCCCGCCGAATCTGACCGAGCGTTTCGAGATCTATCTCGACGCCGGGATCAACGACTGGGGCGGGGTTTCGCCTCTCACAATCGACTGGGTCAACCCCGAAGCTCCCTGGCCCCACCTCGACCAACTGCGGGAGAGGACCGAGGGTTTCGGGTTCTCACTGCGCCCGAGGCTTCCTGTCTACCCGGAGTTCATTACCCCGGAATGGATCGATCCCGGCTTGTATGACCACGTTGTTGCCTCGTCTGATGACGACGGCCTAGCCCAAATCCCCGAGCACGTCGGAGCGACATGACCATCACCTTCCTGAGAGTTAGACCATCTGAGACCCTGGGCGAGCCGGCGGCGGAGAGTCGCCGCCGCGAGGGGACCACGACCGTGGAACTCGTCAACCCGGGGGCCGAGGATCTGGCGAATGCCGGTGCCGGAGGGGTCCTGATCACCGCGGCCACGATGGGGGATGTCGAGCCGGCGGCGTGGGTGGTCACGCCGTCCGACGCGCTCGCCCTTGCCGAGAGGGGCGTTTCCGGGTGGCGTTTGAGTGTCAACGGAGACGGCGATCGCGAGGCGGTCCTCAACGGCCTCGCCCGGTCGGGGGCGGCTTTCCTCAGAGCAACCCGGTCGACGGTCGAGGAGATGGCGCAGCTGGTTGCCCTGCCCGGCATCGAGGCCTCGGTGTCGGTTTTCGTCGACGACGTGGTCCAGGCGGTGCGGATGGTCGACTTGGGGGCAGGCGACCTGCTTCTCCGTGACTGGGACGTGGAGAGGATCGGGCAGTTGCGGGAGGCGCTCGGCAGCTGCATGCTCATCGAGCGCACCGCCTTCCCGCCAGGGGTCGAGATCGACGAGGCGCGGGAGCAGCTCCCGCCCGAGGTCTTCACCACCTGGTTGAGCCAGGTCGACGGCTCCGGCGCAGCCCGGCCTCGCCACACCTGGGCCCCCGGCAAGGATCTCGAGCCCCCGGTTCCCGAACTGCGTTTTTCCGCTGAATGGATGGATCGATCCTGGGTCACGGGCACCGCCCCGGAAGAGATCTCGGGCGCAGGCGACCTGACGCCCATTCTGGAGCGGTCCCTGGATGGAAAACGGCCGACCACCGCCGAAGTGGAGGCTCTGTTTCGGGCCCGTGGCGATCAGGTCGATGCGATCGCGTTCGTAGCCGATGAGCTGCGGGAGCGAGCCGTGGGCGACACGGTCACCTACGTCGTCAACCGCAACATCAATTACACCAACCTGTGCTACTTCAAATGTGGGTTCTGCGCCTTCTCGAAGGGGCCGAAGAGCCTCAACCTGCGCGGGGAGCCCTATCTGATGGGAATCGAGGAGATCGTGGGCAACGCCCGGGAGGCCTGGGCCCGTGGCGCAACGGAGGTGACCCTCCAAGGGGGCATCCATCCTGATTTCACGGGGAACTTCTATGTCGACGTAGTGCGATCGATCAAGGCGGAGCTGCCTGACATGCACATCCACGGGTTCACCCCGCTCGAGGTGTGGCAAGGTGCGCACACCCTCGGCGTCCCGGTCCGCCAGTTCCTCGGGGAGCTGAAGGAAGCAGGCTTGGGCACCCTTCCCGGGACGGCCGCGGAGATCCTCGACGACGAGGTGAGAGCCCATCTCTGCCCGGACAAGATCCGGACCTCGCAATGGGCCGAAGTGATGATCACCGCTCACGAGCTCGGGCTGAGGGCGACCTCGACGATCATGTTCGGGCACATCGACCATCCCCGGTCGTGGGCCAATCATCTGGAGGTCATCGCACGCATCCAGCAGCGCACCGGTGGGTTCACCGAGATGGTCCCGTTGCCGTTCGTCCATATGGGATCTCCCATCTTCTTGCGGGGCCGGGCCAGGCCCGGCCCGACATGGGACGAGGTGGTGCTGATCCACGCCGTTTCCCGGATCACCCTGGACGGCCTGATCCCGAACATCCAGGCGTCTTGGGTGAAGCTCGGTTTGGATGGAGGCCGGCGCCTGCTCGATGCCGGATGCAACGACCTGGGCGGCACCCTCATGGGCGAGATCATCACCAGGTCGGCCGGTGCGGAACACGGCCAAGAGGTGACACCGGAACAGTTCCGCGAGGCGATCGAGGCTGCAGGGCGAACCCCGGCCCTGCGCTCGACGGTCTACGAGCTCCTAGACCGCGTCTAACCGCGGTAGGTGAGGCCTTTCACCGCCGTGGCAAACCCCCACTCGGCGAGAACCGGTGCGAGGGCAGATGCCTGCGCCGGGCTCCCGTTGACCGTGCTCAGGGTGGTGCGCCGATGACGCGCGGCGATTGTGGCGAGCGCCTGGCCCACACCGACGAGCTGTGAGGGTTCGGAGGTGAGGAGGGTGAAGCCTTTGCGGCCTCGCTCCAAGAACCCGATGAGCTCACCGCCGTGGAGAAGGACGTAGGCACCGGCATCGCGAGCCAGGCGGCTGCCTTCGGCATCGGGCCATCCGAGAGTCGCCCCGTAGGGGTTGGCCGGGTCGGTGGCGGCGAGAACGGTCAACTCGGGCCGGAGATCCTGGCGAAGACGGTCGACCGCTCCCGGCAAAGCGAACTGTGATCCACCGAGACCCTCTACGAAATAGCCGCGTCGGATGCGCCCGGTCTCCTCGAGATGGCTGTAGATCGGGTAGATGGCGCTGAATCCCCCAGGAAAACCCTCGGCGAGCACTGTGGTCCGGGTGACCACCCCATGCCGGTCGAGGATCAACTGGGCCCAGGCGGCGCCCCGCTCGGTCTCGGACGCAGCCCTGGCCAGGAGGTGTCTTGTCGCCGACCAACGGCCACCGGCGTGGGCCGGGAAACGCGACGAGATCGACGGGCGTCCCGAAGCTCGACCCCGGCGCCTGCTGACGAAAGCCCTGACCGGCTCCAGAGTGTCGTTGGTCACCTGCCCGGCCCAAACCAGGTCCCACAATCGGTCGAGGGCGATCTCGGGATCACCGCCACCGATTCCGTCGTAGATGTCCCGGAAGAAGCTGGCTCCCCGCCCCTCGAGAAGTTCGAGGATGCGGGTGTGCTCGGGGAGATCCGGAAGCTCTCTGGCACCTGCCCACAGAACGTCGAGGCTGTCACGCGGGAACAGTGCCAGCTTGCCGTCCCCGGGCCCGGAGCCACCCATCCCTATCCAGACCAGGCTGCCGTCGAGGAGGAGCCGGTCCAAACCGGCTGGGGCGCCTTCCACCCTGGCTGCAAGCACATCACGTTCCAGCACAGAGGCCGGTATCGGGGTGCCGGCCAGCCTTCCGATGGCTTCGTTCAAAGCGTGTTGCCCGCGTGGGGGGTCGAGTGAGACTCCCTGCCAGGCGATGGCGAATCTGGCCAGGGCGCCAGGCTCCACCGGCTCGATCTCGCTGCGGAGGACTGCCAGAGAGCGGCGTTTGAGCCGGCGAAGCACGTCGCGGTCGACCCACTCTCGGCCGGCGCCTCCGGGCCGGAAGGCGCCGCCATCCACCCGGCCCGCAGCCTGAAGCTGGTGGAGGACGATCTCGACGACCGCTTCCGGGAGCCCGAGGTGGGAGGTGACGTCACCGGTTGTGAACGGACCATGTGTGCGCGCGTATCTGCCGACCAGGTCTCCCAGGGGGTCGGCCACCGCTTCGAGAAACACATGGGCGACGCCCGGCGGAGGTGGGACGCCGAGACCATCCCGGAGCCTGGAGATGTCCTCGGCGGCGGCCCATCGCGACTCCCGTTCGATGACCACCCCGACCAGACGCCCCGCGATCTCCAGGCTGGCGATCGCAGCCGGGACGTCGAAGCCGCTGCTTCGGATCTCGATGTCCGCAGTCCCGAGAGGACCAAGGTCGCGCAACAAGTCATGGACCGCATCGGGGTGGGTGGCTCGCCGTCCGTCGGTGAGATGCTGCAACTCGAGCTCAACGGCGGCAATCACCTCGGGATCGATCAGGTCTCTCAACTCGCCTTCGCCGAGGAGCTCTCGCAGTAGGTCGCGGTCGAGGGTGAGGGCTGCTGCCCGCCTTTCCGCCAGTGGGGCGTCCGCCTCGTAGAGGTAGGCGGCGACGAAGGCGAAGAGGAGAGACGAGGCAAACGGGCTTGGGCCATCGGTCTCCACTTCGACAACGCGGATTCGCCTCGCTCTGATGTCGGTCAAAACCGACTGGAGGGCCGGGAGGTCGAAGTCATCCTGGAGGATCTCGCGGTAGACCTCCAGGATGATCGGGAACGAGCCGAACTGCCGGGCTACACCGAGGAGGTCGGCCGAGCGCCTCCTTTGGAGCCACAAGGGAGTGCGCTGATTGGGCCGGCGGCGGGGGAGCAGCAGAGAGCGCCCGGCAGCCTCCCGGAAACGCGCCGCGAACAGAGCGGTGTCACCCAGGTGCTCGATGAGTATCGGCTCGACCTCATCCGGCTCGAGAATGAGGTCGGAGGCATCGGGCAGCTCGTCGGAGTCCGGAAAGCGGAAGGCGATCCCGTCGTCGGACCAGATGACGTCGACATCGGTCCCGTACCGGGCCCGAAACCGGTGCCGTAGAGCCATCGCCCAAGGGGCATGAACCCGAGCTCCCAGTGGGGAAAGCAGCACCAACCGCCAGTCGCCGATCTCGTCGCGGAATCGCTCGAGGACGATGGTCTGGTCGGTAGGGAGCAGGCCGGTGGCTTCCCTCTCTTCCGTCAGGTAGGCGACGAGATTGGCGGCAGCATGGCCGTCGAGATGATGGGTGCCGGATAGAACTTCTTCCGCATGCTCGGGATCGAGCATGCCCGTCTCGCGGACGAATCGACCCACTGCTTTCCCGGTTTCCAGGGAACGGCCCAGCATGTCCCCATGCCAGAAGGGCATATGGGCGACGGCGTCGGCTGGTGCCGGCACCACTTGGACCCGGTCGTGCGTGATCTCGGTGATTCGCCAGGAGCTGGATCCCAGGAGGAAGGTGTCTCCCTCTCGCGACTCATAGACCATCTCCTCGTCGAGATCGCCCACCCGGCTCCCGTCGGGTAGGACGACCCGATACAGGCCGCGGTCGGGAATCGTCCCCGGATTGGTCACTGCGAGTTGTCTCGACCCGGGTCGGGGGGTGATCTCGCCGGTGACCCGGTCCCAGTTGATCCGGGGACGAAGCTCGGCAAAGAGGTCAGAGGGATAGCGGCCCGCCAGCATGTCCAGGGTGGTGTCGAACACCGAGCGGCTCAACTCGGAGTAGGGGGCGGCCCGTCGGGTCAGATCGAATAGCCGGTCGGCCGTGGTGTCGGCACTGACCGCTTCGGCCACGATCTGTTGAGCCAGGACATCGATCGGGTTGGCCGGGATCCTCGTCGTCTCCACATTGCGCTTGGCCATCTCCCCGGTGACGACCGTGGCCACCAGGAGGTCTCCCCGGTACTTGGGGAACACACGTGCTTTGGAGACGCCCCCGACCTGATGACCGGATCTGCCAACCCGCTGCAACCCCGATGCCACCGAGGTCGGGGCTTCCACCTGAATCACCAGGTCGACCGCGCCCATGTCGATGCCAAGCTCCAGTGACGAAGTCGCAACCACTGCCTTCAACTCACCGCGCTTGAGGGCGTCCTCGATCTGGAGGCGATGCTCCCTCGCCACCGATCCGTGATGGGCCCTGGCGATCTCCTCCCCGGCGAGATTGTTGACCTCGGCGCAGATCCGCTCGGCCAGACGGCGCGAATTGGCGAACACGATTGTGGTGTTATGGGACTGGATCGCTTCGAGGAGCTTGGGATAGACCGCAGGCCATATCGATCGAGCCGGCGCCCGTTCAGGGTCGAGTGGATCCGGGGTTCCCGGTTCTGTCATGTCCTCCACTGGCACCACGATCTCGATGTCGAGCTCACGATCGTGAGGGACGTCGATGACTGTCACCGGGCGCGGGACCCACCCATCAGACCCGGTCGTCCCTCCGCCCAGGAATCGGGCGATCACCTCCAACGGCCGCTGGGTTGCCGAGAGTCCGATTCGCTGCGGGGAAATGGCGGTGATCTCTTCAAGACGCTCCAGGGAAAGGGCGAGGTGTGCCCCTCGTTTCGTCCCAGCTATGGCGTGAATTTCGTCGACGATCACCCAACGAACCGGTTCGAGAATGGTCCGGGCGGCCGAGGTGAGAATTAGATAGAGGGATTCGGGGGTGGTGATCAGGATGTCCGGGGGGTGTCGCTGCATGCGTCGCCGGTCCTCTGGCGGGGTATCACCGGTCCGGAGGAATGTCTCCAGATCCGGCAACGGCTCCGACTGGAGCCGCTGCGAAGCATGTCGAATGCCGGCGAGGGGAGCGCGCAGATTGCGCTCCACATCGTGAGCCAGGGCCTTGAGCGGAGAGACATAGAGGACCCGGCACCGGGCAGCGCGTTCCGGTTCAGGTTCTGATAAGAGACGATCGAGCGTCCAGAGAAATGCCGCCAGGGTCTTCCCAGACCCGGTGGGGGCATGGATCAGGGTGTGAGCGCCGTCGGCAATCGCCGGCCAACCCAACTGCTGCGCCGGGGTCGGCTCGGGGAATGAAGCCTCGAACCAGGTGCGGGTGGCCGGGCTGAATCGGGCGAGTGGGTCCACAACCGGAAGGTATCAGGGCGTGGGGACAAGTCCGGCCCCGAAATTGGGTTCCACAGGTCCGTATGTGACCCCTCTAGATCCCATTTACGAGTGGTTCACTGAGGGCGGCCCTGACCCGAGGGCGAAGGCGGCCGGCATCCAGGCGGTCAGGCGCTGAGAACGAGAGGCAGACGTTCCACGGCTGCCAGCTCGAGGAAGATCTCGACAACGGCGGGGTCGAATTGGGTCCCGGTGTGCTTGCGGATCTCGTTGACCGCGAACGAGATGGGGAGGGCCGGCTGATAGGCCCGGGCTGAGGTCATGGCGTCGAAGGCATCGGAGACGAGCACGATCCTGGAGAGGATGGGGATCTCCATCCCGACGAGCCCAAAGGGGTAACCATGGCCGTCAAAGCGCTCATGGTGATAGAGGATCGCCTCGGCGACTTTGGCATCGAGCCGGTTGCGGGTCATCGCGAATCCCAGCTCCGGGTGACGTTGCATCAACTCGCGCTCGTTCTCGTCGAGGGGCCCGGGCTTGCCGAGAATCCCCGGATCGAGGTGGATCTTGCCCACATCATGGAGGATGCCGGCCAGAGCGAGACGGTCGAGGTCGTCCTCGCCGAGCCCAAGCCCGGTTCCGAGGTCCACCGCGAGGTCTGAAACACGGTGCACGTGGCCATGGAGGTCCTCAATGACGTCTTCCATGACCTTGATCAGGATGTCGTTGGGCAGATCCCTGAGCATCGTTCACCAATCCCGCGTCGTTCGTTCACCACATGCGAAGTCTGGTCCCATTCGGCCGGAGCGATATGGGTCGACGGGACTAATCCTTTTGTGTAGTGCGCTGGACCTATCCGGGATCTAGAGGAGGCCGTGGCCGGCCGCAGCTTCGACGAAAGCTGCGGCTTTCAGCTGGTCGACACGATTGCTGGCGTCGTTGTCGACTTTGACCCCGGACCCGACGATCACCGAATCGGCGAACTCCGCGAGTCTGGCGAGATTTCCCACAGTCGCTCCCGACCCGGCCACGACCCGCGTGCCCTTGGGCACGGCCGAACGGACCACTTTGCCGACGTCGACATCGGGCTCCTCGCCCGTTCCCAGCCCCGAGACGATCACCGCGTCGGCGAGACCACGTTCCATGATGTCCAGGGCCGCCTGACCGGGCTCGAGGCCCGGGGGCGGAGTGGCATGTTTGACCATGACGTCAGCCCAGATCTCCATATCGGAGGCCAGTTCTTGGCGGCGACGGAGAAGCTCGGCCGCCCGACCCACGATCGGGCCCTGATCGGTGTACATCACGCCAGTCAACACGTTGACTCTGATGAATCGGGCTCGGGTAACCGCAGCGATCGCCAGGGCGCTCATCGCGTCGTTGCGAAGGACATTGACGCCGACGGGAAGCCCGGTCGCGACGATGACCGCTTCGATCGCCATGGTCATCGCGGCGACTGTCTCTGGCTCGACTCGATCGGCGCGAAACGGGGCGTCACCGAAGTTCTCGACGAGCAGTGCGGGAAAGCCGGCGCCCTGGAGGGCCCTGGCATCGGAAACCGCTGCTTCTAGCACCTCGTCCATCGACCGTTTGAACCGCGGGGCCCCAGGGAGGGGAAGCAGATGGATCATCCCCACCAGGTGGGGAAGTCCACTCACAGATAGGCCTTGGCTACCTGGAGGGCTTTTCTGGCGTACTCGCCTTCGTACTTGAGACGGGTGGTTTCAGGCTTGGTTCTTCGGACCGCGACCCGCGCCCATTCCGAGGCAGAGCCCTTGATCACCTGGTTGGTCTCCGCCGGCCCGTACACCCACTTGGCATAACCGGGCCCGATCACTTCGACCCGGACCGGTTCATAGTCCTCACCGGCATCCTTGAAGGCATGGGGGAGGGTCTTCCACCCCAGCCAGCAGACATGACGGATACGAGAGGTGTCCTCGACATCGAGGCCGAGAGTGGCATAGATGTCGAGACCATGGGCCCAGGTCTCCATGAGGCGGAACGTCGCAAAGGTGCGTGCGCTCATGTCGCCGTCGATCCACTCGATCCTCGACTCTGCCCCCATGTGGGAAAGTGGCTCGACCACCTTCGCCCGACCGCCTCGCCACCATTCGATGACGTCCTGGGGCCGCATGCCACGACCCTTCTTGATCGCCTCCTTGCGGAGTGCGTCAAGGTCGGAGGCGTTGCGCCAACGCTGGATCATGTCGCCCCCGGCGATGGTGTCGGCGGCCAACTCCTCGAAGTCGGCGAGGTGAGAGATCGTGTCGCGCACGGTCCACGGCTTGGAGGGGGTGACCATGTCCCAGATCTTGATCGGGATTCTCTGCAGGGACTGATCCAGGAACTGCTGCTCGGCTACCAGGTCGGAGAGGATGTCGCGCACGTTCCAATGGTAGTAGTCATCCGCAAGCTATTCCCAGGTGAAACTACCTCTCACCAGGGTCTTTCCGCTTGCTCCTCGGTCATTGGCTCGGGCAATTCGAAGCTTTCTGGTGTCACGACCAGGTTGTTGAGGTGGTCGATCAGCTGGCGGAGACGGCCGAATTGGCGGCGATCGAATACAAATGAGATGCGATGGGTGTCCAGGGCGTCGGCGTCGCTGATCTCGGATGGGACCGGCTCGGCTCGCTCGATCCTGCCCTCGACCACGATGTCGGCGAACTCCCGATTCAACTCCTCGAGTTGGGCGTCATCGGGGCCCTGAACCAGGCGAAGGATGAGCCGGCCTCCGGCGTAACGCTGGGAGTGGTAGTTGGCGTAGAAACCCCAGATGTGGTCGCAGGCGTCGACCGGGTCGGTGGTGTGGAGGAAGAGGGCAAGATCAGGGCCGGAGATCAGCCCGCGCTGCAGCTGGTGTTCCTTGATGAAGTCGATCATCGGATCCCAATAGTCGGTTCCCGGTGACTCGAGGAGGACGATCGGGTGCATGTCGCTCTTGCCGGTCTGGATCAGGGTGAGAAGCTCGAATGCCTCGTCGAGGGTTCCCCATCCACCGGGCAGGATGGCGAAGGCGTGTGATTCTTTTACGAACGCCAGCTTGCGAGTGAAGAAATACTTGAAGTTGACGGTCCGCGCCTCGTCCAGATAGCGGTTGGCTGCCGCCTCGAAGGGGAGGCGGATATTGACTCCATACGAGCGCTCTATCCCGGCGCCGCGGGTGCCTGCCTCCATGATCCCGGGCCCGGCGCCGGTGATGACACCCCACCCCCTGGTCACGATCCTGGCCGCGAAATCCTCGGCAAGTCGGTAGTTGGGATCCTGCTCCGTGATCCGGGCGGACCCGTAGATCGTGACCTTGGGCTCGCGGTGACGTGAGAAGACGAGATTGGAATAACGCATCTCCTTCAAGGCCGTGTTCATCAGCCGGAGGTCGGCTCTACTGGCCCCGTCACGATGCAGCTTGAGGACCGTCGTGACCAGCTCGGCGATCAACTCCTGGTTCTCATTGCTCGAGGTCGCCGCGACCAGCTCCCTCACCTTCTCGTCGAGTTCCGCTTTCCCTAGGTCGTAGGCCATGACGTCAACTTATCCCCGTCCGATCAGAATGGGCTGACCGAGGGGCCCTTTCTGACCACAGCATTCCATACCGTTTCGTAATGGTCCCGGTCGAACAGGTCGACATGAGGAAGCACGTACTCCTCCCAGGTGCTTCGCAGCGGGTCCGAGCCATCCCGGTGGACGATGAGACCGGTGGGGATCCGGTCGAGAATCGAGCGCAGTGAAAGTGGAGTCTCGACCCGGATCCCGGTGTCCTGGGCCTCGAAGGAGGCGTTCACCTCGACGGCCAGCCTGGCGATCGCCTCCACATACTCCGGCTTCAACTCCGGATAGCGGCGGGTCAACATCGCCTCGACCTGCTCACTCCCGGGGAAGCTCTTCTCCCAGATCACCCAGCGGTCGGCAAAGGCTTTGTTCAGGGTCTGTGTGCCGGCGTAGTCGCGGAGGTCGGTTGGGTTCATGGTGCCGAAGATGCGTACATCGTCACGAAGGGCGACGGTCTCCCCGTGGGGGAGGTCGAGGGCTGCGTAGCGGTCCAGGAGCCCGTGCAGGGCAAACAGGGTCTCGGCCCCGGCGGCGTTCAACTCGGAGAGATTCAGCAGTGAAGGCCCGCGCAAGGCCCGGGTGATGTCCCCGTCCTCCCATCGACTCTCGGTTCCCCCTTTGCCGTCGCCGTGGAGCCGGGTCGACCCGATCAGGGTCACGTCTCGGACTTCGCCGGTGAGCGGGATCCGGAAGTAGGGGAGCCCCATGGCTGCGGCGAACTGCTCGATGTCGTGGTCCTTGCCGGTGCCCATGTGGCCACGGACAGCCACGTGGAGGGGCACCAGTCCGGGGGCACCGGACCGTCTCGCCTGCTCGATCTGGGCGAACCGATAGAGCATCCCCAGATCGACGTAGTAGGGATCCGGCTCGGGGATCTTTCGGATCCGCAGGTCTCTGTCGTCGAGACCTTTCGGAACGTCGAAGCGGGCCAACTCGATGGTCGGGCCCTCTCCGCTCGGGTCGTGGAACGTGGCAGTCTCAGGCAATGGATCTCTCCTGTCTGGTTTGGTGGTCGGATGGGCGCAGCCACCAGGTGTCCATGCCCCACAAGGCGAGGCTGCGACGCAAGGCACTCCGGGTGCCGTCGATCATGGCTTGGGCCAGGCCCTCGGGCTGTTCCACCACCTCGTGCCGGCGGTAGGCGAGATCGACCGTGTGGTCGCCGATTCCGAGCCCGATGACGGTGGTCCCTCCTCCTTCGACTGCCGCGACCGATCGGGCGAGCGCCTCTACCGATCCGCGGGTCATCCCATCGGCCAGCACCATGAGGACCCTGACCTGGGCGCCAAGACGAGCCATCCGCTCTGCTGCATGAATGACGTTGAACTCGTCCACGTTGGCCGCCTTTTCGAAGAGGGAGACCGGTGGGGAGGTCTTGGGATCACGACGGGCCAGCGTGGCGGCGGCTCTCGGCTCGGCGGCTGTGTAGAAGAGGCCGGCCAGCGCCGGCTCGGCGTCCCGCCACCGGCGCTCGAAGGGCTTGACCAGGTAGTGATTGATCGTCAAGGTGAGCCGGTCGGCGGCGGTGCCGTGGGTCTGTTTGAGGCCGGCGGCAGCGGACGAGCGCTTGTGTCGGTAGCTGTGCTCGGTGTCGTTGGGCCCTGCGGCGAAACCTCGGTTGAACAGCGCCACCTCGAAGTCGATCTGGAGCTCCTCGCAGAGATGGGCCATGGTCCAGGCTCCGAGGAGGGCGGCAGGCATCGCCCAGGAGGAGTGGGACCCCGGGTTCCGTCGCGGACTGAGCATCGAGGCGGAGGCATCGACCAGCAACGAGACCGCGTATTCACGTCTGGTCCGCACCGCCCGACGTTCGTATAGCCGCTGGTAGAGACCCGCTCCGATGAAGAGCGCGGCGTGCGGTGACACGTCCCCTTGGTCGTAGCCCGACCTCAGCCCGCGTCGCTGATTCGCAGTGAACAGGGGGAAGAGCTCGCCGGACACCCTTCGTTGAGCGACATCCCATCGTCGGGAGGCCGAGCGGAGCGAGGCCAGCCCTTCCTCGGAGAAGCGGGCGAAGCTGGTCGGAATCGGAGTCACCACCACCTTGCCGCCTTGGCCCGTGGGGAGGAATACGTCGGGCGCCTGACTGACTCGGAGCAACTGGTCGGTCGAGTCCTCTCCCGCGATCTCCGAGGCGCCCCGGCGATCGGAGAGCCCGGAGCGAGCCTCGGCCGAGCGTCTGGTGTCCTGGTAGGAGTCGGCGTCGCTGAGGATCGGGGAGATCAGGCGCACGTTGTCCACCCCATCGGCCGCCTTGTCGGCGTCCCCGCGCTGGGCGAGCTGACGCTGGGCGTTGGTTGCCGAACCGGGCACCTCGGTCAACAAACCGTTGGCCCGGGCGATCGCCTCCAGCTCCAGTGCCAACTGCGCCACCTCCCACGGGTCTCCGGCCTCCGCAGCCAACGAGCATTGCTCGGACCCGTCGTCGAGCGCCATGGAAGCATTGGCCTCGAACCTTTTCTCCAACACGTCACGTTCCACATAGCCACCGGTGAGGAGGAAACACCCGAGAACGAACTGGCTCAGGGCCCCGGAGCGGGAGATGGCCTGCGCCAACGAGGACATGTAGAGATCGGCAAGCACCGATCGAGCGCCGGGATAGATGGAGAGACCCTGACGCTCCTGACGGGCGTCCTCCAAGGAGAAGAACAGGATCTCGGCAACCGGGCGGTTGGTCCTTTCCAGCGCGGTGAGCAGATCGACCGGGCCGCTTGGTGGGTTTTCCATATCCACCGGCCAACTCTCCGGAAGTTCCCGGGTCTCATCGAGGTTGGTGGTCACGAGATGCATGACTTCGTGTAGTGCCGAGGCCAACGCCACTTCGTCAGGGGTCACCGGGGCGTTTCGGGTGTAGGCGGCTTGGAAAATGCGCGGGTCGCAGACCACTTCGTCATCGGAGGCCGCGGCTTCCGAGCCGAGTCTCACCCGGAGATTGGGATTCTTGGCCAAGGTCCGGGCAAAGCGAGTCACCGCCGGAGCCACCCGCTGATAGCGGCTGACGACGGCTTCGATCGCCCGTTCCTCGGGGCCGATCAGATCGGAGAGAAACGTCTGTTCGCGTCCACGCATAGCGGGTCATTGTCTCATGACTGTCAAACCCGGCTTCGCAGTGTTTGACCATCCGTATTGTCTATTGCGTATTGCGGTCTATGGGCCACAGACCCATAGACTCCCGTCGTGCACTACGACCTGACAACCCTTCCCAACGGCATCCGCGTCATCACCGAGCCCATGCCTTCCCTGCGATCGATTGCTCTGGGCTGCTGGGTGGACACCGGTACCCGCGACGAGCTACCCAACGAACAAGGTGCCTCACATTTCCTGGAGCACCTCCTGTTCAAGGGCTCCGAGACATTGTCCGCCCGTGAGGTCTCTGAGATCTTCGACTCGATAGGCGCCGAGTCGAACGCCTTCACCTCCAAGGAGAACACCTGTTACTGGACCCGTCTTCTCGACCAAGACCTGGGAACCGGGTTCGACGTCCTCTCCGAGATGATCCAGAAGCCGGCATTCCGTCAGAACGAGATCGATGCCGAGCGTCAGGTCGTCATCGAGGAGATCAACATGAACGAGGACGACCCCGATGACGTCGCCTTCGAGAACTTCACCATGGCCGCCTTCTCGGGCCATCCGCTGGAGGCGCCGGTGCTGGGGACCCGGGAGTCGATTCGGGGCATGTCCCGCGACGACATCCTTGGCTACTGGAAGCGACGTTATGGGGCCGGCTCGATGGTCGTGGCCGGCGCCGGGTCTCTCGAGCACGAGGCCGTGGTCGAGATGGTCTCGTCACGGTTTGGGGACTGGTCGGGGGAGGCGGTCGACCACGAGTTCGGCCCGAACTCGCCAGGGTCGACCGTTTCGATCACTCGTCGGGACACCGAGCAGGCACACATCGTGCTCGGGGGAAAGGGCCTCAACCGATCCGATGAGAGACGGTGGGCGTTCGAGGTCATGAATCACGTCGTGGGCTCGGGCATGTCCTCCCGTCTTTTCCGCGAGGTGCGTGAGGAGCGGGGCCTCGCCTACGCCATCTACGGGTTCCGGCTCGCCTACGCCGATGCCGGGGCCTGGGGGGTCTACGTCGGGACCACGCCGAGCCAGGCCGATACTGCGCTCAACGTCATTCGTGACGAACTGTCGAAGGTGGTGGCCGATGGGATCACACCGGAGGAGTTGGAGCGGGCCAAGGGGTCGATGCGGGGTGGGCTTGCCCTGTCCTTGGAGGATCCGAACAGCAGGATGGTGCGGTTGGGGCGTGACGAGCTCTCAGGGATGCCGCATCTGTCCGTCGATGAGAGGCTCGCCAAGCTCGAGGCGGTGACCCTCGAGGATGTGCAGTCGATTGCCAGTGATCTCTTCACCGGAGAGCGAATTCTCGGCGCCGTCGGGCCCTTCGATGAAGCAGACCTCGAGCCTTATCTGGTCGCTTAGCCGTCGATTTCGAAGCGGAGCGTCATCGGCTTCTCGCCGAAATCGATGACCCCGGCCTCACCGTTTGCCGGACGCTCCATCATCAACGCACCGCCCAGCTCGTTGTCCCCCGATGTCGAGGGCCATCCCTGCACCACATAGCTGGTGACCTTTCCCGACAGGGAGGTCCACAGGATGTTCTGGTTCCCCTGGAGGATATGGACCAATGTCTCCGAGCCTCCTGAAGGGACGAGATCGGCTCCCGGCCTCGGGGCCTGGAACAAGGCGCCGGCGCTCAGGGCGAGTGCGGCAGCCACGACGGCCAGGGCGAGGGAGGTGGTGCGAACTGCGGGCACTCTTTGCATCGACCCCTCACGGTAGGTGATAGGGGGCCTTTCTAAACGGTCAATTCGACGAACTGCGAAAGGACTAGTCCGTAGGCCACGAGGAGAGCCAGCACCGCCAGAGCCGGTCCCAGGGGGCGTCGATCACGGTTTCCGGCCCATCGGGCGACCCCGAATCCGAGCACCACCCATAGCGTCACATCGAGAGGCCAGGCGATCACAATCGTATCGCTGAAGATCCCGATGAGCGCCGAAATCGGGCCCCCGGCATAGAGCAGGGTGAGACCGGCGATCTCACAGGCTCCGGTGCAGTTGTCACGGTTGATCAGGGTCAGCCCGATCGCAAACATGACAATGCCGAAACCCAGCAGAAAACCGGTGGCGATCGCGATATCGCGGCATCCGGGGGGCTCATTGGCTGCGGGCACGAGGGCGGCGATGGTATGCCGACACCGGCAACAACCAATTCGATAGGTTGGTCGTGCGACAAACGGAGTACTCGATGGAATTGCGTGACATCCTTCTCGTCCTGCACATTGCGGGGGCCGGCACCTGGTTCGGAGCCAACATCGTCCAAGCCGTGGTGCCATCGATGGCCTTGAATCAGGCCGATGCGACGGCCTCGGGTTGGTACCGGATTGCCGGGCGTCTCGCGACAGTTCTCTATATGCCCGCAGCCATACTCATCTTGCTGACCGGGGTGTTCTTGGTGGTCCAGAGTGAGGTCTACGACTTCGGCAGCCTGTTCGTTGCCATCGGGTTCGTCACGATCGTGATCGGCGCCCTGCTCGGGATCTTCGTCTTCGGCCCGGTGTCCCGACGAGCGGCAGACGCCATCGATGCCGGTGACAGCGAGGGAACCAAGGCCGCCACCGGGAGGCTGGCTACCTTCGGGGTCATCGACACGTTGCTGGTTCTGGGGACGATCACGGTGATGGTTCTCAGACTCACCCTTTGATCGCTATTCGGCCCGACCGGTCCTGACATCCGGGGCGCCCATTCGGGCGGCATCAGCGGTGCGATCATCCGGTTGTCGTTGGGAGTCGAGCTCGGCTTCTACCCGGGCCAGGTAGTGCTCGATCTCTCGCTGCATCGTCTCGTGGTCCCAACCCAGCGGACCGGCCATGATCGCGGCGGCGAGCGGGGCGGCCATGGCGCCCCGGTCGGGGGTCTCGATCGAGATCCTGGTACGACGGGTGAGCACATCGTCGAGGTGCAGAGCTCCTTCATGGGTCACCGCGTGGGCGATCTCCGCCCGAAGGTAGGGGGCATCGTCGATCAGGGGCCTTGCGAGGCTGGGCTCGGCCTCGATGGCTGCCAACAGGTCGAAGATGGAGGAACCGTGACGTTTCAGCAGGTGCTCGGCGACTTCGGGGCCGACTTTCAACTCGGCGCGCCGGTCCCAGGCCTCTTGGTATCCGGCAGCGCCCACCAGGGGAACGGTGTCGGTTCGCGAGCTTTCGCCTGTACCGCTCCCGGTCGCGGCGTCGACCGCGTCTTTCGCCATCACCCGATAAGTGGTGTATTTGCCGCCGGCAACGGTGATGAGACCGGTGTCCGACTCGAGAACCGCATGCTCCCGGCTCAACTTGCTCGTCTCGTCGGACTCTCCAACCAGGAGCGGTCGGAGCCCGGCGTAGACCCCCACGACGTCCTCGGGTCCGATCGGCGAGGCCAACACGGTGTTCACCCACCGCAGGAGGTAATCGATGTCGTCGCGGCAGGCGGCGGGATGGGCCCTTCGCAAAGACCACGGCGTGTCGGTGGTCCCGATCAGCCAGTGCCTGCCCCAGGGGATGACAAAGAGGACACTTCTTTCAGTGCGCAGAATCATCCCGGTCTGGGAGTCGATCCGATCGCGGGGCACGACGAGGTGAACCCCTTTGGAGGCGCGAACATCCTGGCCCTGATCGCCGGCCATGGCCTGGATGTCGTCGCTCCACACGCCTCCGGCGGAAATCACCTTGTGGCCGCGAATATCGAGCTCTTCGCCGCTCTCGAGATCGCGCCCCCGGGCCCCGACCACTGTCCCGCCCTCGAGCAGGAGCCCGGTGGCACGGGTGCTCGGAGCGAGGGCCGCCCCGTGTGCCTTGGCAGTCCGGGCCAGGGTCATGGTGTGTCTGGCATCGTCTACGAGGACATCCCAATACAGCACACCACCCGTGAGCGAGCCCTCCGCCAGAGCCGGCGCCAGTTCAATTGCGCTCCGATGGCTGAGGTGGCGGTGGCGGGGGAGCGGATTGTCGGCCCTCGAGGCAAGGGTGTCGTAGAGAAGGACCCCAGCGCCAACGTAGAGCCGTTCCCAGACCCGATGTTGGAGCGGGTAGAGGAAGGAAACCGGGGTACAGAGGTGTGGGCAGAGCCGATTGAACATCAGGTTGCGCTCGGCCAGCGCCTCCCTGACCAGCGTGAAGTTGCGGTGCTCCAAGTAGCGAAGACCACCGTGGAACAGCTTGCTGGAGCGACTCGAGGTGCCCGAGGCGTAGTCCCGCTGTTCGATCAAGGCAACGGAAAGGCCTCGGGTGACAGCATCGAGCGCAATGCCGCATCCCGTGACACCGCCCCCGATCACGACGATGTCGAAGGTCTCGGTGCCCATCCGTCGAAGGTCGAGCGACCGCTGCCGGGCGTTGAGCTTCGAGGTTGTCTCCGACTGACTCATAACCACCCCAGGTTTAGCCGGGTCGACCGGGCTAGCGAAGTGAGCCACGGGGCGCCGTACGCTGCCGCCCATGCCAGACACGTTCAAAGTAGGAGTGCAACTCCCGGAGGTGGAGAGGGAAGTTGGCTGGTCCGAGATGCGACAGGTGGCCCGAACGGCTGAGGAGGTCGGATTCGACTCGATCTGGCTCGGCGACCATCTCCTGTACCGTGACGAGATGCACGGGGTACGCGGACCGTGGGAGACCTGGTCGCTGCTGGCGGCGCTGGGGGAGGCGACAGAAAGGGTGAGTCTCGGGCCTCTGGTGGCTTCGACCTCCTTTCATGCCCCGGCGATGTTGGCGAAGAAGGCGGCCACGGTCGACGAGATCTCGGGTGGGCGGCTGATCCTCGGTCTCGGCGCCGGGTGGAACCGCGTCGAGTATGAAGGCTTCGGCTTTCCATTCGACCATCGAGTCGATCGGTTCGGGGAGGCGTTCACCATCATTCGAACCCTTCTCACCGATGGCCACATCGACTTCCAGGGCACCTACTACACGGTCAGGGACGCCGAGTTGGCCCCCCGTGCCAGGCCCGGCCTCCCCTTGTTGATCGGGTCCAACGGCGCACGGATGCTGGCAATCACCCTTCCCTACGTGGCGCAGTGGAACTCGTGGCACTCCTCGTTCGGCAACGAGGTGTCCGGCCTACGCCCCCTGCTGGAGCAGATCGACGCCGCCTGCGCAACCGCGGGCCGTGGCCTAGGCGAGGTTGAGAAGACGGTTGCCGTCTACATCCAGCTGCCTGGAGGGACCGGGCGGATGACTGGTCGGGGCGTCATCGAAACGGACACCGCTCACACCGGGTCCCGCGAGGACCTGGCCCACCTTTTGCGAGAGTACGCCGACGCCGGGGTGGGCCACGTCCAACTGGTCCTCGATCCGATCGACTCGAGCACCGTCGAGGAGATGGGTGAGGTGCTCCGCCTCATCGACTGAGTAGGGTCGGGACTGGAGGTGCCATGAAGCTGACGACAGCCAGTTTTCGCAACGGTGGTCCGATCCCCGATCGCTACGCCTTGGCAACCCCCGACCCGGACGCCCACGTCACCTTCTCGGAGAACGTGAACCCGGAGTTGAGTTGGGACGAGGTACCGGAAGGCACGAGGTCGTTCGCCATCATCTGTCACGACCCCGATGTCCCGTCGCGCGCCGATGATGTGAACCAGGAGGGCAGGGAGGTGCCTTCCGACCTGCCCCGGGTCGACTTCTACCATTGGGTGACGGTGGAGTTGCCCCCCGAGCTTCGTTCGATCGGAGCGGGAGAATTCTGCATCGGAGTCATGCCCCATGGCAAGAACGTCGCCCTCGGCCCCCGGGGCTGTCGTCAGGGTCTCAACGACTTCACCGGCTGGTTCGCAGCTGACCCCGATATGGCCGGGAAGTACTTCGGATACGACGGACCGGCCCCACCCTGGAACGACTCGATACCTCATCGCTACGTATTCACGGTCTACGCCCTCGACATCGAGGAGGTGCCGGTCGTGGGGGAGTTCACGGGCGAGCAGGTGAGGGAGGCGATCGCGGGCCACGTCCTCGCCGAGGCCTCGGTCACGGGCACCTACACCCAGAATCCACGTCTTCGGAGCTAGTCGCTTTCCTATCTAGCGACGGCAGGAGCGCCCTGGCGCAGCGACCTGACGGTCAATACCGCGAAGAAGAAGCCGATCGGGACCACGGCGATCGTCGCCGAGCCGGAGGTGCCGGCGTGATAGCTAATCATCAAACCGACCGCCACCGAGAGGACACCGATCACCGCGGCAGTCATCATCATGGCCGGCACCCGTTTTACCAAGAGGGCGGCTGTGGCGGCGGGGCCCACCAGGAGCCCGAATACGAGGAGAGTCCCTACCGTCTGAAACGAGCCGACTATCGAGATCGTTATCAGGCCGAGAAGGGCCAGGTGGGCCACCCGAGGGCGAAGGCCGAGCAACTGCGCCTTGTCCTCGTTGAAGGAGAGCACCAGGAAAGTTCGATAGAGAAGCGTCGAGATCACAAGAACCACCCCAGCCACCACCGCGAGCAACACCAGATCCTGAGCGGTGACACCAAGGGCATCGCCGAAGAGAATCCCGGTGAGGCTTCCGGTGTAGGAGGCGGTGCGAGAGATGAGGATCACTCCAAGCCCGAGCATTCCGACGAACAGGAGCCCTATGCCGGTGTCCTCGGAAAGCCTGGTCTGGCGGTGAACGAAGTTGATTCCCGCGACCATCACCACGGCAGCAAGGCCAGCTCCCAGCAGAACGTTGAAGTCGAGCAGAATGGCCAGGGCGATGCCGGGAATGACGCCGTGGACCAGCGCGTCGCCAAGGAACGTCATGCCCCTGATGACGACCCAGGTCCCCACTAGGGCAAGCGCCAGTGCGGCGAGCGCACCGCCAACCAGAGCCCTTTGCTGGAACGCGAGCGCAAAGGGCTCGATCAGCCAGTCCATGAGACCGGAACGGTAGGCAACTCAACCAAGCGCCGACGCCATTCGCTCGGCATTGGTGTACAGCATCTTCGAAAGGGTCTCCGCCCCGGATCCGATCGATCCCAGTGACTCTGTGAACAATTCGACCACCCGGACATCGTCCCCGAGTTCGGCTGCGACCGATTCAGCGAGGGCGGAGGGCTGGCTGGTTTCGGCGAATATGACGCGAGCGCCCTCGCGTTCCATCGTCTCGACCAATGCCGCCAGCTCGGCCGAGGAGGGCTCGGCCAGGGTGGAACCCCCGGGGATCACCACACCGATGACCTCGAATCCATAACGAGCCGCGAAGTAGCCGAATGCTTGGTGGTTGGTGACCATCAGGCGTTGGAGGTTGGGTATCCCATCGAAAAGGTCGTTGATCGCCCGGTCGGTTGACTCCATTTCGGCGACGTAGCCCTGGGCCCGTTCCTGCCAGCCGCCGTCGGGATAGAGTTTGGTGAGCTCGGCCGCCAGGGCCTCAGCTGCAGCACCAACCCGGATCGGATCCATCCAGAAATGAGGGTCATGCCCCCCGTGCTCGGAGAAGGGCAGCGGGTCGACGAGAGGGGCCAGCTCGACTATCCGGGTGCCGTCTCGCTCCGATGCCTCGAGGAGGTCTTGGAGACCCTGCTCCAAGCCCAAGCCGTTGGCCACGACAAGGCCAGCCCCGGCGATCAGACTCGCCTGTTGAGCCGAAGGCAGGAAATCGTGTGAGTCGACCCCGATCGGGATCAGGACTTCGACGTCGCCCTGGTCACCCATGACGCCTGAAGCGATATCTCCCATTATCGACGTGGTGGCGACCACGGTGATCTCATTGCCTCCCGGTTCGGCGCTGGTGGCGCAGGCCGCAAGGGCCAATGCCGTGGAAAGCAACCAGGCGATGATCCCGATTCGCTTTGCCGCTGAATGTGGAGACATGGGAGGGTCCTCTTGCCGACTCTCAGTTCTTATCCTAGAATGAGAATCATTATCAGCAACACTAGAGGAGGACGCTGAGAAATGTCAATCCAGGACAGAAAGGTGGAAGAGCGGCTTCGAGAGTCAAGCGTCCGATACACCGGAGGCCGGCGTGAAGTGGTGGCTGCGCTGGACCGTGCCGACGGGCCGAGGTCGGCCGCCGAGATCCATGCTGAGCTGGCCGGCAAGGTCCCGGTTTCGTCCGTGTACAGGACGCTGTCGGTTCTCGAGGAGGCCGGCGTGGTCGCGCCTCATCACAGCGTCAAAGGGATCACCCGTTATGAGATCGCTGAATGGCTGGCGGGTCACCATCATCACCTCGTCTGCATCATCTGCGGGGCGGTCGAAGACATCGAGCTTCCCAAGGGTCTCGAAAGCCAGTTGGAGCGGTTGGTAGGCCAGGTCTCCCAGATCTCGGCGTTCACCTCCACCGGACATTCGCTCGAAGTCGATGGGCTCTGCACGAGGTGCTCTTGAGCCCTACCGCGATCAGGGCCGATGGGCTCGTCCTCGCCTACGGCTCCAAGATCGCCCTGGAAAGCTCTCGATTCGAGATCCCGGTTGGAGGCATAACCGCCCTGATCGGTCCCAATGGGTCCGGGAAGTCGACACTCTTGAACGCCATCGCCGGTTTGATCGAGCCGACAGCCGGGACCCTCGAGCTGTTAGACGGCCGCAACGGCGCCAGAGCCATCTCGTACGTTCTCCAGACGACCAAAGTAAACGTCGCTCTGCCCATCACGGTCCGCGAAGTGGTGACCATGGGCCGCTACGCAACGACAGGCCCTGGACGCCGCCTCCGGGCCGAGGATCGGGCGGCAGTCGACGAGGCAATGCGACGAATGGGGGTCACCGACCTCCAGGACCGGCACCTCGGGGAGTTGTCGGGGGGCCAGCGGCAGCGGGTGTTCGTGGCACAGGGACTCGCCCAGGACCACCACA
>Ga0214471_10000883_pt1 | contig 24203 bp, 26 predicted proteins | sample RVTome_5_FD_207665 | JGI IMG/M metagenome (GOLD analysis project Ga0214471, IMG submission 207665) | Soil microbial communities from uranium-contaminated site in the Upper Colorado River Basin, Wyoming, United States - RVT142D155 | ecosystem: Environmental > Terrestrial > Soil > Contaminated >... | reverse complement strand
ACGCTGCACTCGACCAATAACTTTCCGGAGTTCACCGGCCGGATCTGTCCTGCGCCGTGCGAGGAAGCGTGCACGCTGCGCATCAACGACGACGCGGTAGGCATAAAGTCGATCGAGCACGCGATCATCGACAAGGCCTGGGATGAGGGCTGGGTGAAGCCCCAGCCCGCGGCGCACAAGACGGGCAGGAAGGTCGCGATCGTCGGTTCGGGACCGGCGGGGCTCGCCTGCGCGCAGCAGCTGGCGCGTGCCGGGCACACCGTGACAGTGTTCGAGAAGAGCGACCGCATCGGCGGGCTGCTACGCTACGGCATCCCCGACTTCAAGATGGAGAAGTGGCTCATCGACCGGCGGCTCGAACAGATGCAGGCCGAGGGCGTGGGCTTTCGCGCCGGTGTCTACGTCGGCAAGGCACGTCCCGGCAAGGGCGTGATCGATTGGGCGACTGAGGTCCTGGCGCCCGAGAAGCTGCTGGAGGCGTTCGATGCCGTGGTCCTGGCAGCCGGCGCCGAGGAGCCGCGCGACCTGCCCGTTCCCGGGCGCGAGCTCGACGGCGTGCATTTCGCGATGGAGTTCCTGCCGCTGCAGAACAAGCGTGTCGCGGGCGATGACGGGGTGCCCGATCTTTGGGCGACCGACAAGCACGTCGTCATTATCGGCGGCGGCGACACGGGCTCGGACTGCGTTGGCACCTCGAACCGGCATCGCGCCAAGTCGGTGACGCAATTCGAGCTGCTGCCGATGCCGCCGGAGCTGGACGAAAACCCGGTGTGGCCGTACTGGCCGACGCGCCTGCGCACCTCCCACTCGCACGAGGAGGGCGTGACGCGCGACTGGTCGGTCGCGACCAAGGAATTCATCGGCGAGAACGGCAAGGTCAAGGCACTTAAGATCGCGCGCCTGGAATGGAAGGACGGCAAGATGAGCGAGATGCCGGGCTCGGAGTTCACCCTGCCCGCGGACTTGGTGCTGTTCGCCATGGGCTTCGTCTCGCCGGTGCAGTCGATGCTTGACGAGTTCGGCGTCGCCAAGGACGCGCGCGGCAACGCCAGGGCCACGACGGACGGCGCCGGCTGCTACGCGACAAGCGTGGCCAAGGTGTTCGCTGCGGGCGACGTGCGCCGTGGCCAGTCGCTGGTGGTATGGGCAATCCGCGAAGGCCGGCAGTGCGCGCGCACGGTCGACGAGTTCCTCATGGGCTACTCGGAGCTGCCGCGCTGAGCGAGTGCCAACGAAAGCCGAAGGCCCGCCTTGCGCGGGCCTTTTTCATTGCGGCGCCGTTTCCGGAAAACCTCCCGATCTATCAAGGGGGTTAGACGAGATTCAGGCGGTCAGAATGCTAGAATCCGGGCGGATTCCTGCCGCCGAAAAACAACCGACGCCCCATGCCGCTTTACGTCGTCGTCCTCGCCGCCGGCCAGGGCAAGCGCATGCACTCGGCGCTGCCCAAGGTGCTGCACCCCCTGGCCGGACGGCCGCTGCTTGCGCACGTGCTCGACACGGTGAAGGCCTTGAGCGCCGAGCGTGCGATCGTGGTCCACGGCCACGGCGGTGACGAGGTCAAGTCCGCGTTCGACGCCATGCCGGTGGACTGGGTCGAGCAGTCCGAGCAGCTCGGCACCGGGCACGCGGTGCAGCAAGCGCTGCCGAAGGTGCCGAGCGGGTGCGACGTGATGGTGCTCTACGGTGACGTGCCGCTGGTGCGCCCGGAAACTCTCGGGCAGCTGAGGGACGCCGCGCGCGGCGGACTCGGCATTCTCACCGTCGAGCTCGGCGATCCGAACGGATATGGCCGCATCGTGCGCGACGCGAATGGGCGCGTGCAGCGCATCGTCGAGTACCATGACGCCTCGCCCGCAGAGCGGCGTATCCGCGAAGTCAACGTCGGATTTCTCGCCGCGAAAGCCGAGCGCCTTGCCGCGTGGCTCGCTCGGGTCAAGAACAAGAACACGCAGAAGGAGTACTACCTCACCGACGTCATCGGCCTTGCGGTCGCCGACGGCGTCGAGGTCGGCGCGGTCAAGGCGCAGGATTGGTGGGAAGTGTCGGGCGTCAACTCGAAGCGCGAGCTTGCCGCGCTCGAGCGCGCCTATCAGCGCCTGCGGGCGGACCGTCTGCTCGATTCGGGCGTGAGGCTCGCCGACCCGGCGCGCCTTGACGTGCGCGGCGAGCTCGAATGCGGGCGCGACGTCTCGATCGACGTCAACTGCGTGTTCGAAGGGCGCGTCACGCTCGGAAATGGCGTGTCGATCGGCCCAAACTGCGTGCTGCGCAACGTCACCATCGCCACGGGTACCGAGGTGCACGCGTTTTCGCTGCTCGAGCAGGCCGAGGTTGGCGCGCGCTGCCGCATCGGCCCGTACGCAAGGCTGCGTCCCGGGGCGAGCCTCGCCGAGGACGTGCACATTGGCAATTTCGTCGAAGTGAAGGCAAGCCGCATCGGCAAGGGCTCGAAGGCGAATCATCTTTCGTACATCGGCGATTCCGAGATCGGTCGCGGCGTGAACGTCGGCGCCGGCACGATCACCTGCAACTTCGACGGCGCGGCGAAGCACCGCACGGTGATCGAGGACGATTGCTTCATCGGCTCGGATGCGACGCTGGTTGCGCCGGTTCGCATCGCCAAGGGCTCCTACATCGGCGCGGGCTCCACCATCAGCAAGGACACGCCTGCCGGCCAGCTCACGGTGGCGCGCGCCAAGCAGGTTTCACTCCCGTCATGGAAGCCGCCGAAGAAGAAGTGAAAGGGCGAACCTGAATGTGCGGAATCGTCGGCGCGGCTGCTGCGCGTGACATCGTTCCCGTCCTGGTGGACGGGCTGCGTCGCCTCGAGTACCGCGGCTACGACTCGGCGGGCGTCGCGGTACTGAGCGGCGGCGCGGTTCCGGCGCTCGAGCGCGTGCGTGCGGCGGGGCGCGTGGCCGAGCTGGCGGCGCAGATCGATCGCCAAGGGCTGAACGCGGCGACCGGCATCGCGCATACGCGCTGGGCCACGCACGGCGCGCCGACGCAAGACAATGCCCACCCGCACGTCTCCGGCGGCTGCGCGGTGGTGCACAACGGCATCATCGAGAACCACGAGGCGATGCGCGCGCGGCTCAAACGCGAGGGCTACGCGTTCATTTCCGAGACCGACACCGAGGTGATCGCCCACCTGGTTGCGCACTACCGCAAGTCGAGCCCCGACCTGCTCGCCGCCGCCTGCAGGGCCGTGGCCGAGCTGGAAGGGGCGTTCGCGATCGCCTTGGTCTGCGCCGAGGACCCGGGCGCGGTCGTGCTGGCGCGCAAGGGCGCGCCGCTCCTGCTCGGACTCGGCGAGGGCGAAAACTTCGCTGCCTCCGATGTCTCGGCCCTGGTGCCGGTCACGCGCCGCGTGATTTACCTCGAGAACGGCGACTGCGCCGAGATCCGCCCGACGGGAATCCGCATCGTCAACGCGGCGGGCGCGCCGGCCGAGCGCAAGGTGCACGTCTCCGAGCTGAACGCGGACGCGGTCGAGCTCGGCCCGTACCCTCATTACATGCTGAAGGAGATTTTCGAGCAGCCCGGCGCGGTCGCCAACACGCTCGAAACAGTGCTCGGTGCGGCCTCCCTGCAGCCGGCGCTGTTCGGTGTCGAGGCCGAGGCGCTACTGCAAGACGTGAGCTCGGTGCAGCTTGTGGCCTGCGGCACGAGCTATCACGCCGGGCTGGTGGCGCGCTACTGGCTCGAGTCGATTGCGCGGATCCCCGCGAACGTCGAGATTGCGAGTGAATACCGCTACCGCGACACGGTTCCGGATCCAAAGGCGCTATTCGTCACCATCTCGCAATCCGGAGAGACCGCCGATACGATCGCGGCGCTCGAGCACGCCAAGCAGCTCGGGCACGAGGCGACGCTTTCGATCTGCAACGTGCCTGAGAGTTCGCTGATCCGCGGCTCGAGGTTGCGCTTCCTGACGCGCGCCGGACCGGAGATCGGCGTGGCCTCGACCAAGGCCTTCACCACGCAGCTCGCCACGCTGTTCCTGCTCACACTGGTGCTCGCACGTCTGCGCGGACGCATGACGCGCGAGCAGGAGGCGGCACATCTCAAGGCGCTGCGCCATCTGCCTGCGGCGCTCGGCAATGCGCTTGGCTGCGAGGAGCAAGTCGCGAAATGGGCGCAACGCTTCGCGCCCAAGCAGCACGCGCTTTTTCTCGGCCGTGGTGCGCACTACCCGATCGCGATGGAGGGCGCGCTCAAGCTGAAGGAGATCTCCTACATCCACGCCGAGGCCTACGCCGCGGGAGAGCTCAAGCACGGCCCGCTTGCGCTCATCGATCGCGACATGCCGGTGGTGGCAGTCGCGCCCTCGGACGTGCTGGTCGAGAAGCTCAAATCGAACCTGCAGGAGGTGCGCGCGCGCGGCGGCGAGCTGTACGTGTTCGCCGATCGCGAAACGCAGATCGAGGAAGGCGAGTTCGTGCACGTGATTCGCCTGGCCGAGCACGCCGGGCCGCTGTCACCGATCGTGCACGTCGTGCCGCTGCAGCTGCTTGCCTACCACGTGGCGCTGGTGCGCGGCACGGACGTCGACAAGCCGCGCAACCTCGCCAAGTCGGTGACAGTCGAGTGAAATAGTGGCCCACGATCACGCGCACGACAGCGTCGCGACGGCCAGGGGTGGGAGGCGGCTCGTGTGGGCCTTCACGATCACGGCGAGCTTTTTCGTCGTCGAGGTGGTGGCGGCGTTTCTCACCGGCAGCCTCGCGCTCCTTTCGGACGCCGCGCACTTGTTCACCGACTGCGCCGCGCTCGGCGTCGCGCTCGCCGCCACGCATCTCGCGCAGCGGCCCGCCGATGCGCAGCGCACCTTCGGTTACCAACGCTTCGAGGTTCTCGGCGCGGCATTGAACGCGCTCCTCCTGCTGGCGGCGGCGAGCTATATCGTGTTCGAGGCGTTTGAGCGCTGGAACAATCCGGTGGCGCTCAACGTCGGCGGCATGCTCGCCGTGGCGGTGGCCGGACTCGTGGCGAACCTCGTCGCGGCGCTACTGCTCGCGCCGGCACGCCGCGAGAACCTGAACCTGCGTGGCGCGTACCTCGAGGTGCTTGCCGACCTGGTGAGCTCGGTCGGAGTAATCGTTGCCGGCGTCGCGATCCTCTTGACCGGCATGCTGTGGATTGATGCGGCGGTGGCGCTCGCGATCGCGCTGTGGGTGCTGCCGCGCGCGCTCACGCTGCTGCGCTCGAGCGCGCACATCCTGCTCGAGGGCGTGCCGGAGCACATCGACCTCGCGGAAGTGCGCCGGGCGATCCTCGGCATGCCGAACGTAGCCGACTTGCACGATCTGCACGTCTGGGCCCTGGCGAGCACCGAGCCGAGCCTCTCGGTGCACGTGGTGCTCGGCGAGCCGCGCGGCACCGACGCCGCGCAGCGCGCGATTGTCGCCATGCTGGATCAGCGCTTTCACATCCACCACGCCACGGTCCAGGTCGAGACATCGGCCTGCGAGAAGGAATCCGGGCTGCACGCCTAGTATTGCAGATGAACCCGCCGCGCTACGACGCCGTCATCGTCGGCGCCGGCCATAACGGCCTGGTCGCCGCCTGCTATCTGGCGCGCGCCGGCCTCAAGGTGAGGATGCTCGAGCGCCGCGCGGTGGTCGGCGGCGCGGCCGCCACCGAAGAGTTTCACCCGGGCTTCCGCAATTCGGTCGCGGCCTACACCGTCAGCCTGCTGCAGCCCAAAGTGATGCGCGAGCTGCGGCTTGCCGAGCACGGGCTGAGGATCGTCGAGCGGCCCTTCTCCAACTTTCTGCCGCTGTCGAAATCGACCTACCTCAAGGTAGGCGGCGGTCTCGAGACGGCGCAGCGCGAGCTGGCACGTTTCTCGGCGCGCGATGCTGAGCGCCTGCCGGCGTACTGGGCGACCATCGGGCGCATCGCCGACCTGCTGCGGGCGCTGGTGCTGGAGTGTCCGCCGAACGTCGGCGGCGGCCTGCTCGATGTCATGCGCGCCTGGCGCGCGGGCCGGCTCGCGAAGCGGCTCGACATCGAGGCGCGGCGCGACCTGCTCGAGCTGTTCACGAAAAGCGCCGCCGAGATGCTCGAGCGCTGGTTCGAGTCCGACGGCATCAAGGCCGCGTTCGGCTTCGACGCGGTGGTGGGCAACTTCGCCAGCCCGTTTCATCCCGGCACTGCGTACGTGCTGCTGCACCACTGCTTCGGCGAAGTGAATGGCAAGCGCGGCGTCTGGGGCCATGCGCTTGGCGGCATGGGCGCGATCAGCGATGCGCTCGCGGCCGAGGCACGGCGGCTCGGGGTCGAGATCACCTGCAAGGCGTCCGTCGCGCGCGTGCTGACCAGAGGCGGGCGTGCAACGGGGGTAGCGCTCGAGGACGGCAGCGAGATCGCCGCTGCGCGCGTGGTGGCCAACGTGAATCCAAAGCTGCTCTATCTGCGATTGGTCGAGAAGAGCGCGTTGCCGAACGAATTTCGCGAGCGCATCGAGCGCTACAAGTGTGCCTCGGCGAGCTTTCGCATGAATGTCGCGCTATCGGCGCTGCCGCGCTTCACCTGTTTGCCGGAGCCCGGCCCGCATCATGCGACGGGCATCATCTTTGCGCCAAGTCTGGAGTACATGGATCGGGCCTATCTCGATGCGCGCGCAGAGGGCATCTCGCGCTCGCCGGTGGTCGAGATGGTGATCTCGAGCACGCTGGACGATTCGCTCGCGCCGAAAGGCGCGCACGTGGCAAGCCTGTTCAGTCAGCATTTCGCGCCGCAGCTCCCAGGCGGCAGAGGCTGGGGCGAGGCGAAGCCCGAGGCGATCGAGCGCATCTTCGAGGTGATCGAGCAGCGCGCACCGGGCTTTCGCGCCAGCGTCATCGCGCACACGGCCCTTTCGCCGGCCGACCTGGAGCGCGACTTCGGGCTGATCGGCGGCGACATCTTCCATGGCGCGCTGACGCTTGACCAGCTCTGGTCGGCGCGGCCGCTGCTTGGCCACGCCGACTACCGCGGGCCGGTCGCCGGGCTCTACCTGTGCGGCTCAGGGGCGCATCCGGGCGGGGGCGTCACCGGGGCGCCCGGCCACAACTGCGCGCGCGAGGTGCTGCGGGATCTGCGCAAGCGCTTCCCCGGCTAGGCGCACAGTGTCGGGAACCTGGATTCGTTCCTCGCGTCCAAAAGGTCTTTCGGCTAAAATCCGCCGCCGATGTCACGCAAGCTCAAAGCGCTGCTGATTGCCTGCCTTCTCGTCGTCGTGCCCGTGCAGGGCATTGCCGCGATGAGCGCCGGAATCTGCCGCGCGCTTGAGCACCACGGTGTTGTAATCGCGCCGACGGACGAGCTCGCCGCACCTCACGGGGCCCATACGGGGAATTCCGGCGACGGCCCGAGTCATGAGCACGATGCTGCAGGCGCCGACGACAGCTCACCCGGGCCAAGTGGCCACTGTGGCGACTGCGCCGCGTGCGGCGCTTCGGCGGCGGTTGCGAGTATCGATCACCTCGCTAGCCCCGGCGCACCGCGAGACACGGTACGGGTGCACCCGTCTGATTCGCTGACCGGCTTTCTGCCGGACGGCCTGGACCGACCTCCTCTGACGTTTCCTGTCTGACGAGCCGCCAAGGCGCGCAAGCGTCCGGCGCGGTTGATTTATCGGGTCGCCCATTGGGCGCCCGCAACGCTCAGAGCAGGGAACACCATGAAAGCAGCTCTACAGGCCGCATTGGCGATCGTTGTCGCATACGCCTCGGTCGGCCTGCACGCCCAGTCTGGCCGGGTCGCGAACCCCGCCGACCCGTCGGCGCCGGCGCCGGCGGCGAAGCACCAATCCGCCTTCGACGGCTATCGCCGGTTCGAGGAGCCGAGGATCGCGCCATGGCGCGCCGCTAACGACGAGGTCGGCGCGTTGCGCGGTCATATCGATCACACCAAGGAAATCGGCGCAGCGTCTGAAGGGTCGTCCGCGGCGCACATGGGCGGCGCACGCCCGGCGCAGGCGCCCGCGCACCACCATTCAAAGTAGGGCCATGCAATGATCAAGAAGGCTGGACGACGCAGGGGGATTCGCTGCAAGCGTAGTTTCGCCGCCGCAATTGTTCTGCTGCTGGGCGGTTGCGCGACGTTTTCGCCCGACGGCGGTTTTTCGGGAGTCGAGTCGGCGGTCAAGGAGCGCACCGGAAAAGAGGTGCGCTGGGCGAAGAGCGGTGACGACGCGGGCGCACTTGCCGCGGAAGTCAATCGGCTCCTGGCGCAGCCGCTCGGCGTCGAGGAGGCGGTGCAGGTCGCGCTATTCAACAGCCGCGGCCTGCAGGCGAGCTATGCCGAGCTCGGCATCGCGGAATCGGAACTCGTGCAGGCCGGACGCCTGATCAATCCCGGCTTCAGCTACGGGCGCTTGACGCGCGGCGACGAAGTCGAGATCGATCGCAGGCTCATCTTCAGCCTGCTCGAACTCCTCACCATCGGGCGTCGCGTGGAAATCGCCACGCAGCGCTTCGAGCAGATCAAGCTGAACGCGGCCGCCGAGGCGCTGCGCGTGGCGAGCGAAGCGCGCCGGGCATGGGTCGAGGCAGTGGCGGCGCGCGAGTCGCTGACGTATTTCGAGCAGGTCAAGGATGCGGCGGAGGCGAGCGCAGATCTGTCCGAACGCATGGCGCGCCTGGGCAACTTCTCGAAGCTGCAACGCATGCGCGAGCAGGCGTTCTACGCCGAGACGAGCGCGCAGCTCGCGCGCGCCAGGCACCGTGCACTCGCCGCGCGTGAGCGCCTGACGCGCGCGCTCGGCCTTTGGGGCGAGGAACTGTCGTTCCGTCTGCCCGAGCGCCTGCCGCAGCTGCCGGCGACGCCGCATGAGCTCGACGCGGTGGAAAGCGCGGCGATCCGCGACCGTCTCGACGTGCGTGCCGCGAAGCACGAGGCGGAGAGCCTCGCGGCGTCCCTTGGTCTGACCGGTGCGACACGCTACGTCAATGTGCTCGAGCTCGGACTCGAGCGCAACAGCGAGACCGGCAAGCCAGTGCAGAAGGGCTGGGAGCTAGAGTTGCGGCTGCCGGTGTTCGATTCGGGCGACGCGCGCCTCGCCCGCGCGCAGCACCTGTACACGCAGGCGCTGCACCGCGCCGCGCAAACTGCGGTGAACGCGCGCTCGGAGGCCCGCGAAGCCTACGCCGCCTACCGCACCGCCTTCGACCTGGCACGGCATTACCGCGAGGAGATCGTCCCCCTGCGAAAGCGCATTTCGGAAGAGAACCTGCTGCGCTACAACGGCATGCTGATCGGCGTGTTCGAGCTGCTTGCGGACGCGCGCGAGAGCACGGCGGCGGTGAACGCCGCGATCGATGCGCTGCGCGACTTCTGGCTCGCCGAGGGCAGTCTGCAGACGGCGCTCACCGGGCGCTCGCCAGGCGCAATCTCCGCAGGCGCTGCCGCGGCGATGCCTGTGGCCGGCAAGGGCGCAGGGCACTAGATGTTCGCGCGACGATCTGACCGAGGGAAAAATTGATGAGCAATCGCAGACAATTCCTACGTGCCGCGGCGGCGGGTTTCTTCGGCGCCGCGATGGTCTCGAAGGTGCAGGCGGCATCGTTGCCCGAGGCCGCCATGCAGGACAAGGCCAATACCATGCCGCCGCTCGCGCCGCCAAACGGCCGGCCGTACCACCCCGTGGTGACGCTCAATGGCTGGACGCTGCCGTGGCGCATGAACAACGGCTGGAAGGAATTCCATCTGGTTGCGGAGCCGGTGCGGCGGCAGATCGCCCCCGGCATGACGGCGCATCTTTGGGGCTACAACGGCCAGTCGCCGGGGCCCACCATCGAATGCGTCGAGGGCGACAAGCTGCGAATCTTCGTCACCAACAAGCTGCCCGAGCACACCACGATCCACTGGCACGGCGTGCTCGTGCCATCTGGCATGGATGGTGTCGGCGGACTGACTCAGCCGCATATCTCGGCGGGCAAGACCTTCGTCTATGAATTCGAGATGAAGAAATCCGGCACCTTCATGTACCACCCGCACGCCGATGAGATGTTGCAGATGGCGATGGGCATGATGGGCTTCATCGTCGTGCATCCAAAGAACCCGAACTTCATGCGCGTCGACCGCGACTTCGTGTTCCTGCTGAACGCCTTCGACATCGAGCCGGGCGGCTACACGCCGAAGGTCAGCACGATGCTCGATTTCAACCTGTGGTGCTGGAACTCGCGAGTCTTTCCGGGCATCGACCCGTTCGTGGTGCGAAAGGACGACCGCGTGCGCATGCGCTTCGGCAACCTCACCATGACTAACCATCCGATTCACATGCATGGCTACGATTTCGAAGTCACTGGCACCGACGGTGGCTGGGTGCCCAAGGCGGCGCGCTGGCCCGAGGTCTCGGTCGACGTGGCCGTAGGCCAGATGCGCGCTTTCGAGTTCGTTGCGAGCGAGCCTGGCGACTGGGCGATCCATTGTCACAAGTCGCACCACACGATGAACGCGATGGGTCACAACGTGCCGACCATGATCGGCGTCGATCACCGCGGGGTGGCGGCGAAGATCGTCAAGCTGGTGCCCGATTACATGGTGATGGGCGAGCGCGGCATGGCCGACATGGGCGAGATGGAAATGCCGCTGCCCGGCAACACGCTGCCAATGATGACCGGGCAGGGCCAGTTCGGGCCGATCGAAATGGGCGGCATGTTCAGCGTGGTCAAGGTGCGTGACGGCCTGGCGCGTAACGACTACCGAGATCCGGGCTGGTACAAGCATCCGCCGGGCACGGTGGCCTACGAATGGCAGGGCCAAGCGCCGGTCGCCGAGCGCCAGCCCCCGGCGCGAGAGGCCGGACATATGCTGCGCGCGCGTAAACCCGCCGGGCACGCGAAGCGTTGAAGATGCTCATGAACACGGCGTGCAAGTCGGACGGCTCGATAACGCCGTTTCGAAACTCCGGCCGACGAATCTTTTTCAACCACCCGGGTCAACCATGGTCACGGCGGGTCAGCGCTTGCCTGCGCCGGCTTGCGATCGGCGCCTTGCTTGCGGCCGAAGCGGCGGTCGCCGCGCCGGGCGGGCTGGATGCCGAGACTCGCTTCCAGCGCGCGCCGCAGCATGTCGTGGCGCAGCGGCGTGGCGATGCGCTGCGCGAGACCGACCAGCTGCTGCAAGCATTCCCGAATTTCAGGCTCGCGCATCTACTTCGGGGCGATCTCATGGTCGCGCGCATCGGCGAGATCGGGGAATTCGGCAATACGGGACACGCCTCGCGCGAGCGCCTGAGCGAGCTGCGCGACGAGGCGCTTGCCCGGCTGCGCGCCTACCGCGACCCGCCTCCGAGGGGCCTCGTTCCGCGCCACCTGCTGGTACTCGGCCCCGAGACGCAGCACGCCGTGGTGATCGACGCCAGCCGCGCGCGCGCATTCGTTTACGAGAGCGGGAATGGCATTCCGAGACTCATCGCCGACTACTACACCACGCTCGGCAAGCGCGGCATCGACAAGCTGCGCGAAGGCGACCAGAAGACGCCAATCGGGGTGTACCGCGTGGTCTCCTCGATTCCAGGCAGCAAGCTGCCGGATCTCTACGGCTGGGGCGCCCTCCCGATCGACTACCCGAACGAATGGGACCGTCGCGCAGGCAAGACCGGGCACGGCATCTGGCTGCACGGCGTGCTCTCCGACACATACGCGCGCGCGCCATGGGCAAGCGACGGCTGCGTCGCTCTTGCCAACCCCGAGATCGCGGAGTTGGCGAAGCGCGTTCAAGTCGGGACTACGCCGGTGATCATCGCGCAACGCGTGGACTGGGTGACTCCGGAGCCTCTGCGCGCCGAGCGGGAGACTTTCCTGCGGCAATTTGAAGCGTGGCGCGAGGCCTGGGAAAGCCGCGATTTGGACCGATAGTTCGCCCATTACGCGCGCGAGTTCACCGCCGGTGGACAGGATCTCGAGCGCTGGAAGGCGAGAAAGCGGCGCATCTACGCGTCGAAGAGCTCGGTCGAAGTGGAGGTGTCCGGACTGAGCGTGCTGCTCAGTCCCGGCGAGCGGGCTGTGATCCAGGTGACCTTCGAGCAGGCGTACCGGTCGAACAATCTGTCTCAGCGCACGCGCAAGCGCCAGTACTGGGTGGAAGAAGACGGACGTTGGAAAATCGCGTACGAAGCCCCAGTCAAGGCAAGTGCGGCGCGCCTGCCCGCGTCGTATCCGGAGTACGCAGTGCAAGCGCGCATGCGGACCGCCGGCCGATCTCCCTGACGCATGTCCTTGCGTGATAGCGCAACCCCAGATTTCAGACGAAAAGGAACCGAGAGCATGAAAATCTTCTTCGTGTTTGCTTTGACTCTAGCGCTTTTCGGAACCGCACAAGCGCAAACCAGCGGCGGTCACGATGCGCATCACCCCGGCGGCGCCCCGGGCGCTGCACCGGGCGCTACGCTGATCGAGGGCGAGGTGCGCAGGGTGGACAAGGATGCGGGCAAGCTCACCATCAAGCATGGCGAAATCAAGAGCCTCGAAATGCCGCCGATGACCATGGTTTACCGCGTCAAGGACCCGGCGATGCTCGACCAGGTCAAGCCGGGTGACCGGGTCCGGTTCACCGCCGAGAATATCGGCGGTGCATTCACCGTTACCAACATCGCATCGGGGCAATAACCGGTGGGGTCATGTTGTAAACGAGGCTGAATCCGGGGAACCGGCGGCTATCCGTGCACTCCAATGGCAATCCGATGAGAAGGCAAGCGTGAAGAGGATGGATTCCGGCTGGTCGGCAATCCGGCGCGTGTTTCGCGCGTTGCTGGCGCTTGCCGTCCTGGGGCATGCACCGGGAGCCATTGCCGCTCCGATCGGCAACATCGCAGCCGATACAGAGATGGGTTGCTGCGGTGGTGGCGACGCTTCGTCCTGCGCCATGGGTCCCGGCGCTTGCGCCGAGATCTGCCAAGGCGCGTTCCCTGTAGGCTCCGGGTTCGCGCCCTCGTACGCCGACCCAGCAGATTCCATAGGCACTGCATCGCCGCCAAATCTGGGCCAGACTACTGAGGCGGCGCCTGTTCTCGCCTTTGGCCCGGCTCCCGGCGGGCCACCTGCCTACCTGCTGTTCCGGCGCCTGCTGCTTTAGGCTTGCTCCTCGTTGGTGATGAAGGTGTGCGCCTCGGCGCGCGCCTCCGGCTGCGGACCTGATCGACCGCAGCGCACAGTTAGGAGCAGCAGGATGGTCCAATCGAGACAATCTCTCGCGCCGCGAGATCCGCATTCACACGGCCGCCGCCGTTTCCTGGGCACCGCTGTCGCCGGCACAGGGTTTGCGCTGATGCCGACTTGGGCGCGCCCGGCGGCGCCACGGATGTTGCGCGCCAAACTCGCCACGGCGGCGCTCGTCGGCGAGACGAACCCGCGAACGGCCATTTGGGGCTACGAGGGCCTCGTGCCCGGACCGGAGCTGCGCCTCAAGCAGGGCGATCGCCTGCGCGTTGAGCTCGAGAACCTTCTCCCGGCCGACACCACGGTCCACTGGCACGGCATCCGTTTGCCCAACGCGATGGACGGCGTGCCGCACCTGACGCAGCCTCCGATTGCGGCCAACGGTGGGCGCTTTACCTACGAGTTTGCGCTGCCAGACGCTGGGACCTATTGGTACCACCCGCACCTCGGCAGCCCCGAGCAGGTCGGGCGCGGGCTGTACGGGGCGCTGATCGTCGAGGAGCACGAGCCGCCGGCGGTCGATCGCGACATCGTCTGGCTGCTCGGCGATTGGCGCCTCGATCGCAGTGCGAGCATCGTGGAGGACTTCGGCAACATGATGGACGCGAGCCACGCTGGTCGGATCGGCAATACGGTCACGGTGAACGGTGCGATTCGCGAAACCTTCGATTTGCGCGCCGGGGAGCGTGTGCGGCTCCGGTTAATCAACGCTTCCAATGCGCGGATCTACGCGCTCGAATTTCGCGGCCACGATCCGTGGGTCGTCGCGCTCGACGGCCATCCGGTCGAGCCACATCGTCCCGACGGTGCTCGCGTGGTGCTCGGCCCTGCAATGCGCGCGGATCTGATCCTGGATGCTACGGGCGAGCCCGGCAGCAGTCATTCCGTAATCGACGATTTTTATCCGCGTCGCGCCTACGGCCTGCTCGATCTGCACTACGGTTCGACGCGGCTGGACGGCGGACGCGCACGCGCGCCGCTGCCGAGGTTGGCGCCGAATCCGGTTGCCGAACCGAACCTGGCGCAGACCGAGCGCCACGTCGTCGAATTCGGCGGCGGCATGATGGGTCGCATGTCGCGCGCGATGAGGCGCGGCGGCATGGCGTGGACGGTCAATGGCGTGGCAGTGAAGGAACACGACCATGAGCCGTTTCTCAAGCTCCGACTGGGCCGATCGGTACTGCTCGAGCTGGTGAACGACACGCAGTGGCACCACCCTATTCATCTGCACGGTCATGTCTTTCGTGTGCTGACGCGCGATGGCCGGCCCACGCGGCACCGCGAATGGCTCGACACCGTGTTGCTTTCACCGCAGGAGCGCGCCGAGATCGCCTTCGTCGCCGACAACCCGGGCGACTGGATGTTCCACTGCCACGTGCTTGAGCATCAGGTGAGCGGAATGATGGCGATCATTCGCATTGCGTGACGCCAAGGAGGACGCCATGAAACTGGGACTGAAATTGGGACTGGCTGGACTCGTGTTGTTTGCTGCTGGCGCGTTTGCCGCGCAAGAGGGGCGCTCGCAGGGCTGGGGTGACGCGATGCGCGGCATGAAGGAATGCGTCATGAGCATGATGGCTGGAGACGCGCCCGATGGCTCGATGATGGGCGATGCCAGCGGCCGAAACCAGTCCGCGATGGGCGGCGGCATGATGGGGGGCGGGAAGATGGGCGATGAAATGATGGGCGGCGGGGCGGGCACTGAGCGCCCCAACGATCAGTGGCGCCGAAACGCTCCAGGCGCGTCGGCCCCTGGTCCGGCCACGCACGGTTCGCAGTGATGGGGCCGCGGAAGCTGGCAGCCTTGGCTGCCGCGGCGGTGGTGCTTGCGGGATGCGATGCCGGATCGACCTCCGGCGACGATCCGCGCGCGAATCCGGACGATCCGGCGAGAGTGGCCCATGGGGCAATGGTGTATGCGCAAAACTGCGTGGTCTGCCACGGCGTCAAGCTCGAGGGGCAACCGGACTGGCGCAAGCGCCTCCCGAACGGGCGTTTGCCGGCGCCGCCCCACGACGACAGTGGGCACACATGGCATCACCCGGACGACGTGTTGTTCGGAATTACCAAACGCGGCCTCGTGCCGCCGTACGCCCCGCGGGACTACGCAAGCGACATGCCCGCCTTCGGTGCGAAGCTATCCGACGAGCAGATCTGGGCCGTGCTGGCTTACATCAAAACCCACTGGACGAACGAAGTATTGACGGTGCGCGCCGAAATGTTGCGCGATACGAGACCCAAATGAACTCGCGCCGCGCCTTCGCCTTAATCGCCGCCGGTGCCGCGCTCGGCATTGGCCTGGTTGCTGTGCTTGCAACGCTCTACACCGACTACGGGCGCCCCAGGTTCGCGGCGGTCGACGTGACGAGCGTGGAGTGGGGCCGCAGCTTTGAGCTGTTCGATCATCATGGCAAGCGGCGCACGCTCGATGATTTTCGCGGCAAAGTGGTGCTGCTGTTCTTCGGCTTCACGCATTGCCCAGACATGTGCCCCACCACGCTAGCGCTCCTTGGCGAAGCGATGCGCGAGCTCGGGACCGACGCGGCACAGGTGCAAGGGCTGTTCGTCACGGTGGATCCGAAGCGCGACACGTCCGAGGTGCTGGCGCACTACCTACCCGCATTCCATCCAAGCTTTCTCGGTTTGCGTGGAAACGAGGAGATCACCGCGCGCACGGCAAAGGAATTCAAGATTTTCTTCCAGGCGCAGCCCCCGGATGCACAAGGAGCGTATAGCGTGGATCACTGTGTCCACGTTTTCGTATTCGACCGATCGGGCCGGCTGCGTCTTCTCATGCGACCGGATAGCGGGTTGGATTCGATGGTCAGGGACTTGAGGCTGTTGCTGAAGGAGGGCCGCACGTGAATGCATACATTGTCATTCCGCTGGCCTTGCTCGCTCTGGTAAACGGCGGCGTCGCCAGCGCAGACGCCGCGCGCGGCGCGAAGGCGTTCCGCGCATGCATCGCGTGCCACGCCCTCGAGCAGGACCGCAACCGGACCGGCCCGAGTCTCGCCGCCCTGATTGGACGCAAGGCCGGCGGACTTGGAAGCTTCCTTCGTTACTCGCCGGCGCTGAAACGCTCGGGCATCGTCTGGAACGAGCGCACGCTTGACGCCTGGTTGCGCGACCCTGCGGCAATGGTGCCCGACAACTACATGTCGTTTCCGGGCATTGCCGATGCGAGCGCCCGGGCCGACCTGATCGCATTTCTCGCGGACGTTTCCTCGGCAGAGGCGCCGCGCGCGCCGGCGGGTTCGGGCCTGCCCGATCTCAAAACGGCGCCGCCGAGCGCGAAGGTTGCCTCGATCCGATATTGCGGCGACACCTATTTCGTCACCAACGGAGCGGGCGAGACCCGGCCGTACTGGGAGTTCAACTTGCGTTTCAAGACCGACGGCAGTCGCGGCGGACCCGCACAAGGCGGCCCCGTTCTGGTCAGCCAGGGAATGCAAGGCGACCGGGCACAGGTGGTTTTCTCGGGGCCCGACGAGATTTCGCGATTCGTTCGCCAAGGATGCTGAGCGATGCGACGTTGGCTAAGCACCGCGGGAGCCTACGGCATGCAGGAGCTCGCCAGGGTATCACCTCGACATCGCCTAGCTCAACGCAACAAGGGGAAACGATGAAAATTCGTCTAGTCGTGCCGCAGATAATGTTCGCGGTGCTACTCGGATTGGCCGCCCTGTCCGCGCATGCCCAGTCCACCGTCGGGCTAACCCATGCGCATGGCCTTGCCTATAGCGCCGACGGCAAGAAGCTGATGATTCCCAGTCATCACGGGCTTGCGATCTACGAGGCCGGCAAATGGTCGAAGGCCCCGGGGCCAGAACACGACTACATGGGGTTTGCGGCGACCCGGGACCGGCTCTACAGCAGCGGCCACCCTGCCCGAGGCTCCGGCCTCGTGAACCCCTTCGGCGTGATCCGCAGCAAAGATGGCGGGAAAACCTGGGAACAGCTGGGTCTGGAGGGTGAAACCGATTTCCATCTGCTGGCGACGGGATGGAACACCAACGCGATCTACGTCTGGAACCCCGCGCCCAGCTCGCGCATGCAGCGTGCCGGGCTGCATTACACGCTTAATGACGGGTTGCTATGGCGTCCTGCGGCTGCGGCGGGCTTGCGCGGGGATCCGCACGCAATCGCGGCGCATCCAAACGAGGCGTCGATCATCGCCATTGCAACGTCCGCGGGCGTCTTCTTGTCACGCGACCACGGCGAAAAATTCGAGGCGGTAATGAGCGATCTTCAGGGGCTTGGGCTGCACTTCGACCTGGACGGCGATCACGTGTGGATCAGCGCGTTCGACGGAGCGCCGCGCCTGGCTCGTGTCGCGCTCGGTGCGGCAAGCGTCGAGCAGTTCGTGCTGCCGCCGCTTACGCGCGATGCCGTCGCCTATATCGCGCAGAATCCCGTCTCGAAGGACGAGTACGCGATCGCCACCTTCGGCCGTAACGTCTACCTGTCGCGCGATGGCGCTCGTAACTGGGTGCGTATAGCGGATCGCGGGCGGGGCGATTGAGCGCAGGCCCGCATGCAGACGTTGCGGCGCTCTGGCACCGGGACCCCGACGCGCTGCGCTATTTGGCAGTCGGATATATACCTTGGCTCGCGGTGCTGAATCTCGCATGGGAAATTGCGCATTTGCCGCTCTATACGATCTGGTACGAGGGCCGGCTCGGCGAGATTACGTTCGCGGTCGCTCATTGCACGCTTGGCGATGTGCTGTTCGGCGTTGCTGCGATCGGCCTTGCGCTGGTTGCGGTGCGCGCGCCCGCGCTTGCCAGGTGGCACTGGCCGCGGATCGCGACGCTTACGGCGCTGATCAGTGCCAGCTATACGGTGTTAAGCGAATGGATCAACGTCGTCGCGCTGCGCAGCTGGGCGTATGCACCATCGATACCCACGCTTGCTTTGGGCGAATTCGATCTTGGGTTGTCACCCGTGGTGCAATGGCTCGCCATTCCGCCCGCCGCACTCTGGCTTGCGTCGCGCTGGCAGCCGAGCGCCGTCTGACCTAGTCGCAATGACCGAATTCGGCCCGTGGCTGATGTTCGGGTTGCCAATCGGCCTTGGCCTGCTCGGGTTCATCGAACCGTGCTCGATCGGCTCGACGCTGCTGTTCATCAAGACCATCGAAGGTCGCGAGCCCGGCGCCAAGATCGCGCAGGTCGCCGTATTCGCTGCGGCACGCGCGCTGCTCACGGGGCTGCTCGGTCTCACCGCGGTCGCGCTAGGCGCTGCCTTCGTCGGATTGCAAAAGGCAGGCTGGGTGCTGCTCGGTGCGCTCTATGCCTCAATTGGACTGATGCTTCTGACTGGGCGGGCGCGTGTGCTGATGGTGTCGCTTGGACCCCGCCTGTCGCGGTTTCCAGGCGCCGGCGGCTCCGCCGCGCTGGGCCTCCTGTTCGGGTTGAATATCCCGGCCTGCGCGGCGCCGCTGCTGCTGGCGCTGCTGGGCGCCGCCACGGCCGGCGGCGCGGCTGGGAGCGCCTACGCGGCCGGCTTTGTATCGCTTGCGCTGTTCGGCCTTGCGCTGTCCGCTCCACTGGTGGCGGCGCTTCTGTTCCAGCGAGTGCGCGAGGCGCTCGACCGACTCGCCGGGCTATCGCGGCGGGCGCCGCTGTGGACCGGCGCCCTGCTGCTTGCGCTCGGACTCTGGTCGATGGGAACCGCGTTGTTTTTCGAGCTCAAGATCTAGCCACCGCCAGTTACCGCGCAGGGCGTGACACCTAAGGTTTCGCGTTTCAGCGAGGTCGACGGGGCCTACGTAAGGAATCCCCTGTTAGCGGGGTCAAATGATTCGGAAGACCGGGTGGAAAGCCGTTTTGCACGGCAACGCGGTACCCAGGTTCTGCTGCGCTGCAGCATCCGGCTCAGCGGAGGAAAGATTCGGAAATGCTTTTTGAGCGACGCAAAGCGGCTTTCGAGGGAGCGGTCGACGCCTACTACGACGACCTCTACCGCTATGCGTTCTGGCTTTGTCGGAACCAGTGGCAGGCCGAGGACGTCGTGCAGGAAGCGCTCTCGCGCGCCTGGCGCGGCTGGTCCGGGTTGCGCGAAGCGCGCGCCCTGAAATCCTGGCTATTCACCATTGTTCACCACGAGTTCGTGCGCGCGGTGAAGCGCGTGCGCGTCGCCTCGCTCGAGTCCGAGGTGGAAGACGTGGCGAGCGATTTGCCGACGGACCCGAGCAGCGCGATCGAGCTGCGGCGCGCGCTGCGCATTCTGCCCGAGGCGTCTCGTCAGGCGTTGCTCCTGCAGGTGTTGGGGGGCTTCAGCTGCGCCGAGATCGGCGCCATGCTCGGCATCCGCGAGGGCGCGGTGATGACCCGGCTGACGCGCGCCCGGCAGGCACTACGGCGCAATCTGGAGCCCGACGAATTCGGTGCGGAGGCGAACCAGTCATGAACTGCCTAGAGTTGCGACGGATGGCGATACTCGAGCCGCGTCAGCTAGACGAAGTCGCCTTCAATCACGCGGAGCACTGCGGTGCCTGCCGCGATTTCCTTGCGCGCACGTTGCAGTTCGAATCCGAACTGATCGGCGCGCTCCGCGTGCAGGTCCCTGCAGGCGCCAAAGAGCGCGCGGTGGGTGCGGCCATCGCACCTGCCGCCGCACGCGCGCCTCGCTGGATCGCGATTGCGGCAGGCTTCTTGCTCGCCGTCGCGCTTGGCTTGGCGATCGCGTGGCCGCGAAATGATCCGATGGCGCTCGCCGGGATCGACTTCGTCGTGTACGAAGAGGCGCAGGCCATTCTCGACGCCAAGCCGGTGGATCCGGAGGCGCTGCAGCGGGTCGTCGCTCAACTCGGCATCGCGTTACCCGAGCAGCTTGGCGAGTTGCGCTACGTCGGACCTTGCCCGTTCGCGGGCACTATCGCGCAGCACGTCGTGGCCAAGACTGCGATGGGCAAGGTGACGCTGCTGCTGTTGCCCGATCGACCACTGGCGACGCGCGCGGTGGCCACCGCCCGCGGACTCGAGGCGGTCATCACGCCGGCCGGCCGTGGCAGCGTTGCAATCATCGCCGGCTCGCCGCACAACGTGGAGCGCACCGAGATGCTGCTTAAGTCGAGCTGAGCCGGCGGGCGCGAGATACGACCGCCCCAAAGGTTTCGCCTGCTGTTCGTCGCACCGCCTGCCAACCCAAGGGAGGGAACATATGAACCTGAAACTTCGACCCGTAGTAGCGTCGATGCTGTCGTCCGGGCTGGTGCTCGGCGCGCCGCTCGCGTTCGGCGCCAGCCCCTGTAGCCCGTGCTCGGCGCGCACGCGCGACCGACAGCAGATTGCGGCCAATCCGTGCGCGGCGAAGAATCCGTGTGCAGCGAAGCGCAATCCCTGCGGCGCTCGGAATCCTTGCGCGGCAAAACGAAACCCCTGTGCGGCAAAAAATCCGTGCGGCGCGAAAAACCCCTGTGCGGCGAATAACCCCTGCGCCGCGAAAAATCCATGCGCCGCGAAAAACCCGTGCGGCGCGCGCAATCCTTGTGGCGCGGCTGGCGTCGATCGCAAGCTCGTGACGCGGCCCAGGGGCTCGAAGCCTTATCAGGCGAGCAAGGCGCAGCTCGAGAAGAATGGCAAACCGATCTGGAACGACACCACGCTGAGTACCAACGGGCTGTCGTGCGCGAGCTGCCACAACGGCAACGCCGCGTTCAGCGCCACCTTCGCCAAGCCCTATCCGCACGCCGTGGCGATGTCGACGGCGCAGTCCGGCCTGAAGAAGATCACGATGGAGCAGATGGTGCAGTTCTGCATGATCGTACCGATGGCCGCCAAGCCGCTGGCGTGGGATTCAAAGGAACTCGCCGCGCTCACCGCCTATACCGGCGTGGTGCAGAAGGGCTACATGAAGATGGTCGCCAGCAATCCGTGCGCTGCGAAGAATCCCTGCGGTGCGAACCCCTGCGCGGCCAAGAACCCGTGCGCTGCGAAGAGGAACCCTTGCGCGGCCAAGAAGTAAGTAGTTACGCGTTGGACCGGCGCCCACGAGCGTGGGCGCCGGACACGAAATAACCCGGCTGGTGCCACGGCATCAGCCGGGCGTTATCCGCGAGGAGCATCGTCTTACCCTGCAGCAGCTGCTGCCAAACCCAAGGAGGTAGAAATGAAACTCAAGCTTCGTCCCATCGTCGCCACAGTGGTCTCGTCCGGCTTCATGCTCGGCGCGCCGATCGCGATTGCCAATCCCTGTTCGCCGCGCGACCGCATGCAGGTCGCATCCAAGCACAACCCGTGCGCGGCGAACCCGTGCGCCGCCAAGAAGAAGAAAAAAATGAACCCCTGCGCAGCAAAGAATAACCCGTGCGCGGCGAACCCTTGCGCGGCAAACCCTTGCGCAGCGAAGAACCCCTGCGCAGCGAAGAACCCCTGCGGAGCCAAGAACCCCTGCGCAGCGAAGAAGAAGTAGCGTATCCGGCAGCATGCTGCGGGCGCGGATTTTCCGCGCTCGTAGCGTTTACGGCGCGTCTACAATCGAGCCGATGGCCAAGGTCGGTAAACCCGTGAGCTCCGGGACCCGCGCCGCAGCCGCCTCAAGCAAGACGGCGCGCGGCGGCGAGGCGAAGCGCCACCTGCCTGCACGGGACGAGCTTCCCCCTAGGCTGATTGCGCCGGAGGTCTCGCGCCTGCCGCGCGTGCAGCTCGAAATCATGCTTGCCGCCGGGCGCGAGATCGTCGAATGCTACCGCGTGCTGCACAAGGGCGGCTTGAACGTTGTGGGCGAGGTGCTGCGTGGGACCGGCACGTTCTACGAGCACAACCACTACCCCGAAGACGACGTTTTCGACGCCGACTCGCATTCGCAGTATTACTACCATGCGCACCGCGGCCTCCCCGGCGAGCATGGACACTTTCACACGTTCCTGCGCGGAAAGGGCATGCCTCAGGAGGCGACGGCGCTCGACGTGGCGCACGATGAGTCCTGGCCCAGCGGAGACGACGCGATCGCGCACCTAGTGGCTATTTCGATGGACGGCTACGGCATTCCGATCGGGCTATTCGCGCCGAACCGCTGGGTGACCGACGACGCCTGGTATCCGGCCGGCGACCTGCTCGCGATGCTGGAGCGCTTCCGCATCGACCACGCTTTCCCGTCGTGGCCGGTGAACCGCTGGATCAGCGCCATGTCTATCCTGTTCAGGGCACATATCGAAGTAATCCTCGCGGAACGTGACCGCGTGATCGCTGTATGGCGCGACGCGCTCCCAGGTGAAGACGTCTTTGAGCGGCGCGACCTGGAGATTCTTGCGCAGATGCCGATTTCGGTAGACCAAACGCTCGCCGCAGTGAGCGCGGCGCTCGAGCGGCGCTAGGCGCGCCGTCCACCCTAGGAGATCGCAAATGAAACGTGCACTACCCAGCCTGGCGGCAAGCGCCATCGCGGCGGCGCTTGGCGCGTCGGCGGCGGGCGCCGCCGGCGACGACGGCCCGCGCACCATTGCCCTGACGCAGACGCCATGCCAGTTCCTCGAGAGCGAGAATGGCCGCGATCAGGGCTTCAAGTCGCGCTCCGCGGCAGACTGCAACGCGATCAACGCGCGCACAGGAAAGAAGCGCCTCACCGAGGCGAATACGCTCGAACTCGCCCCGGGCAAGTACGTCTTCCGCGTCGCCAATAAGAACGTACCTTACGAGCTCGGTTTCTGGTTGCGCGGCGCGTCGCTCCTGGACCGCGCGCTGCTGCCAAGCGTTTCGGGCGGGGGACTGGAGACCGGCAAAACCCAGGACTATCCGATCGAGCTCAAGCCCGGCGAGTACGTCTACTCGTGTCCGCTCAATCCGACCCCCGACTACAAACTGGTGGTGAAATGAGCACCTTCGTCGTTCGCGCGGCGACGGCCGCACTGTTCGCTTGGTCGCTAATCGCGCTAAGCGCACATGCACAGATTCCCGAAGGCACGGTGAGCGTCGCGACGCGCCATTGCTTCGACACTTTGGTCGAACGCGTCAAGCAGGCGGTGCCGAAGAACGGCCTGGGCGTCGTGGCCATGGCGAGCGCAAGCCGCGGCGCGGCCTCGCGCGGCGTCAAGATCCCGGGTAACGCCGTGATCATGGTGTTTCGCAACGATTACGCAGTGCGCATGCTTGCGGCGAGCATCCCGGCGGGGTTCGAAGCGCCGCTGCACCTGTACCTCACCGAGAACCGCGATGGCAGCACAACATTGACCTACCGCAAGGCGAGCGCGGTGTTTGCGCCGTATCGCAACGCCGAGATCGATCGCCTCGCGCGCGAGCTCGACGAGCTGCTCGCGAAAATTGCGAAGGATGCCACCGGCGCTTGAATTCTCGCTAGCGCCTGCCGCGCCGGCGCCGCAGTGGGGTGCGCTCGCGCTTGCCGGCGCCGCGCTGCTCGGCCTCACGGTGCTGGTCTCGGAGCACGGGCCGCGCATGGTGGCGCTGCTCGGGCTCGGGCTGTTGCTCGGCCTTACGCTGTATCACGCGACCTTCGGTTTTGCCTCCGCTTACCGCCGGCTGATCGAGACGCGCGACACGCGCGCGATCCGCGCGCAACTCGTCATGCTGGCCGTCGCGACGCTGCTTTTCGCGCCCGTGCTAGCGCAAGGCTCGTGGTTCGGGCGCGATGTGGTGGGCGCCGTGGCGCCGGCAGGCATCCCGGTGGCGGTCGGCGCGTTCCTCTTCGGCATCGGCATGCAGCTCGCCGGGGGCTGCGGCTCCGGGACCCTGTTTACCGCGGGCGCCGGACAGCTGCGCATGCTTATCACGCTCGCAGCGTTCTGCGCCGGATCGTTCTGGGCGAGCCTGCACATGGACCTGTGGGATCGCCTTCCGGCGCCCGAGGCGATCTCGCTTGGCGAACGCTTCGGCTGGCCGCTGGCAGTAGCATTGCAGCTGGTGGTGTTCGCCGTACTTTTTGCGCTGCTTTGGCGCTGGCGAGGGCGTGAGGCGGCCGCCGAACCGCCGGGCGCGGGAGTTGCCGTGCGCATGCTGCGCGGGCCTTGGTCGCTGGCGGCGGGGGCACTGCTGCTGGCGGGGCTGAATTTCCTGACGCTCATCACCGCCGGCCATCCCTGGACCATCA
>Ga0214471_10000882_pt1 | contig 24212 bp, 15 predicted proteins | sample RVTome_5_FD_207665 | JGI IMG/M metagenome (GOLD analysis project Ga0214471, IMG submission 207665) | Soil microbial communities from uranium-contaminated site in the Upper Colorado River Basin, Wyoming, United States - RVT142D155 | ecosystem: Environmental > Terrestrial > Soil > Contaminated >... | reverse complement strand
GGCGCCTTGCGCTGGTTTCCCGAGATCGAAGCCATGCGGGGGACTCCGCAAGATCCAATCTGGCATCCGGAAGGCGACGTCTTCCACCACACGGCTCTGGCGCTCGACGCCGCGGTCGCCGTGCGACCGGACATGGCCGACCCGTGGATCGAGATGCTCGGCCTGCTCTGCCACGACCTGGGCAAGCCAGCGCACACCTGCCTTGAGCGGGGCCGCTGGCGCAGCCCGAACCACGACGTGGGCGGCGTCGCGCCGACGCTGGCTTTCCTGCAGCGCATCACGCGCCAAGAATCGGTCCACGAAGCCGTCACGGCCCTGGTGCGCGAGCACTTGCGTCCGATGCAGCTCTACCAGGCCCGGGAGCAGGTCAAGGACGGTGCGATTCGCCGCCTGGCCTTGCGCGTCGATCTCGAAGCCTTGCTGCGGGTTGCCTACGCCGACGCGGCGGGGCGCTACGGAAATGCCGCTTTCGCCGATTGGCCGCCGGTGGCGTGGTTGCGCGGGCGCGCGGCGCAACTCGGAGTCGACAAGGGCCGCCCGGAACCGTTCCTGCGCGGCCGCGATCTGATCGAACTCGGAGTTGCGCCGGGCCCCGGCATGGGCGAGATCATCGACGAAGCCTTCGATTTGCAGATCGAAGGCCAGATCGTCGACCGGGACGCCGCGCTTGGTTGGTTGCGCGAGCGCGTGGCCCGCTAGCCGCGGGGTTCCTGGCCGGCTTCCGCCGCGAAGCGGCGCAGGCGGCGGCCGAGGATCCGGCCGGCAGTGCGCGCCATCCGCGGGCGCGAGAGCACGCGCCGGCCGTGGCTGAATAGCGCGTTCTTGAAGCCGTGGACGAAGCTTGGCCTGCGTCCCAGCCGGTCGAGCGCCGCTCCCGCCACGTCTTCGGCCGAGGCCGCGCCGCCGCCGGTCGCCGGCCCGTGCGTGCCGGCGATCGCATGGAATTCGGTGCTCGTGTGGCCCGGGGAAACCGCGAGAGCGGCGACGCCGGTGCCCTCCAGTTCGACCGATAGCGCTTCGCTGAAGTGGAGTGCGAAAGCCTTGGTCGCGCCATAGGTCGCCATCCAGGGCGTTGGCTGGTACGCCGAAGTGCTGGCCACGGTGATCACGCCGCCACGGCCGCGCGCGACCATGGGGGGGAGGAACACCGAGGCGAGCGCGACGGGCAGCTCGCAGTTGAGGCGCACCATTTCGCGCTGGACGCGCGCATCGGCTTGATGGAAGGAGCCGTTCCATCCAAAGCCGGCGTTGTTGACGAGCAGACCGACGGCGCGGGTGCCCAAGGCCACGCGCAGCTGCTCGAGCGCGTCGGTCGCCAGCAGGTCGAGGGGCACGGCGAGCGCCTGGTGGCCTTGTCCTTCGAGGCGGGCGGCGAGCTCGACGATCCGATCGGCCCGGCGGGCCACCATCGCCACGGCAAGTCCACGCTCGGCGGCGGCCACCGCAAGGGCACGCCCGATGCCGGACGACGCGCCGGTGACCAGAGCCCAGGGCCCGTAGCGGTCAGGGAAAGCGATCATCGGCGAATCCTAGAAGCAGGAGACAGCCCGGACTCGGCGCCGAGGGGGCAAAAAAGTGAGAGGCGCCGCACCCCCCCAGGGTGCAGCGCCTCTCCCCCCCAATTCTTCGGATAATCTCGACACGGCCTCGCCCCCCAGCGGGGCTCGCGTCTCACCCCTTATTACGCTTCGGATCCAGATCGTTTCGGGAAATATTTCGCCTTCACGGTTCGTCGCAGGCGTCTAAACCGCGACTCGGCAAGAATTTAGGGGCATGAGCAAGCTCCGCGCCATCTTTGGGTCGGGTCGGGAGAAGTTTCCTCCAAAGCCATTCAAGCCGGCGCGGGCCCGAGCGTGAGGGGAAACCCTTCGGTGCCTCCAGTGCTCGTGAGCCACTCGAGCGACGCTCTGATCAACGAACCGGAAGGGAGACCGGGTTGGACAGCCGGCGCCGGAACGGCAGGAACGCCTGCAGATGCAGGGCTTGGCCCGCGAGGCCGGCGGCGACCGGGACGCGGAAGCGCGTCCCGCCCTGCGCGTCGAGGACGCCGAAGAAAATCATGGCCCGGTTCAGATCGAGGTGGGCGTTTTGCAGGTCGCCGGGCCACCACTGTGCCAGCGGGCTCGGGCCTGGGTGCGGCGAGGCCGCGAGCCAGACCGACCGGCCCGCTTCGCGGCGCAGGCTCCGAATTTCTACCTCGGTGACTTGGCCCGCCATGGCCTGCCATTCGGTGCGAAGCCAGAGCAGCGGCACCATCGCGACGTCGTACGGCCGGTCGACGGGCAGCCCGTTGCTCGGATCGCCGTCAGAGAAGTCGGACACCAGCTCGTGCATCGTGCCGTCGGGCAGAAGGGCGAGGACTGCTTGCAGATCCTTGTCGGCGATCAAGTAGATGCCACGCGGCGCGACTTCGGTGCCTGCCGGGAAAAGCAGGTTCTGGTCCGTGACCGTGTGCATCCGCCCGTCGCGGCCCACCCGCACGAGCCCGTGCCGCTGGGTATGGCCGGAGTAGTCGTTCGCGTCGCTCACCAGGTAGGTGCCATCGCGGTCGAGCACCACGTCGAGCGGGTTGACGAGGACATGCCCGTCGCGCGCGACCAGGGTCGGCGGCCCACCGGCCGCAAAGCGGAACAGCTTGCCGGGCGGATCGTTCGTCGGCCAGAACACGCTCGGCGCTTCCGTGTAGACCAGACTGTGGTCGTAGTCGAGCAGCACGCCGACGACCGGATCGACGTCGAAGGACGGCGGGGCGAGCTGCGTCACGGTGCCGTCTTGATGCAAGCGGACCAGCCCGCGGAAGCCGTCGCCGACCACCAATTCGCCGTGGCCGTCGCGCGTGAACTTGAACGGATCGTGCAGCAGGTCCGTGTTGAGTTGCGCGATTGCGCCGGTCCCGGGATCCAGGCGATAGATTCCGTTCGCCGGCCAGCTCTGCGAGGACCAGTTGCAGAGCAGGACCGCGCCGTCGCGGTCGAGGCCCACGTCGCAAGGCAAGTACAGCGGCTGGCCTTCGAAGAGCACGTCCACGCTGCCGTCGCCGCGCAGGACCCGAATGGCACCGCCTCGGGTGCCGGCACTATCGGCGATCAGGACCTCGCCCGGGTTCAGCTCGAAGCCTTGCCCAGCGAGCCGGCTCGGCGCCCACAGTGAAGCGGCAGCGAGGGCCAGCGCGGGCAGGACGGTGGAAGAGCGGGACGGTCGGAACATCGGCGGATCCTTGGAGTCGGAGGGCGAACGGGGGCGGGATCCGTCGCAAGCGGCGTGCCGCTTCCCGCGGCGGTCAGCCGCCGCTTGGGTCCGGCGGCGGCCGGTAGACGCGCAACTCCTTGTCGTCCAGCAAGATCACCCCGTCGAGGCGCCATGCCGGCGGCTCGTCCATGCCGTCGCGCCAGGGGATCAACAGGGCGTCCCAGCCGTTGCTCTCCGGTAACGCGGCGTAGAGCTGCCGCGGTTTGTCGAAGTACTCGATTTCGACCCCGAGCGGCTCGAGCAGCCGCGGCGTTTCGAGGCGGGTGACGGCGATCCGGCGGGCATCTCCGAGCACGGTGCGCAATTCCACGAGCGCCGGTGCAATCGACTGGCTGCGTTCCCAGGCCGGCACCGCCACCTGGGTGTATAGCGCGCGCGCCGGTGCGCAGAGCAAGAGCAGGGCGAGAGCCGGGCGCTGAGGTCCGATGCGCGCTGCGGCGGCACCGGCGAGCGCCAGCAGCGCCAGCGAGACGCCGCCGGTGAGGTCGAGACTCGCGCGCGACCAAGGCACTGCGGCGGCGGCGAGCACGAGCGCCGCGAACCCGAGCACGCGGGCAAAGGCGCCGCTCGCGGCCATCAATTCGAGGCGCAGCGCGCCGGCCACGGCAAGCAACGGGAAGGCTGGAAGGAGATAGCGCGTGCTCTTGCCACCCGCCGCCATCAGCATCACGAAGGCTCCCGCCACGGCGAGCACGGCGTAGCGGTCCAGCGACGCCCGGCCGGCCGCGCGCAATCGCAACAGCGCGGGCAGCGAGAGCGGCAAGGCGGCGAACAGCAGCGCGAGCGGATAGACGAACGCCCGGCCCAGTGCCGCGAGATCCCAGGCCAGGAAGTCGCCGAAGCTCTCCCGGATGCCGAGCGGGTCCGTGGCGGAGTCGGGTCGCAGCACCAGCGGCCAGAGCAACGCGAGCGGCAAGAACGTCGCCGCACCGAGCAGCAGATCGCGCCGTCGCGGGAGCATCCCGAGTAGCCACGCGGCAACCAGGCCACCCACGAGCCACGGTGCGACCGCTGCGCCTTTGGCGAGCGTCGCCAGTCCGGCGGCGAGACCGGCGAGGATCATCCAGGCCGATGCACCGTGTCGGCGCGCACCGGCGCCGTGCAGCGCCAACAGGGCGACCACCGTGAGCGCCGCGAATGTCGGGTCGATTTCGGCGTTGACCCCGTTCTTGAGCGTGTTCAGCCCGAGCAGATAGCCCAGGCCCGCAACCCATCCGGCCGTGGCGCCGGCCGCTGCCCGCGCCGCCGCACCGATCACGGCGACGGTGAGCGCCAAGGCCGCAAGCGAGACGAGTCGTGCGCTGCCGGGCGACCGTTTGCCTTGCCAGGCCATCGTTCCGGCGAGGCTCCAGTAGTGCAGGGGCGGCTTGGTGAGGATCAAGCGGCCGTAGTAGGTGGGGCGCGTCCATTCCCCGCTGGCCAGCATTTCGCTGGCGATCCGGGCCCGGAAATCCTCGGTACCGACGAACTCCTGCCGGCCGATCCCCGGCAAGTACGCGAGTACGGCCACGAGAGCGAGCAGCAGCGGCTGCAGGACATCGTGGAGCCGCGTGTCCCGCTTGCTCTCCATCGCGCCGATTGTAGGATTCCGCCGCGCGCGGAGTTGCGACGCAGGTCATGCGAATCGCCCTCGTCCACCCGGATCTCGGCCGCGCCGGGGGCGCGGAAGCGGTCGTCGCCTGGACCGCGGCGGGCTTGCTGGACCGGGGCCACGAGCTTGCGATCTTCACGCACCGCTTTGCGGCCGAGCTCTGGCCCGACGGCCGGCGCCTTGCCGCCTGCGTGCGGCCGCTGTCGCGGCTCGATGAGTCGGCCGCTCCGGCGCGTCTGCGCTCGATGGGCCGCGGTCTGCGTAGCCAGCTCGCCGGGTTCGATCTGGTCCACCCGCACCAACGAGAGGCCCTGCACGCCACCGAAGGCTGCGTCGCGCCCCGCCTCTGGTTCTGCCACGAGCCTTGGCGGCGGCTGCACCTGGAAGCGACGGACCGCGAGCTCTTCGCGGCGTTGGACCGCCCCGGGATCGACGCCGGACACCCGGCGCTCCAGCAACTGCGGCGCTGGCACCGGCGACAGACGCGCTGGCCCTGGCGGCGGTTCGCGACGACCCGCGCGGTCGCTGCCGAGAGGGCAGCGGTCGCCCGCGCGACTGCCACGATGGTCCAATCCGGATATACGGCGCGGGCGTTCCGGGAAGCGTTCGGGCGGGAACCGGAAGTCTTCGACTTGGGGCATCCCGCCGCGAGCGAGCCGGCGCCCGTTGCCGAGGTGGGGGTCGTGCGCCATGGCATCGGCGTGACCGCCGGAACCTCACCCAAGAAGAACCTCCACACGGTGCTGGCGACCGCGCAGGAACTCGTGCGCCGCGGTTCGCTTGGCGGCCAGACTTTCGAGATCTGGGGCGGCGGAACCGACTCCGAGGAAACGCGCGAGATGGTGCGCGCGCACGGACTCGGCGAACGGGTCCGTTTGCACGGCTTTCTCGGGGCCGACGAGGCCGCCGCACTGCGGCGCCGCTGCCGGCTGGGCCTTTATCTGCCGCTCTGCGAACCCTTCGGCCTGGTTGCCGTCGAATTCCTGTTGTCCGGAACGCCCGTTCTTGTCTCCGACCACGGCGGGCCGGCTGAGACGATTGCCCGCACGAACGGCGGCGCGACGGTGGATCCGCTGCGTCCCGACGCGATCGCCGACCGGCTCGAGCAATTGTTCGCCGATCCCGCCTCGCTCGTGGCGATGGGGCAGCGCGGTGCGCAACGGGCTCGAGAGCTGTTCGGCATGCCGCGCTTCCTCGACGCGCTCGAAGCACGCATGCACGAGCTCGCGGCCGCGGCGCAGTAGAGTGCCGCCGTGGCAGGGGACTCCACGGCGCCGGAATCGGGGACTTGGCTGGAACGCCCGCTCACCGTGTTGCGCGGCGTGGGGCCGCGGCGCGCGGAGTCGCTCGCCGAAGCTTTCGGCGTACGCACCCTCGGAGAGCTCCTGCGCCTCGCCCCGCGCCGTTACGAGCCGCCGCTGCCGTTGTGCCGCATCGCCGAACTCCAGGACGGCGCCGTGCAGCGCATGCGCGCGCGGGTGACGGGCTGCTCGGTCTGGCGCGGCCGGGGGCGGCGCATCCTCCAGGTGCGGTTCGAAGACGAGAGCGGCCGGGCGACGGCGGTCTACTTCAACCAGGCCTATCTCAAGGATGCCTTTCCTGCGGGTCGCGAACTGATCTTCGAAGGCCAGGTCGCGCTGACCAAGGGCGTCCGCGTCTACGCGCCGCGCATCGTCGCCGAGGCCGCGCTGGAAGAGCGCGGGCTGCGTGCCGTGTACTCCCAGGTCGAAGGCGTGTCCGCGGGCTTGCTGCCGCGCGCGCTGCACGCGGCGCTGGATGTCCTGCCCGAGCTGGCGGATCCGTTGCCGCGCTTGGTGCGCGCCGCAGCCGGGGTCCCGGAACTCAGCGCGGCGCTGCGCGAATTGCACCGGCCGCCGGACCTCGCGCGGGCAGAGGCCGCGCGGCGACGGCTCGCCTGGGGCGAAGTGCTGCGTCTCGAGTTCGGCCGCCGCCAGGCCCGGCTGCGCGCCGCCACCGCTGCTCCAGCCGGGGTCTCGCCGTCCGCCGCCGTCTGGCAGCGGATCCTCGACCGTCTGCCGTTCGCGCTTACCGCGGACCAGGCCGAGGTCCTTGCCGTCCTGCGCGCAGATCTGGGCGCCGGCCCGCCGATGCAGCGCCTGCTGCACGGCGAGGTCGGCAGCGGCAAGACGGCGGTGGCGTTCGCTCTCGCGCTGGCGATGGCGGCCCAGGGACGGCAGTCTGTCCTGCTGGCTCCGACCGAAATCCTCGCGCGCCAGCACCTGGCGACCTTCGGCGGCTGGTTGGACGGCGCGCGCGTGGCGGTGCGCGGGCTGCTCGGCGACGACTCGCCCGCGCAGCGGCGGGCGGCGCTCGCGGAGATCGCGGGCGGAACCGCGGCGATCGCGATCGGCACCCATGCGCTGTACGGCCCGGCAGTGCGTTTCCACGACCTCGGACTGGTGATCTTCGACGAGCAGCACCGTTTCGGAGTCCGCCAGAAAGGCGCGCTGCTCGCCAAGGCGCAAGCGCCGCACGTGCTCACCATGACCGCGACGCCCATTCCGCGCACCCTGGCGTGGGCCCGCTACGGAGCGCTCGAGCCCTGCGTGCTGCGCGCGCGTCCTGGAATCGGCGCCGTGCGCACCGAACTCGGCGTACCCGCGCAACTCGCGGAAGTCGCGGTGGCATGGCGACCGCGCCTGGAAGCCGGCGAACGCGCCTTCGTGGTGGCGCCGCGCATCGACGGCGAAGAGGGTCTGCTCGCCAAGGCGGCGGCGCTGACCGGGGGGCCGTGGCGCGGGTTGCCGACGGAAACCGTGCACGGTCGTCTGCCCGGTGCCGAGATCGAAGCTGCCGTCACGAGGTTCCGCAGCGGCGCGGCCCGCGTCCTGTTCGGAACGACGGTGGTGGAAGTCGGCCTCGACGTCGCCGCGGTCGAGTGCATGCTGGTTCTCGACGCGCACCGCCTGGGGCTGGCGAGCCTGCATCAATTGCGCGGCCGACTGGCGCGCGGTGTGGATGCCGGCGTGGGCCATTGTCTGCTCCTCGCCGATCCGGCGGCGCACGGGCGGCTGCAGGTTCTCGTCGAGTGCGCGGACGGGTTCGCGATCGCGGCCGCGGATCTGCGGACCCGGGGTCCGGGGGCGTTGCGCGGCACCCGCCAGCACGGGCGCACCGATTTCCGGGCGTTCGATCCGGAACGCGACGCAGCGATGATGACGGCGCTGCGAGCTCCGCAAGTGCGCCTTTGGCTCGATGCAGGCGCCGGGAGCGCGGCAGTGGCGGCATCCGAAAGCGGTTGCCCAGCCACCAGTCCCGCCTAGACGCCCCGCGCCTGATGCCCGTCCGGTATCCTGGTGGGCTGGCTTCGCGGCCCCGACCCCTTGGGGGCCGCTCCCGCGCTTCCCCGGATCCTCGCGCGTGAATTCCCGCCTCGCCACTTCCCTTCGCGGCTGCCTGCTGCTGATCGCCTTTGCGCCAGTGCTCGCCGCGCAAGGCCAGAATCCTCCGTCCAAGGGGAAAGGCCGCCTGATCCTGCCCTCCGGCAAGCCCGCCAAAGGCGCGCAGGAGCCGGTGGCGGAATCGAACGCGGCGGCTACCAAGGAGAGTTGGTGGGGAGAGCCGGCGAATCGCTACGAAGAAGTCTTCGCGGAGTTCGAGGCGATCGAGAATCCGACGGCGGCGCAGCGCAAGGTCTACTTCGAAAGCTTGTCGTCGTTCGGCCTCAAGGTGCGCGCGACCGCGCTCAAGGCGCTGGACTCGCCGCATCCGCAGGCCGTGGTCCTGGCGGCCGACCTGCTCGAGTTCGTGGGAGACGCCGCGACGGATCTCGACGCCCTGATCGAAGGAGCTTCGGGCGTGGGCAATTCCGAGGCCGCGGTCGCCTGCCTGGAGACCGCGTTCCGCCTCAACGGCGGCTGGCTGCCTGCGCGCGCGGTCGCGCTCCTCGACCACCCCATGGGCAACCTGCGCAACGCCGTGGAATCGCGGCTCGCGCGACGCGCCCACGAGAGCTACGTGCGGCCGCTTCTGCAGAGGCTGCGCTTCGGGCGCGACATCGACACGCGGACACGCGCCGCCAAGCTGCTGACCGCTTTCAACGCGGAGGAAGAGGTTCAACTCGCGTTGCGCGAGGCGCTGTCCGACCGTTCGGTGCCGCTCGCATTCGCCGCGGTAGACGCGCTGATCGGCGATGGCACCCGCGAGCAGATGGAGAGGATCCAGGAGCTTCTCGACGAGGCCGACCCCGGCCCGGAATACGCGTACGCGCTCTACGGCCTGCTGCGCCACCAGGAACAAATGGGCGCCTTGCTGATCGACGAGGCGATGCTGCCCCGTCTGCAGATCGCCTTGCGCGACGCCGATCCCTTCTTGTCCGCCGCGGGCGCCGCCGCGCTCGCCGAATACCACTTCCGCGCCACGCGCGACGACGGCCTGGAGCCGCTCGAGCGCGACATCGTGTATGCGCTGGTCCGCGCAGTCGGCGGCGTGAATTTCTATCCGCAGTACGCGCGCTTCTCACCGTTGGCGGAAGCATCGTTGCAGCGCTTCAGCGGCGAGGATTTCAGCGACCGGGATCGCAGCGCCTGGCTCCAGTGGCTGGCCGACAACCATGACGGATTTCGCGCCGTGCGGGGCGAACTGCGCATCGAGGACGAAGACCTGCCCGCGCTGCGGGTCGCCTGGGAAACCGCCGACGGCCGCGTCGCGCTGCTCGCCGGAACCGCTGCCGACTCCGTCGGCGCCAAGGCGCCGGTCCGCTGGCTCGGCAAGGCCGGCCTGGAACGGCTGGTCGACCTGCTCGACGCCGCGCACCTGCTCGACACGCAGATCCTGCCCGGAACCTACGGGCCGTCCACCGAAGGCGTCGCCGTGCGCTTGGAGATCGAAGCCGCGGGGCGCCGCAAACGGCTGACGTTCCGCGGACCCTCCGGCGCGACCTGGCTGCCCGGTGTCCTCCGCGATCTGGAGGCGCTGCACGACGAGACCGACTGGCAGCTCCTGGCGGCGCCCGGCGCGGAGCGCGAATTCGCGCTCGCGCATCTCGACTCCTGGGACGCGGCCGACGCGCCTGCCCGGGCCGAACTCCACGTGCGCACGAGCTTGGGCCGGCTCGCGGATCCGGGCGACGCCGCGCTGGCGGAGTGGGCACGGGTTGTCGCCACGGCGCCCGGCCTCGAATTGCGCTGGGATCCCGCCTTGGCGGGCGAGTTCTTCACCCAGCTGCGCGTTCGTGCGCTGTCCGAGGATCTGGCGCGACCCGTCCTCGACGCGGCCTTGCGCGTGCCCGATATCGGGCTCGCGGACGCGTTGGTCGAAGCGCTCCAGGACCGCAACGAGCCGCTGCGTTCCGCGCTGCTGCTCGACGGCCTGGCGCGTCTGGGGCCCGAGGCTTGTGCGCGCTCGCTTTCCGACGAGCGTCTGGTCGTCCGCGTGGCCGCGGCGCGGGCGCTGGGACGGACCGGGACGGAAGGCCGGTCCGCGCTCTTGCGGGCGCTCGACGATGCGAATCCGCTGGTGGTCAAGATGGCCGTGCGCTCGCTCGGCGAGCTCGACGATCCGAGCGTCGCGCCGCAGCTCCTGCCGCTGGCGCGCCAGACCGGGCAGCGCGAAGTGCGCAAGGAAGCGCTGTGGGCGCTCGGACGCCTGCAGGCCGACGGCGCGCTCGATGCGGTGCTCGACGCCGCGCTCGACGCCGACAGCAGCGTGCGGATCGCCGCGGTCACCGCGCTCGGCCGGCTGAACGACCCGGGAGTGCGCCAGGCTTTCGGCGCGCTGTTCCCGGCGTACGCCGGGACGCCGCTCGAAGTGACGTTCATGCGCGCGCTCGGCGAGCGCGGCGCCGGTTTCGCCCGTAGCGTGATCCGGCCGCACCTTGCCGCGCTCGACGTGGTGGTCGCTTCCAGCGCCGCGATCCAGTGCGGCCGGCTCGGCGATCCGACTGCGGCGCCGTTCTTGATCGGCATGCTGCCGGACGCGCCGCGCGATCCCGATCTGCTCGACGCGCTCACCTTCTGCCTGTGCACCGATTTCCGCAGCTTGCCCGACCCTGCCGGCGTGTACGGCTACTGGTGGAGCGAGAACGGCGCGGCCGAGTCCTGGAATTGGCTGGCGCATTCCGCGGAAGTCACCGAGAACGCCTTGCCGACGAATTTCGGCGTGGTCGTGACGGAAGGGGCGGCCTCGCGCGACGAGTCCGTCGCCAGCCTGCTCGGACTTCTCGAGAACGGGCCCTCGCATTTGCGGGCGGTAGCGTCCTACTACCTCCACCGGCTCACCGGCGTCGACGCGCCGGCGGTCCATGGCGGTACGCCGCAGCCAGTGGTGAGCGACGTCGCGCGCGCATGGCACGCATGGCTGGCGGACCGGGCCAAAGGCTGACCCTGTGCGTGGCGGCGGCCTTCGGGCTGACCGCGGTGGGGATCCTCGCCTTGCGGCCGAGCGACCGGCTGCTCGCCGTCGAGCGCTGGGCGCCGCAGATCTTGTCGGCGGCCGCGGAGGCCGGACTCGAAGACCCATACTGGTTCGCCGGCCTGGTCTACGTGGAGAGCAAGGGCGACCCCGAGGTCCGTTCGAGCATCGGCGCGCTCGGTCTCTGCCAGCTGTTGCCCGGCACTGCGGCCGAACTCGCGGAGCGCTACGACGTCGCCGGGCCGCCGTACACGCCGGCCGACAATCTGCGGCTCGGGGCGCGCTATCTCGCCGCCCAGTTGCGCCGCTTCGGCGGCGACCGCGATCTGGCGTTGCTCGCCTACCGACTCGGTCCCGAAGCGGTGCGCCGCGAAAGCGCCGCCGCCGGCGGCGTGACGGCGTGGAAAGCGCAACTGCGCTTGGGCAAGCCTGGCCCTTGGGAGTACCGCACGCAGGTCTTGCGCGTCGGCGATCGTTTCCGCGAACGTGCTGCCGCACTGCCCGCGCGCTGGGCCGTGCCCTGAACGCGACGGCGGCGGCGCGGCGCGGCGCGGCGCGTGCGGCGCTGGGTCGGCAACGCCGCAAAGGTTAGGATGCGTGGCGATGGTCCGGCCGCAGCGAATCCTCGTGGTGTGTCAGAACGCTCGCCCGCCCGAAGCGCGGGCGTCGTGCGCGCCGACGGGAGGCGAGGCCTTCCTCGCCGCCGTGCGCTGCGAGTTGAAGAAGCACGGCCTGAAGGGCCCGCTGCGCGCCGTCGGCAGCAGCTGTCTGGGCGTCTGCGAAGGCGGTCCGCATTGCGTGGTGTTCCCGGACGCCGTCTGGTATTCCGGATTCACGGCCGAAGACGCGCGCGAGATCGTGGAAGAACACCTGCTCGGCGGACGGCCCGTGGAGCGGCTGCGCGCGCCCGGACCGGATCAGGAGCCGCACGTGCGCGTCTTGCCGGATGGACTGCAATTCCCGGCCAAGCCGGGGGCCACGCTGCTCGACTCGGCGCTGGACCACGGCGTGCCGCTGCCCTTCGGCTGCCAGTCCGCAAAATGCGGTGTGTGCCGCGTCGAAGTCAGCGGCGGCGCGGCTGGCGAGGCGATCGGCCTGCACCCGCCATCGACCCTCGAAGCCGCGGTCCTCGAAGGATTCGGGTGCCCTTCCGGCGTGCGGCTCGCTTGTCAGGCGCGCGTCCGCGGTCCGGTCACGGTGCGGCCTTCGGCCGGCGACGCGCATGAGCCGTCCGCAGCCGACTAGAATGCCGCGATCATGGTCCGCGTAGGCGTGCTCCTCTCGGGTTGCGGTGTCCAGGACGGCGCCGAGATCCACGAGTCGGTCCTGACCCTGCTCGCGCTCGACCGCGCCGGCGCCCAGGCCGTGTGCATGGCGCCCGACCGCCCGCAGATGCACGTGATCGACCACCGCAGCGGCGCAGTGGCGGCGGGCGAGTCGCGCAACGTCCTGATCGAGTCGGCGCGGATCGCGCGCGGCGACATCCGCGACGCGGCCGGCGTGCAAGTGGACGACTTCGACGCGCTCATCATTCCCGGCGGTTTCGGCGCTGCCAAGAACTTGTCCGACTTCGCCGTCCGCGGCGCGGAGTGTGAAGTCGACCCCGACACGGCGCGCTTGATTCGTGCCACCCTCGACGCCGGCAAGCCCCTGGGCTTGATCTGCATCAGCCCGGCGGTCGGCGCGGCGGTTCTGCGCGGATCGGGCCGACGTCCGCAATTGACCATCGGCAGGGACTTCGATACCGCCGCCGCCTTGGAAGAGATGGGCGCGATGCACGTCGCCTGCCCGGTCGCCGACGTGCACGTGGACGAAGGCCTCAACATCGTGAGCACGCCCGCCTACATGCTCGCCGGCTCGATCAAGGAAGCCGCGGTCGGAATCGAGAAACTGGTCGTCAAGATCCTCGAACGCTGCGCCGCCGGCCTGACGCCCGCCGGATGATCGCCGCGTCCCCGACCGGACCGGCACCCGCGACCGCAAAGCCGTCGGCGCTCGGCGCAGCGGCGCTGGGAGCGCGCAGCGGCCTGGGCCTGGCCTTGATCGAAATCGGCGTCCTGTTCCCGCTCCAGTACGCCGGACTCTTGCCGGGTCTGCAGCGCTTGCTGTTCTTCCTGGTGCCGCTCGGCCTGTATCCGGCGGTCGGCGCCGCGGCCGGCGGATCGCTCGCGCTGCTCGCGCGGCGGTTGCCGGGGCTGCCATGGCTGCGGTTTCTCGCCGCGGCGGTGCCCTTGACGTGGCTGGTGGCGCAAGGCGGGTTCTTTGTGGGCCGCCGCGGACTCAGCCGCCTGGATGGCGCCGACCTCGTGTATCCGGCGGCCGGGATCCTGCTGGCGGCGGCGCTGCTGCTCGTGCGTCCGCTGCAGCGCGCGGCTTGGCCGCGCCGCCTGGTGGGCGGCGCGCTCGCCGGCCTGGTCGCGATGCTGGTCGTGGTCGCCGTGTTCCTCGCCGGCACCGCGTCCGCGGTCCTGCTGGGTCCGCCGCCGGTGCCGGCGCGCGCCGGATCCCCGGACGTGGTCTTGATCACCTGGGACACGGTGCGTGCGGACGTCCTGTCCATCCACGGCGGCGCGGGCATCGCGACACCGAACCTCGACCGGCTTGCGGCCGAGGCGCTGGTACTCGAGCAGATGATCGCCGTGGCGCCCATCACCGGACCGAGCCACGCCTCGTTGCTCACCGGGCAGATGCCGCCCAGCCACGGCTTGCGCTCGAACATCGACACGGTGATCGACGCCGGGATTCCGTCGCTGGCCGAGAGTTTCCGCGCCGCGGGCTACGACACGGCCGCGTTCGTCTCCGCTTATCCGCTGCGCGGCCGCTTTGGATTCGATCGCGGCTTCCGGACCTACGACGACCGCTTCGGCACGGCGTTCGAGGCCCGCGTCGCCGACCTGGTGGCTGCAGCGCCGGTCATGGGGCGCTTCTTCCGTGTTCTGCTCGGCGGCGTGGAGCGCACGAGGATTCCCGGCGCCGTGGTCGTCGAACGCGCCGGAGATTGGCTGCGGCGGAGCGACCGGCCGGTGTTCCTGTGGCTGCACTTCTTCGACGCCCATGGCCCCTTCGATCCCGCCCCGGAATGGCGGGAGAAGGCGGCGCAGCTCGCCGCCGGCGCGACGCCGCCGCCCGCCGATCCCGAGCGCAGCGGCGTGGCGATGCAGGGCTACCGCGCCCAGATCATGGTCCTCGACGAATTGCTCGGCGACTTCCGCGCCGTGCTCGAAGAGCGCGACCCGGGGCTCGCGCGCACCGCGGTGCTGCTCACCGCCGATCACGGCGAGTGTTTCGGCGAGGGCGGCTACATCACCACCCACGCGCCGAGCCTGCTCGATGCCACGCAGCACGTTCCGGCCGTCTTGCGGCTTCCGGGCGCCCGCGGCGGGGGACTGCGCTCGGCGGAGCTGGCGAGCCAGGTCGACGTGGCGGCCACGCTCGCCGCGATCGCGCAGATCGCGCCTCCGGCGGGGCAGCAAGGCACGAGCCTTCTGCCGCTGTTCGAGGGCCGGACGCTGCAGCGCGAGCGCTTCGCCGACGGTTTCTACATCGAAGCCTATTTGTCGCGACTCAAGAAACTGCGCAGCGACGACCGCAAGATCGGCTTGCGCACGGCGGAATGGAAGTACTGGCAGTGGGCGGGCGAGCCGGGCCGCGAGCGCCTCTTCCGGCTTGCGGACGGCGAAGTCCACGACCTGGCAGCGGAACTGCCCGCCAAGGCAGCCGAGCTGCGGGCGCAGCTGGGTCACCTGCTGGCCGACCTGCCGCGCGCGCAGGAACGCTATCTCGCCACCAGCGGTGGCGATGAAGCGGCCTTGCAGGAACTCGGCTACGCCGAGATCCAGGGCGGGGAATCGGCACCGAAGGACGCGGAGAAGAGCACCGATGGCTGACGCGCCGGAAGTCATGCGCCGCGCCGACCCGCTGGCCTACGGGCTGCGCTGCGGCACCGCCGCCGCGCTCCTGGAGCTCGGCCTTGCCTGGAGCGGCCGCGGCAGCGGCGGCGAGCTGCTCGAGACGCTCGCGTTCGCCGGACTGCCGGTCGCGGTCTACGGGTTTGCCGGGTTGCTGCTCGGCGGCGCCGGCGCTTTCCTGCAGGCGCGCACGCACGGCCGGGTACCCGGAGCCGTCGTGCCGCTGTTCGCGTTGCTCGGCCTCGCGGCCGCGGACCTGGTCGCGCGCGCGCCGTTGTTGCGGCTGGCCGGTCCGCCGGGCTGGTTCGCGTTGCTGCTGGCCGCCGGCCTCGTGGCGCCGTGGGGTCGTCTTGCGCGGACGCCGGCGCGCGTCCGTTTCATGCGCGCCGGGTTCGCGGGAGTCGTCCTTGCCGGCGCGGTCGCGACTGCGGCCTGGCTGGTGCGCGACCCCGAGCAGGTGCGCTTGCCGCTGCCCGCAACGAGCGCTTCGGCGGACCTCCCAAACGTGGTGCTGGTCACTTGGGACACCGTGCGCGCCGACCTGTTGCCGATCTACGGCGGCCGGGGGCTCGAGACTCCGGTGCTCGACACGCTGGCCGCCGAGAGCGTGGTCTTCGACGAGATGACCGCGGTCGCGCCGATCACCGGACCTTCGCATGCATCGTTGCTGACCGGGCGCATGCCGCCAAGCCACGGCTTGCGGTCGAACGGCAGCCAGCGCATCCACGAAGCCGTGCCGACCCTCGCCGAAGGCTTTCGCGCGGCCGGTTACGACACGGGAGCATTCGTCGCCGCGTTTCCCGTGCACGGTCGTTTTGGATTCGCACGCGGTTTCCGCATCTTCGACGACCGGCCCGAGCAACGCCAGCTCCTGGCGCTGATCGAGCAGGGCCGCGGCGCCGTGCGCCTCTACGACAACTTGAGCGAGCGCATGTCCAAGAGCGACTACAAGCGCACGCGCGGCGAAGTGGTGATCGGGAGGGCGGAACGCTTCGTCGCCGGGAGCCAGCGGCCGTTCTTCTTGTGGGTGCACCTGTTCGATGCGCACGGTCCGCACAAGCCGGGACCGGAATTCCGCGCGCGCGCGCTGGCGCTCGCCGGAACCGCGCAACCTGCCGCGGACGTGGCCGCTTGCGGGGCGAGCCTCACCGATCACCGCGCGGAGATCATGCAGCTCGACGCCCATCTCGGCGCGCTCCGCGCGGCGCTCGAGGCCGCGGATCCGGGTCTCGCGCACACGACGCTCCTGCTGACCTCCGACCACGGCCACTGTTTCGGAGAAGGCGGCATCCGCAACAAGCACGTGCCGAGCCTGTTCGAGGCAACCCAGCACATTCCCGCGGTGCTGCGTCTTCCCGGCGGCGTCCAGGGCGGCGCCCGGGTCGCCGGACTGGTGAGCCAGGTCGACGTTGCGGCAACGCTCGCCGGCATCGCCGGAATCGAGCCCCCCGCCGACCACCAGGGCCGCGATCTGCGGCCGTTCGCCGCGACAGGGACCGCGCCGCCGCCTCCGGGACCGTTTGCCGAAGGTCTCTACATGGAGGCCTGGCACGCCAACCTGGTGCGCCGCGTGGACGCGGATGGCAGCGTGCGCGACAACCGGAAACAAGGCCTGCGGGTGCCGGGCTGGAAGCTCGTAACTCTGCCCGGACAGGAGGCCGCCGGCATGCTCTACCGTATTGCCGGAGGCCGGGAGACCGAAGTCCCCGCGGGCGAAGAAACCGAGCGCCGCGGCATCTTGCTCGCCGCGCTCGAGCGTCTGCGCGCGGCGCTGCCCACCGTACCGGAGACCGCCGTAGCGATCTCGCGCGAAGACATGCGCGCGCTGGCCGCTCTCGGCTACGCCGACGACCCCGACGGACCATGATGCTCGCCACCCTCCTTCTCGTTCTCCCGTTCTGCCAGGATCCCGCGCCCGTCGCCAGGGCCTGGCAGGAGTATCCCGAGGCCGACGCCCTCGAATACTCCTTCGAGCTGCGCATCGACCCGCGCAAGCCGCACCTGCAAGGCAGCGTGCGTTACCGCTTCCGCGCGGTCGAGGACCTGCGTGCGGTCCGCCTCGACAGCGTGGCCGGCCCGGACTATCGGATCCGGTTCTTCCAGAGCGGCGAACTGCGCGCCGAACGAAGCGGCGACCTGCTCGTGGTCCAGCTCGAGAATCCCGTGCCGGCCGGGGAGGAGTTCGAATTCCGCGCCGAACTGGAGGGCGCGCCGCCCGACGGCTTCTATTTCCGCGACACGCGTTACGGCGAGCCTTGCGCATTCACCGACCACTTCTCGGTGCGCGCACGCGGCTGGTTCCCGTGCGAGGACCATCCGGGCGACCGCGCGCGCTTCTCCTTGCAGATCCTGGCGCCGGAAGGCTTCGACGTGGTCTGCAGCGGCGACGTGATGCAAGTCAGCGAGGACGCCGACGACGGTGTCGGCGTCTCGCACTGGCCAGAAGCCGGCTGGCTGGCGTTCGAGGCGGCGATGGCGACCGAAATGCCCACCTACATGCTGGGGATCGCCGTGGCGCCGTATGCGCGGGTCGAGGAAGCCGGCGACGAGCGCCTCGTGCCGCACTACGTCTACTCCCGCGACGCCGCCCGCGCCAAGCGGGGCTGCGTGCACCACGCCGCGTGGATGCAATTGATGGAAGAGACGTTCGGCCCCTACGACTACTCGAAATACTGCGTGGTGCAGGTGCCGACCCGCTGGGGCGGCATGGAGAACGCCGGCAACACGTGGGTGATGGAGAGCCTCTTCGACCCGCCGCGCTTCGGCATCGGCACGCTCGCCCACGAGTTCGCGCACCAGTGGTTCGGCGACGGCGTGGGCTACCGCGACTGGCAGGAAGTCTGGCTCTCGGAAGGCTTCGCTTCGTACTTCGGCCCTTGGCTGGACGCCGCCACCGAAGGCCCGCCGCTCGCGCGCAGCATGGACCAGTCGCGCCGCCGCTGGCTGAATGCGCGCGAAGGCGAGACTCTGCCGATCCGCTGGGACGGCTACGGCACGCCCGATGAGTCGCTCAACTCGAACACCTACCCCAAAGGCGCGTGGGTGCTGCACATGCTGCGCGGCGAACTGGGCGACGCGGCGTTCTTCGAAGGCCTGCGTTCGTGGTACCAGGCGAACCGCGGCCGTGCGGTCGACACCGTCAGCTTGCGCAAGGCCATGGAACTACGTTCGGGACGCGACCTGCGCGGCTTCTTCGCGCAGTGGCTGGACCGGCCCGGCTGCCCGGAATTGCGGCTGGCGTGGGGCGCGGATTCGGTGGTGGTCGAGCAGGTCCAGGCGGGGGAGCCTTTCGACTTCCTTCTGCCGCTGCAGTGGACCGGCGCCGACGGACGCGTGCGCAAGCAGAGTTTCCGGGTCCGCGAGCGGCGTCTGGAAATCCGGCTCGCCGGCGGACCGGTCAAGGTGCCCGTCGTCGACCCGGACGTCGAACTGCTCTACCGCAAGGCGCGCTGACGGGCACGGCTAGGAAAGGTCCGATCTCTCCCGCACGGCGTATCTGAGGCCGAAACCGCCCGGTTCCGCGTCGCTTCATCTTGGTTGTCGCTGCGGCTCCGGCCTAAGCCTTGCGTCTTGAACCCGAGGGTTGCCATTCTCGGCTCCGCTCGCAGGGATGGTTCTGAGCTTCCCTAGAAGCGGTACGCGAAGCTGAGGAGCAGCACCACGGAGGGATCGAGCCGCCGCGAGCCGCGGAAGCGGCCGGCCGAGTCTTGCAGTTCGATGTCGAAGAACAGGTCCGTGAAAACGCCGAACGAGAATTCGCGGCCGAACTCGGGCCGGTAAATCGCGCGGGCGCCGACGTCGAATTCGAAGTACTGCAGCACGCCGTCGGGAGCGGCGGCTCGCGGGCCGAGACGCGCCTGGAAGACGTCGGCGTCGAAGCCGAAGTCGATCCGCCAGTCGTCGGCCGGTCGATATTCGATGCGGGTGCCTTCCTCGTCGGAAGTGAAGCCTAGCTTGCTCGCAAAATCCCAGTCGATGCCGACGATCGGCACCGAGACGTCGTCTTCGAGGCCGAACAGGTGGAATCCGCCGAAGTAGATCGTCAGGTCGTCCGACAGTGTCCAGCCGGCGACCGCGACGCCGGAAACCGTCGAGTCGTCGAGGCGGGCGCCGGCTTCGGCGAGCTGGGCGTAGCGCGTGCCGAGGCTCAAGGTCCAGTCTTCATCGAGCTGGCCGAACCAGCCGACGCCGGCGCCGCCGCCGCGGATGGTGCCCCACGGTGCCGGGCCGAACGGCGAGCCGCCGCCAAAATCGAAGTCGTAACGGCTCGCCGAGGCGCCGAAGCTGAACGCCGAGCTGCCCGTCGGGTAGGTCCAGGAAAGTCCGGCTCCCAGGCGCCGAACGCCGAGATCCGCGCCGCTGCCATCCCAGCCCGCGGCGAAGACCTGCTTGGCGCCGCCGCCGACGCTGAAGTACGGCTCCCTGCGCGCAGCCGCCTCGGACATGAGTTCCTGCGCGCTCTTCATCGCTTCGGGTTCGTCGGCGTGCCGGCTGGCGTCGTCCTGGGCGGCGAGCGGGGCGGCGACGAGGACGGCCAGGGCTCCGGCACGCGCCAGGGGAAGAACTTCGAGGATCCGCACGGCGGGAGCCTAGTCGCGCGGCAAGACGCCGGTTTGACCGACCTTGGACCCTCTGCGACGATGGCCGACGAGGAATTCCCCATGCACCACCAAGCCACCCGCGCTTTCGCTCTTCTTCTCCTTCTACCCCTCGCCGCTCCGCTTGCCGTCGCGCAACAAGATGCGCCCGGCGGCCTGTTCGCCGAAGTCCCCGGCGAACATGAGTTCACCGGCAGCATGATCGTGCGGCCGCTGCAACTCGACGCCCTGCTTGAACGCGGCCACACGCTGGCCGAGGCCGAGCAGCTGCGTTTGTCCGCGGCCGCCATGCTCGACGGCTGGCGCACGCGCTACTACGAGCGCGTCGACGAGCACGTCGTCAGCGTGCCCGAAGGCATGGACGAGAACTCGCTGTCGGCGCTGCTGATGGCCACCGAGCTGTACCAGTACGCCGAGCCGAACTGGATGGTCTACCCGCTGCAGATTCCGAACGACCCCAACTACGGCAGCCAGTGGCAGCACCCGGTGATCCATTCTCCGGAAGGCTGGGACTACAACGTCGGCGACCAGACGCGCATCGCGGCCTGGACCGACACCGGCGTCGACACCGACCACCCCGACCTCGCGGCGTCGCTGATCCCCGGCTACAACGCCGTTGACCGGCTGACCGAGGCCCAGGGCGGCGACGTCGAGGACATCCACGGTCACGGCACTTTCGTGAGCGGCTGCATCGGCGCGATCGGCAACAACGGTGTCGGCGTGGCCGGCGTGGCCTGGAACATCAGCCTGATGCCCGTGCGGGTCTCCAACGACCCGAGCGGCGGCGCCTACCTCGCCGACCTGCTCGACGGCGCCCGCTGGGCGGCGAGCAACGGCGCGCGCACGATCAGCGCCTCGTACTCGGGCGTCGACAACGCGGCGGTAGGCACCACCGGCACCGACATCAAGAACCTGGGCGGCGTCTACTTCTACGCGGCCGGCAACGGCGGCAGCGACCTCGGCAACTTCGACTACGCCGACACGGTGGTGGTCGGAGCGACCGACAGCAGCGACAACCGCGCGAGCTGGTCCAACTACGGCACGCCGATCGACGTGACCGGCCCGGGCGTGAGCGTCTACTCGACGACTCTCGGGGGCGGCTACGGCAGCGGCTCGGGGACCAGCTTTTCGACTCCGATCGCCAATGGCGTCACCGCGGTGCTGTGGAGCGCCAACCCGTTCCTGACGCCGGACGAGGCCCAGCAGGCGTTGTACGACGGCTGCGACAACATCGGCGCGGCCAACTTCTTCGGCAACGGCCGCGTCAACGTGGAGAACTCGCTGCTCGAAGCGCTCCAAGGCGACATGGTCCTGACCGTCACCAACTTGAACGCCGGGCAGACGGCCAATTTCGCCGTGACCGGTGCGGCGCCGGGCCCGCGGGTGTACTTCACCTACTCGACCACCGGAGTCGGCACCACGGTCGTCAACCAGTTGTCGATCTCGCTTGGTCTCGCCAGCCCGGTCCTGCTCGGCAGCATGCAGGCGGGCGGCGGCGGCACGGCGTCGATCAACCGCAACGTGCCCGCGGGAGCGTCCGGAACCCAGGTCTGGCTGCAAGCCGCGCAGAGCGACGACACCTCGAACATCGTCGCCTTGACCGTCGGCTGACCGCCGGCGCCTTGGCGCTCTCGCCGCGGCGGACCCATCCCGGTCCGCCGCGGTTTTTCCTTTGCGTTTCAAGCGCGGACTTCGAGCCGCCGTGCCGTGAGCGCTTCCAGTCCGCCTGCGATCACCAGTTCCTGCGCCGCGCGGCCGAGCGGCGGGAACGCGAATTCCGCCGTGCCGGCGCCGGCAGAGGTCAGACGAAGCACGCTGGCTTCGAAATCGGCGACCGCCTGGACGCCGGTGCGGCGGGAGGCCACGCGCTCGGGGAAGCGCGCGCGCAGCCATGCGACCAGCGCGGCGCAGTCGATCAGCGGCAGGCCGTTGTTGAACGCGTTGCGCTTGTAGGTGTCGCTGTAGCTGCCGGCGATCACCAGCGGGAAGCCGCGGTACTGGAGCGCCGTGGCGGCCTGTTCGCGCGAGGAACCGGTGCCGAAGTTGAAACCGCCGACCAGCAGGTCGCCCGCGCGCGCGAGCGCCTGGAAACCAGGGTCGTAGTTCTCCATCGCCACGGCGGCCATCTGCTCGGGCGTCAGGTCTTCGCGGTAGGTGTAGGTGCCCGGGTAAATCCCGTCGGTGTTCAGGTTGTCGGCGTCGCAGAACAGCAGCTCGCCTTGCAGGACCGTGGGAAATCCGGGCAGGATCGTGGTCTTGCCGCGCGCCTTCGCCGGGGCCCCCGGGGTCTCGACGCGGCCGACGAGCGGTCGGTCGGTGCACCGTTCGGGCGCGCAGATGTAGCCCGCCGCCGCGCTGGCGGCCACCACGGCGGGGGAGGCCAGGTAGGCCTGGGCATCGCGGCTGCCCATGCGTCCCTTGAAGTTGCGGTTGGTGGCGCTGATGCCGATCTCGCCGTCCTGCAGCAGGCCGATGCCGAGCCCGATGCACGGCCCGCAGCCGGGCGGCAGCGTGCGCGCGCCGGCGGCTTCGAGCTTCTGCCAGTCGCCGCGGCTGCGGCTCTCGGCTTCGACCTCGCTCGACGCTGCGGCGACGTACATCTCGACCCCCGCGGCGATTTTCCGTCCGTCGAGCACGGCAGCGGCCTCGGCGAGGTCTTCGACGCGGCCGTTCACGCAGGACAGCAGGTAGGCCTTCTGGATCGCGACGCGGCGGGGCTCGATCGCCGCCACCGAGGTGATGTTCTTGACCGTGTCGGGCCCGCTCACGTGCGGCGTCACTGCACCGAGTTCGAAGACCAGGTGCTTGGCGTACACGGCGCCGGGATCGGCGACGAGCGGCGCGCGCTCCAGGCCGGCGAGGCGCTCCAAGTCGATGCGCGGCGTGGCGTCGCCGCGCCCGATCTGGGCTTCGCGCCGCACCCGCAGCCAGGCGGTGGTGGCGCCGTCGCAAGGAAAGACGCCCGCCAGCGCACCCCATTCCGTGGTCATGTTGGCGATGGTCAGACGCTGGTCGACGGACAGCGCGGCCACGCCGTCGCCGGCGAACTCGATGGCGTGGTTGAGGACTTCGTCCTGGTTGAAGTGCCCGCACAAGGCCACGATCACGTCCTTGCCGGACACGCCGCGCGGCAGCCGGCCCTGCAGTTCGACCTTCGCGACCGCCGGCACCTGCCACCAGGTGCGGCCGGTGGACCAGATCGCCGCGGCGTCGGTGCGGACGACCGGGGTTCCCAGCGCGCCCAGGCCGCCGTAGAGGTTGCTGTGCGAATCGCTCGCGACCACGAGCGTCCCCGGCCATGCGTAGCCTTCTTCGGCCATCACCTGGTGCCCGATGCCGCGGCCGGCGGGGTGGAAGTCGATGCCTTCGGCAGCAGCGAACGCCTCGATGGCGCGGTACTTGGCGAGGTTCTTGTCGCTGTGGTCCTGGACATTGTGGTCGAGCGTGAACACCGGCTGCCGCGGATCGGCGACGTGCGCCGCGCCGATCGCGACGAATCTCTGCATCACCGCGGAGGTGTTGTCGTGGGTCATGACATGGGCCGGCCGCACGGTGACGAAGTCGCCGGCGGCGACCTCCTGGCCGGGCACGAGGTCGACGGCGAAGAGCTGGACGATTTTCTCGACGAGGTTCTGGGGCATGGCGGTCCACAAGGTAACGGCGAGACGGCCTAGGCTGGGAGAGTGCGTCGCGCCCTCCCAGCCTGTTTCTTCACGGCTCCGATCCGCGGAGCCTGGTTCTTGGCCCTGGCCCTGGCCGCCGCCGGCTGCGGCGGTACCTCGGAGCCCGCGCCGCCGCTGAGGGTGCTCACCTTCAACCTCCGCTACGGCACGGCCGCCGACGGAGACGACTCCTGGGAGCACCGCACCGAACTGGTCGCCGACACCGTGCGCCTCGCCGACGCGCACTTGATCGCGCTGCAAGAAGCGCTCGATTTCCAGCTCGCGTTCCTGCTCGAGCGCTTCCCGCGCTACCAGGCCGTGGGGGACTACCGCGAGCGCGGCCCGGACGGCAGCGGGCGCGGCGAGTGGACCGGCCTGCTCGCCGACCGCGAGCGGCTCCAAGTACTCGGCCATGAGGCCTTCTGGCTCAGCGAATCGCCGCAGGAACCCGGCTCGGTCGGCTGGGACGCGGCCTTGCCGCGGATTGCAGTGCAAGCACATTTTGGCGACCGCGCGAATGGCGGCGAATTCGAAGTCCTGGCGACCCACATGGATCACCGCGGCGCGGAAGCGCGCTTGCAGGGCGCGCGGATGATTGCCGCGCGCGCGGCGGCCGCGCCGCGGCCGGTGATCGTCCTCGGCGACTTGAACGCCGGCGAGACCGAGCCGCCGCTCGCGGCCCTGGCCGACGCGGGGCTGGTCGACTGCTTCCGGGTCTGGAACCCGGAAGGGCCGGAGTCGGGGACTTTCCACGGTTTCTCGGGAAAGGCCGGACAACGCAAGATCGACTTCGTACTGGTCGGACCCGGTTGGGAAGTCCTGGGCGCCGCGA
>Ga0214471_10000881_pt1 | contig 24268 bp, 24 predicted proteins | sample RVTome_5_FD_207665 | JGI IMG/M metagenome (GOLD analysis project Ga0214471, IMG submission 207665) | Soil microbial communities from uranium-contaminated site in the Upper Colorado River Basin, Wyoming, United States - RVT142D155 | ecosystem: Environmental > Terrestrial > Soil > Contaminated >... | reverse complement strand
GGGCTTCTCTACCTCCGATTCCCAATACCCCTTTTGATCCCTCTTCCAAAACCTGAACCTCAATTTCATTTCTGGTTACCCCCAAATCCTCACATGCTCTTATTATCGCTTCAGACACGGTCTTTCCTTCTCTTTCTATCACTATCGGCATCGATATTTCCTCCTTTTGGCACCCTAGAACGACTGTTTACGTAAAGTTGTTGACCTATTGATAGTATGTTACTCACTGTCCAATATAGTATCAACCCTGAGGGCAGGCCCCAAAACATCACCGTAAAAATCAAAGGCATAAATTGCATCATTTTCATCTGCATATTGTCAGCTCCGACAGTTGTTGTGGGAGTCATCTTTTGAGAAACATACCAAGAAGCGCCCATGAGTAGGGGCAATATCCTGAATGGCATTCCGATTCCTGGTATATCGAAGAGGGTCTCAGGTTCGGAGAGATCCTTTACCCACAGAAATGAACTCTGACGGAGTTCTATCGAGTACAGCAGTACTTCATACAGAGCGATAAAGACCGGAAGCTGAATCAAGAGAGGCAGACATCCACCGAGACTACTGAGCGGGTTAATACCATAACTCGAATATAATTTCATAAGTTCCGTATTTTGCTTCGTCTTATCATCCTTATACTTCTCTTTGAGGGTATCGATCTTCGGTTTAATCTCCTGCATCTTGTTCTGCATCTCTTTCATAGAGCCCATACTCTTTATAGTCAGCGGAAGGAAAATTAGTCTCATAATAATAGTTATGATGATTATCGAAACGCCATAGTTGTGAATATAGGTATTTATATATGTAAGCAGCTGACCGACAGGTCTCGCAATAATGCCAAACCATCCGTAGTTTATTGCATTTTGGAGTTCGAAACCTGCGGATTTCAATATTTGATACTCCTTAGGGCCTAAGAATAACTTGGATTTGTGAATCGAGGTGGTACCCCGTGGTATGATATCATCAGGATATCGATAGACGGCTCTACCGAGACTATCACTTCCAGCGGACGAGAAAATAATTTGAGTCTCACCACCGATTTCGGTGAGGTATGCTTTGAGAAAATATTTGTTCGAGAAACCAAACCAGCTTATTAAACCTTTCAACTGGGTGGGTTCTGCGGGCAAACTATTGATGCGTTCGACTTTATCAGAGACCAAAGCAGTAAAATCCTTATTGTTTTGCTCTCTGCCTTTATTTTGTATTTGATCATACCATTCGACTGATAGTCTTTGGTTGATATTAGAATCATTCGGATTTGTGACCTCAACTCTTTGTTCGAGCAGATAACTATTGGGGTTAATTGTGAATATATTCCTGACCTCGATTCCGTCCGGTGATTTCCAGTAGAGAGTTAAATCATGCTTTTCGTCCCGTAAATCGAGCACCTTATTGCCACCATATTTGAAGGGTATGATGTCCGGGATCTCATAGCCTTTCAGCTTCAGATTAAAGTTATATGAAGGTGGTGAATCCTTAAAAAGATTAACGGTCGGAGAATTTATGGAGGTTGTTTCTCTATATTTTCGCAGGTTCCAAGAAATTATCCTCCCCCCGGCAGTGTCAATAGTTCCTGTGTATAAGGGAGTATTTATAGTTATAAGCTCTCCCTTTGGGGCATCAGGAATCACGTATTCTTCTACTGGGATTTCCTGTTTCACCGGAGGAGGTTGTTGTTCTATAACCCTTTCTTCCTCACCTACAATCTTAGTGGCTTTCTTTGTCGATTTAGGTGCGAAAAAGATGGAATAACCAACTATAATTGCAAAGGATAATACAAAAAACAGTATGTAGTTAATCTTAGTTTTATCAAACATCCCCTTAACCTTACGTCAGACTGGGTCATACCCTCCATTCCCAAAAGGATGGCATCTTGTGATTCTCTTGATTGCATACCAGACACCCCTTTGAACACCGTACTTATCGATAGCACCTACTGCGTACTCTGAACAGCTTGGGTGAAATCGACACGATGGAGGTAATATGGTGGATATCGTATATTTATACATTCCTAGCAAACACACGATTACAAATTTTATGGCATTATTCGTCATGAGAGTTTCAAACTAATTTTATCACAAATTTCTTTTCGAGTATTGTCGTAATCTAGAGTTTCCGCGTTCTTTTTACTGGCGACTATCACTACGTCTAAGGAATTAAACTGATGTTTGTTTTTTCTAAATACTTCCCTTATCAATCTCTTTAATCGGTTTCTCTTTACCGCACTTGCAAATAGTTTCTTTCCAATTACTACTCCGAGTCTTGAGTATCCAAGTGAATTTTTATTACAGTGTACAATAAAGCTTTTTGTAGTGTACGTGTTGCCTTTCTCAAAAACTTCTCTAAAATCATCGCTTTTCCGAATTATATTTTTACTTGGGAAATTGAGTCTTGAAGGAAAATTCATTTCTTCCAGGCCTGAACTGTGAGACTGTGTCTCCCTTTAGCCATCCTTCTCTTCAGAGTGCGTCTTCCTCCATTTGTACTCATTCTTTCGCGAAAGCCGTGCACTCGTAATCTTTTTTTCACATGAGGTTGATAGGTCCTTTTCATGACGGAACTTTAGAAACTAACACGAAATAAGGTAAAGGTCAAGGTTATTTTGGATATGAATAGGGGTAATGTTTTGAACTAATGAACGCAATTGAACTAATCCAATAGCTAAATGAGACAGGCAAGTAAATTGACGCTCAATAGCCTACCTGAATTGGCAATGTAATATAAGTAACAATCCCGAGAAATAGATCTCTTAAACCTTTTTGTTACTAATATGAATTAAAATTTTTATATCAAACTCGAATCGAAAAGTATTATTTTTCAATTAGAAAAACTCTAGAATTCTAAATGTGAAAATTGAATATTGTTTTTTCTCCTTATTTCGCATTTGCGAATAAATGACTTGACATATGTTTTATGAGTAGTATTTTATAAAGCGATTATTTGATCGATTTACATTAAAAAATTAATTACGAAAAGCCTTTGTCTTATATTTATCATCTGATTTGCTCTAAATAAAAAAAATTCACCCTATCTAGTTTATCTATTAATGGTTTTAAAAAGAGGCTACCAAGTTAAATTGACGCTTAAATCAAAAAGAGTTAATTGAAAGTCTGATAGACAGGGCAGATCTTGAGGAGGCGTTGAAATGTTTAAAGGATTTCACAATAGCTTGATTCTATCTATTTTTGGGGTTATTAAAATTATTTTCCTATTCTCAGTTATTGTCTTATCCTTTTTTATATTGCATAAACTTGGATTGATATCGAATCGACAAGCAAATACGACAATTAGTACCTTTCTGAAACAATATCCAGCGATATATGAAAATGGTAATTTAAATGGGGGAATAGACACTTCCACACCGACTGAAAGCGATATATTAAAATTAATTCTAAGATTTTCAGACGACATATCTTCATCACAGGCACAGGAGCTGGCCAAACTGATTATTGAAGAATGTGACAATTATGAAATCGATCCTTCACTCATCCTTGCAATCATTCAGGTTGAAAGTAATTTTTCACCGATGGCTGTTTCCGGTAAAGGTGCTATCGGACTAATGCAGGTAATGCCCTCCACTGGAGAATACCTGGCTGAAAAACTTGGTATTTCGATCAGTGGGAAAAAGGAGCTTCATGACCCATTCCTCAATGTAAGGCTTGGAATATATTACCTTTCCTTATTGGAGGATCGTTTTGATAATACTGAGGATGCGCTTTTTGCCTACTATTATGGGCCTAGCAGGTTTGAGAGCATAAGATATCTCGGTAGGAAATTACCCAGGTATGTTAAGAAGGTTCTTAACTTTAAGAGCTTTCTTGATGATGAGGTGTTTATGTTGAGTCAGAGTTAAATACAGTAATTTAGGATGTCTTTTTTCTTGGTAATCATTATTTCTTTTCTTATTTCTCTTGTTCCTTAAAATAGGAATTTAGAGTTAAAATCAATTTCAAGTTTTAATTTGCTTAAATTTGTCTAGAAATGAGATTTGGAATTGCTCTGCCTAATTTCGGTAAATATGCACAAAAGGAATCGATCCTTGCTATTGCGAAATCGGCCGAGGATCTTGGATTTGATTCTTTATGGGTAAGTGATCATATTGTAATACCGGAATCACATAAGGGTTTTGGCGATGTATTTTACGAGCCTCTTACAACACTGTCTTTTGTTGCCGCTAAGACGAGGGTCATTCAACTTGGCACTAGTGTGATTATTCTTCCATATAGGAATCCAATAGTTCTCGCAAAGATGATTTCGACCCTGGACGTACTTTCCGGTGGGAGAGTTATATTGGGGGTTGGCGTAGGATGGCTGAAAGAAGAATTTGATGCGCTACGTGTTTGTTACGAGGAACGAGGTTCGATTACTGATGAGTATATATATGTCTTAAAAAATCTCTGGTCTAACGAGGAGCCAGGCTATCGGGGAAAGTATTATAATTTTTCTAATATTAAGTTTTTCCCAAAGCCTATTCAAAAACCGCATCCACCCATATGGATCGGTGGTAACGGTCTGGCGGCTCTTAGAAGAGCGATTACGTTGGGAAATGGGTGGCATCCTGTGGGTCTCACACCGAGCGAGATTGAAGAAAAAACAGGCGCGCTGGGCGAATTGCAAACTAAAATTAGATCGTCAAATTTTGTGATATCATTGAGAAAAAATCTACAAATCTATAAGTCAGGAAAGAAGAAGCCCGATGTCCGCGAGCCACTTCGCGATACTCCTGAAATGATAGCGAGGTCTATTGAGAAATACTATGAATCAGGGGTATCGCATCTAGTTTTTCAGATTTTAGGAGGGGAGTTTAAGGATATCATCCATACCATGGAATTTTTTTCAACCGATATAAGGCCTTATCTTAAATTGGGATTACAGTATTAAGTTTGCAACAGTGTTACCAGCGTGATTGCTGCCAAATCATTGGGACCCATCCCGTTTTTTCCCCCGGTTGGAAAACCCCGCCCTATCGAATGAGCATTTATACAAACCGCGGTGGGCACGACATTCCTGGCCCGCTAATATTTGCGAGAATGCAGGGGGCGGCCCCCGAACGCACCATCAGGTAATCCTTATACGAGATGTTGACAAGATGCGGCTATTACTGCGATAATGTCGTGTATCTTCTAATTAGTTTATTCTGTTAATCGTGATTGAATTTTAATTGGTGATAACTATGGAGCGCCCAAAACAAAAATATATAGCCGCAGCCGTTCAGGCTGCGCCGATTTTCTTAAACAAACAAGAAACCGTAGGCAAGGTATGTAGTTTAATTGAAGAGGCTCGCGAAAACGGGGCCGATTTAATCGTATTTCCCGAGGCGTTTATCCCCGCATATCCATACTGGCCAAAGGACCTAGGAACCGGGCCTGAAAGGAAGCTTGTATTGGATGCCTATATGGAGCTCTATAAAAACTCAGTGGAGATCCCGAGTGAAGATACGGAAAAGCTTTCAGATGCTGCACGCAAGGCCGGATCTCATGTAATAATCGGAGTAAATGAAAGGGAAGGTGGCACTTTATACAACACGATACTTTACATCGATAAAACAGGCGCGATTATAGGCAAACACAGAAAGCTTCTTTCGATTGACAGCGAAAAGTGTATATGGGGTATGGGTGGTGCAGAGGACATTGGAGTTTTCGAAACTGAGCTTGGAAAGCTAGGTGGATTTTTCTGTTATGAGCACCACATTACATTGGCGAAATACGCAATGTTCATGAAAGGTGAGCAGGTTCATGCCGGACTCTGGGCCGGTCACGGATTTGTTAAACCCACGATGGACTGTGCCAGCAGGGAATATGCCTTTGAGGGTCAGGTTTTTGTTATTGCAGCTTCTGGCTACATTAATGAAGATATGATTCCGGATAGTTTTCCTCTTAAGAAGTTCACGACCTGGGATTTCCCGGGCGGTAGCGGGATAATAAGCCCCAGGGCCGAATATCTCGCAGGTCCTCTATACGATTGCGAGGGAATATTGTATGCAGAAATTGATATGGATATGATCATACGTGCCAAGGCCGTGATAGATTCGGTCGGTCATTTCTCGAGACCCGATATTCTCAGTTTGAAAATAAATGAGACGGGTCGTGTCGAAACATTTGTAGACGATGGTGAATACGTTATCTCTAACGAGAATTATAAGATGATTATGAATTCGATTGAAGAACTCAGAGAAAGACAGAAGAATCTAGATTCAAAGATTGACTCAATTATAAAGGCTTTGGAAACCAGGGGAAAAAATTAGTACGTTGTTAACTTTTATTGAAATTTTCAGCTAAGGTAATTACACTCTATATCCACGCATAAATATTCAATTTGTGCATTTCCGATTAAAGTCTGAAATCGTCACTAGAGTAAACTTACTTTATCTGTGACTTAGCTTTACTCAACTAGAAATAGAATTCAAACTTTATCGAACCGTGGTTAATATAGACAAGGTCATAGCTGCCAGTAGTGATTATCTCTATTTAAAGAGGAGGGGTTATTCAATTAAATCTATTTTAGAGATTATAGGGAACCGATTTCAGCTTAACACCGAGGAAAGGAATGTGCTTTACAGAGGATTTTTTACAAAAAAGGAAATCGGAAGCAGAATGAATAGGATATTAAGTGAAAAGAATGTCAATGGCAGTTTGCTTGAAATTGACGGATATAATCAGTTGATTACCATAGAGTCTTACAGAAAGGGTAGGTTTGTATTTAAAGCCACAGACGGTATTGTCAGGGATACCGCTTCGGTGTATCGATCGTATAAAATTACTGATATTACTGTTGAAGTCCTGAGGATCCTGATCAAAAATCTCTGCTATTTAGGACTTAGAGAGGCAAAGTTTTATTTTGACAAGCCAATATCGCATTCAGGTGAGTTGTGTGTGTTGATAAATGAGTTGATGAATAAACATCGTATAGCCGGAAATGCTGAAACAGTAATGTCTCCGGATCACGTTTTAAAAGATGCTGGTTTTGTCGCTAGTTCGGATTCGGTGATAATTTCAGAAGCCAAGGGGATTTTTGATTTGGCAGGTTGGCTTATTACAAGGGTATGGAGACCAAAGTTGGTGGATTTTAGCGTGTGTTAGTATGTTATTTATTTCCCCTTTGTGAGTGATCTGATCAGACCCTGTTTTAACTCCCAGAGACGCTGTGAAAGAGAGACATGATAAATATGCGGGTTCACGATCCGTTTTACGCCGGAATCAAGCCGATCTATATCTTTCTCACGGACCTTTCGGATTTCCTCAATAGATGGGTGATCATAATTAAGTTTCCCTTCAGTCAAGACTTCGGTCAAAAGCGGTTCTATTTCGTGAATTTTATCTCGACTCAGTATCCGATATTTAGTATGATCTAATGGGTGGTGTAGTATAAGTTGATTGGATTCCATGGGTTCGTTTGCATCAAGGCTTAACAGGTCAGCCGTGGCTTTTCCTCTTGTGTCATAGATTCTCCATACATGCTTAAATGCCGGGTTAAGAGTTTTTGATGGAGTCTCTGAGAGTTTAATTGCTGGAACCCACTCCCCTTTTTCCTCAACCCCAACAAGTTTGTACACACCGTCTAGAGCGGAATCCCCCTTTGATGTAATTAACCTTGTCCCTACTCCGTATATTAGTCGTTGGATCAGATTGTCTGCATCGACACCCCATCTTGATGCCTCTTCTTCGATCTGGGTAATTATTTGCCACACTACCAGTTCATCCAACTGGTTTGACAGGACAATCTTAGTATTTGGGAAACCCGCATCATTGAGCATCTTTGCGGCTTGAATGCTCAAATAAGCTAAATCGCCTGAGTCCAGTCGGATGCCTACGGCCTCGTGCCCTCTACGCTTCAGTTCTTCAAAAACCTTTATCGCATTCGGTATGCCGCTTTCAATCGTATTTATTGTGTCTACCAGCAAGACGCAGTCATCCGGAAAGACATCTGCATATGCTCGAAAAGCACCGATCTCGCCTTCTCCGAGGGCCATAAAAACCTGAACCATGCTATGAGCGTGGGTACCCTTAGGTGGATACCCTAGAACGTGTGAGATTCCTACTGTAGATGTAAAGTCGGCACCACCTATTAGCGCGGCTCGGATCCCTGCATTTACGCCCCTTTCGTGCCCACGACGCATTCCGAATTCGATTAATGTTTGACCTCGACCAGCTTCATGTATGCGGGCTGCTTTGGTTGCAATCAGTGTTTGGTAATTTAGTTGATTGAGGAGCGGGGATTCAAGTATTTGGGCCATTGCCAGGGAGCCCTGTACAACAGTTAGCGGAACGTTTGGGTGGACAACTCTTCCCTCAGGTATTGCAAGCATAGAAATTGATTCAAACGACCCATTTGTCCTGACCCATCTAAGAAAGTCCTCATCAAACAGTTGTTTCCCGGTATTTCCAGTTTGTGAACGTAATAACTCGATATCCTCGTCTCGAAAACGTGTGTTTTGCATCCAATCTATTAGCCATTCTAGTCCGGCATTGATGCAATAACCTGCCTTATGGGTGCCGTAGTCCGGGTAGTTCCTGAAGAAATGGTCAAATTGGACCTTCTTTTCATGTATACCCATTCGGAAATAAAGCTGTGCCATTGTGAGTTGATATTGGTCGGTAAATAGGATTCCCTCTGCTATTTTTCTATCTGAATCTTTCATCGTATCTCCTGTGTCATGATTCCCTTTTCCAATTTGAATTTTCGTTATTGATTTGTAACTTACATTATATCGTAAACAAGATTTTATTATGACAATTCTATAAAAGATACTTAGCTCTATGATATCGAAAGAGCATATGAAATTCAGGGAAGAAAGATAAAAAGCATGGACATAAGAAATAATGGCGGTTTGATTTGGCGAACGGCCCATCAATGACTATTTTGATTGACACGTTATATTGTTTGTGATATTAATAACCATTATATACCCCGATACCCGACTGTTATAGCGATGAGATTTAGAAATAACACAAAAATATTGAGTTCGTTTTTATTAATAGTATTTGTTCTGTCCTTAGGCTTACATAATCATGTCTTTTATTTTGGTTCCTCTTTACCTGATGGAGTTTATAAGACTGAATCAGGTTATCCTGGTCACAACAGCGAATTTTGCTCCGCCTGCCGTTTGAGCGGCAATTTAAGACAAACAGATAAATTTACAAATATTGATTTCAATAAATCTAGTCTATTAATAGCTTATGCTAACACAGATCTTATAATCCCCTCATCATATTTCCGATTTAATTGTTCACCTCGTTCGCCTCCAATTTCGTAACTCCTCCCTTCAATATTTTCTCAGCATTTCCATTATTGATTAGTTGTTTTATGGGAGGTTCACTAACTTTAATCTTGGAGGTGAGATATGACATTCGACTTATCTATAGGGTATTTCAGAATATCCTTATTAAATAAAATAGTTGTCACCTGTGCACTGTCCTTTTTCTTTTCTACCTTGATTTCATCAAATCAGGCCGTGGGTGAAGAAGGGGACATAAAAAAACAGATACAGGAGCTTCGCCAGCAGATGCAACAGATGCAACAGAAGTTGGAAGAGCTTGAAAAGAAAAATATGGAATTAGAGAGCCGGGCCAAGAAAGCGGAGGAAGAAAAGAAATCAGAGGAAGAGATCAAGCAAATTACTCAGGCTCCTTTACCCAGAGAGGGATTTTTCCAAAGGGCATTACAAACACTCAATCCTGATATAAGCATTATCGGAACATTTGCCGGTGCGTGGTTCAATGAGGATGATCCCACTGTCTTTGCAGAAGCTGATCCACAAAATACCGGAGTTAATCTCCAGGAAATAGAGATTGGTTTCCAGAGCGTAGTAGATCCTTACTTCAGATTCGATAGCTTTATATCTCTTCAAAAAGAAGGAATTGAAGTCGAGGAAGCCTATGCAACTACTCTTTTTTCTCTTCCATTGGCTAGTCAGTTCAGGGGTGGAATAATGAGGGCTAAATTCGGAAGGATAAACCTGATACATAGGGAATTTCAAAACTTCGTGACTCTTCCGATCGTGGCTGCGGAATTTCTGGGCGAACACCTGAATCCGCCTCAGATAGAGCTTAATATAGCCCCTGCATTTATTCCATGGTACATGGAGCTGACTGCGGCTGGCGGAAGTGCAGATGTGGAAACGGCGTCATTTGCCCAAGACGGAAATGATTTGGGGAAATTACTATACAACTTCCATATTGCCAACTTCTTTGAGATCACAGAAAACTTATCAGTTAATCTTGGAGGTTCCTACGCAACCGGCGTAAACGCTACAGGGCCTGACGAAAGTACTAACCTTTTTGGACTCGATCTGTTCGCAAAGTACCGTCCCCTGAGGAACAATCCTTATCAGGAAGTTATGTTTCAAACGGAATGGATGTGGCGTAACGCACAGACCCCAGAGGAGAAGCTTAAGGATTACGGTTTTTATGCTGAATTGGTATACAGATTCTTGCAAAGGTGGAATACAGGATTTAGATTTGGCTTGACCGATACTAAGACCCCTATTCCATTTGAGCCTGGTAACGGTGGAAATGGTGAAATTGAGGAATTACTAAAACCAGAAGGTATGTTTAGCTTAGCATCAAGTGGCGAAGAGGGAGAAGAAGAGGAGGAAGCAATGCTGGGTCTATTCGGAAGGACTTACCGCATCTCTCCCATGTTAACTTTCAATCCGAGTGAATTTTCAAGAATTAGATTGCAGTACGATTATACCAACTTTGACTTCAAGGAGAATGAACACGCGATATATCTTCAATTTCAATATTCGCTTGGTCCCCATGGGGCCCATCCTTTTTAGTTGAATTTAATGGGAGGAATTTATGATGAAAGCTCGTAACAAATTTCTATATTTTCTCTTTGTTACCATACCTTCTTTGTTATTATTAATTTTTATATCAACTGGAGTTGCTCTTGCTAAGGTACGAATAGTAACCTCTCTTCCGGATTTTGAAGCAATAGCCAAAGAGATAGGAGGAGACAAGGTAGAAGTAAAAAACATCGCTAAAGGCTACCAGGACCCACATTTTGTCGATGCAAAACCAATTTTTATACGAGACCTGAATAGAGCAGATTTGCTAATATATCAAGGCTTAGATCTGGAGTTAGGTTGGCTTCCGGTTCTCATTACAGGATCAAGAAATTCAAAGATTACGTCTCTTTCATCACCTGGTCGTCTTGACGCTTCAACCCTAGTATCAAACATTCTGGAGGTTCCGATAACAAAAGTTGACAGGAGTATGGGAGACATACATCCCTTTGGGAATCCTCACTATATGCTGGATCCAAGTAATGGTATTTTGGTCGCAAAAGGGATTGCGGAGAGACTGGAACAAATTGATCCTGAAAATGCTTCATTTTATGAAGACAATTTTAGGCAATTTGCCAATCGGCTAACCAAAAAGATCAGGGTGTGGGAGACTGAACTCGCGCCTTTTAAGGGTACTAAGATAGTGGCCTACCACAAAAGTTGGGATTATTTTGCAAATTGGGCAGGTTTCGATGAAGTCGGGTGGATTGAACCAAAACCGGGGATTCCTCCCAGTCCTTCCCATGTGGCAAACCTGATTAAGAATATGAAACAAAGTGATGTTAAACTGGTTATAGCCGAGTCCTTCTATCCTCAAAAAACGGCCCGTATAATTGCCGAGAAGACTGGGTCGGAGTTTCTTGTACTTCCGTCCAGCGTTGGGGCCAGGCAAGGGATTGATACCTATACGCAACTATTTGATACAATTGTTAATGAGCTCACAGCAGCTTTAAGTAAAGTGAAGAACGTTGAAAAGGCTACATAAAAATCATCTTAGTTTCGCGAAGCTGGCATAGGAGTAAGTAAGGTTCTAGATTTATGGGAGATGAAATAGAATCATGAAATTAAAACCTCTGATTGAGGTCAGGGACGTGGCCATCGGATACTTCAACGAGGGCTTTTTAAAATCGATAAACCTGTCTATTGAAAGAGGAGATTTTTGGGGGATAATAGGACCCAATGGAGGGGGAAAGAGCACATTGATTAAGACAATACTGGGGCTTATCCCGCAAGTGTCTGGTCGAATAGACTACCGAGATAATACAGTACTCGGCTATGTTCCTCAGACGGAAATTTTTGACAGGATTTTCTCTGTGTCAGTGTATGAAATTGTCATGATGGGGAGGTATGGTCGTATTCCATTCGGTAGAAGACCGGGGCAATCAGATCGGGAAATAGTCGACGATTCTCTCGATAAACTTGAAATCTCTCACTTAAAGAATCGTCCATTCAGATCGCTCTCAGGTGGTGAAAAACAGCGAGCTCTGCTTGCCCGAGCAATAGCGGCAACTCCTGATATATTGGTTCTTGACGAACCTACAGCATCTGTTGACGTCAGGGGAGAAACTGAAATCCTGGAGCACGTCGAGAGGGTAAGAGAGGAAAGTAAACTTACGGTTCTAATGGTAAGTCATTTCTTAAATACCGTATCGAGGTTTGCAGACCATGTGATGGTAATCGATAAAGATAACGGTATCTTCAAAGCAGGGATTAAAGGCGACGTTCTAAGCAATGAGATTATAAGGGAGATATTTGGAATAGACATAACTCTTGACCAGATCCCTGATAGGTTAAGGCAATTAATTTGATTGACGTATTTTGATGCTTACCCGGGATTCAATATGAAATAAATAATAAAGAGCCCGTGCCGGATGCAATTGAAGGAAATTATTTCTTGATTAATTAAAGTGTTTGATGATTCTGAATATTTAAATATAGCTTATGCAAGGCTAGTCAACGGGTAAAGATTGAGAAATGGCGTCAATTACTGAATTTGTAAACAGTTACTTTCTTTGGCGGGACCCTATGATAGTAGGTGCTGTTTCGGGGGCGATTTGTGGGTTTCTCGGAGTTTACGTTGTACTCAGAAGGATCATTTTTGTTAGTGCCGCGTTAACTCAGGTTTCAAGTTTCAGTGTGGCTCTTGCCTTTTATCTTCAAGGATTTGCAGTTTTAAGCATATTTGGTCATTTGATAGATCCATTTACGATGTCATTGATTTTCACTGGATTGGCTGCCCTGTTTTTTGCATTAAAAAGGGATTTTTTCCCAATAAGCCAAGAGGGGATTATAGGATTTGGTTTCTTGATTGCTTCGGGACTTGTGGTGATACTCGGTGACCGCATAACAAAGGGAGCCCATGATATAGCAGATATTCTATTTGGCAGTGCTGTTGTTGTCGATCCGACGGATGTTTATGTCATACCTTCGGTTGCCATATTAACCATTATTGTTCATTTGGTCTTCTATAAAGATTTCATTTTTGTTTCTTTTGATCAGGAAACGGCGCTCATATACAAATATCCTGTTAGATTACTTAATACTATTTTGTTGTTGACAGTTGGTCTTATAATTGCGGTGACCACACGGGCCCTTGGTGCACTACCTGTATTTGGACTAATTGCTCTGCCGCCCCTTGCTGCCCTCTTTTTAACTGAAAAGCTAAATATGGTTTTTATATTCGCAGTTATCATTGGCATTCTTTCAGCACTCTTGGGTTATTTTTTCTCATTTATACTTTCTATTCCGACCGGAGCTTCAATGACGGTTGTTGCATCCCTATTTTTTCTGCTTGCATTTGGTGTTAAGGAGGGAAAAAAATATTTAAGGACTCAAGGCCAATTCTTTTAATGAGTGAATATAGTAGGTAACGTAATTCTAAATAATAATGTTTTTGATTTAAGTAAATTTACTTGTAAAATATTGCAATACTGGATTCCATAGACAAGAAAATATTTTGAACATTGATGATGGAGGTATTCGCGAATGGGCGAAATCAAGGAAAATGACGAAGTGTTGCTTCCGGAGCTATTTGCTACTGACAGTGCTGGAAGGGTTAGACTTGTGGCTGGGTACTATAAAGAGTCCGACAGCTATACTTTCCCTAAATATCTGGTAGATCCAAAAAGCTTCTCTGAGGATGTGGAAGAAAGATTTTTAAGCCCAACAGGTACTCTTCATTCTTACACGATTGTTAGGAGGAGCATGCCCGAATTCCCAGTACCATACGCGCTTGCCCTTGTAGATTTTCCTGAAAAGGTGAGGGTCATGGCGCAGGTTGAAACAGATAATTTCGACGACCTCAAGATTGGAAATGAGATGGGTGTGACTGTTGGTACTGTGAGAAAGACCGCTGATGGAAGAGATGTCAAGTCGTATAAGTTTTATACTGTAAAGAAGGCTGAATAATGGGTTTTTTAGAAGAACAATTCTGTAAATAAATCCTTTATGTCATATGCATGCTTTCATTGCCTTTTCAGCTGGCTTCGTTCTAATATTAGTTAGTTGCAGTGGATACGAAGAGGTTAAAAGAAAGTTCCCTTTGGTCTTTCCGAACTACGTCCAGTGCAATGTAACGAACGTTATAGATGGGGATAAATTTGATTGCCAACTTCCAAACATTCAAATTGAGAGGATTAAATTAATTGGCGTTCAAATTCCAGCATCTTTCAAAGAAAGAGCAGGTAGCTTTACCAGGTCCGAGTTATATAGGGGTTTACCAGTCAGGCTCGAACCCGATCAACTCACGAGTGATGGAGTAAATCTTCTTGCTTATGTTTATTTGCCCGGGGGACAGATGCTCAATTCTTTACTTATCGAGCAAGGTTATGCCGAATATAGTGGCGAGTCCCCTAATCTACGATACGAAAAATACTTTTCAAATTTGGAGAGTGAAGCGAAGGAAGAGGGTAAGGGGTTGTGGGGAAAAAACAAAGAAATTAATGAATGACTGCATTCCTCAAGTTATAATTGATAAACACTTATTAAACTTTTGAAAAGAAGTCAGAATTGACTTTCTACTATTAAATCTTAATTCTTTATTCTAATACGGTATTCTATGCCCACACTTGTGACAGGAGCTACAGGATTTATAGGTTCTCATGTAGCAAGAAAGCTCGTCGAAAGGGGCGAAGCAGTCAGGGTCCTCATAAGAAAAACAAGTAAGACATCAAACATTGATGGTCTTGATGTCGAAAGGGTTTATGGAGATGTTCTCGATCGTGAATCTTTAAGAGTGGCCATTAAAGGGTGCGATACCTTATACCATGTGGCTGGGTTAGTTTCATCTAAGAAGGCACATTACAAGAGGATGTATGATATTAATGTTAATGGGACGATAAATGTACTTTCAGCGGCATTGGATGAAGGAGTGGAAAGAGCGGTTTACACCAGCAGTATTGCGGCTATTGGAGTTGACTCTAACGGAGGGGTCGCAAATGAGGAGACTCCCTTTACGCTCGAGCATTTAGGAATTCAATATATAAATACCAAACATAAAGCTGAAAATGAAGCCCTTAGAATTCATAAAAAGGGTTTGCCTCTTGTGGTTGTCAATCCATCGGTAGTTGTGGGACCAGGAGATATATATCTTGCTTCATGTGGCTTTATTGTAATGTACTGTAAAAGGAGATACCCGGGGTATATAGATGGCGGTGTAAATTTGGTTGGTGTTGAGGATGTCGCAGAAGGCCATTTGTTAGCCGCAGAGAACGGAAGGCCAGGCGAGCGTTATGTATTGGCTAACAAGGACTATAGCATTAAAGAGCTTTTTTCACTTCTCGAAAAGGTAACAGGGATTAGCAGTCCTAAAATAAAGATTCCTTATATTGTAGCCCTAGCAGGCGGCTATTTAACTGAACGATTGCTCCGATTACCGTTTTCGAGCTTTGTTTTACTTGATACAGATTCTGTAAAGGCTACGAGTCTAAAATGGTATTTCGACAGTTCCAAATCAATACGTGAGCTCGGATTCCCACAAACCTCAATTGAGAAGACGATAGAAAAAACTGTAGAGTGGTTTAAAGAAAATGGTTATATCAGGTAATTTGCCTCTTCGATTCTAGCCGACTGGAAATATATTCATGAAAATCACGATACTTGCGATTGGATCACGAGGTGACGTTCAACCACTTGTTGCTCTAGGCTTAGGGTTAAAGTCAAAGGGACATGACGTAACAGTGGCCACACACGCAATATTTGAGGGCTTTGTCCAAAGTCATGGGCTGGGCTTTTTTTTGATAAAAGCGGATCCTAAGAAAACGTTAGAAAGCCGAGCTGGACAAGAGGCACTTAAAAATGGGGCTAGTCCATTAAGATCGTGGATAAACTTTATCCGTATGGTAAGACCAAGCTTTATTCAAACAGGCCTTGACTGTTTGGATGCTTGCAATCCGTCTGATCTTATTGTTTATTCTCCATTCAGCACGTTTTTTGCTCTCCATGTTTCAGAAAAGCTCAACGTACCAGCTGTTGCCGCCTATCTAGCGCCAACGCATCCCACAAAGCAAATACCCAGTTTTTTATCACCCACTCAAGGGAACCTCGGTGGAATGTTAAATCTTTTTTCATGGACGATATATGATGTCATAACCTCGTTATCCTATAGGCCTATTATAAATGAACTGCGCAGTAAATATTTTGGTTTACCTCCCCTTGGTATCGCTTCTTTTCAAAGCAGGCGAAATAAGGAGATGCTGGTTCTATACGGTATAAGCCCATCAGTCTTTCCGAAGCCCCGTGATTGGCGTGAAAATATTAAGGTTACTGGCTACTGGTTCCTTGAGAACGAATCGGGTTGGTCTCCTCCGGCGGAATTACTGGAATTTCTCTCTGGAGGGACGCCGCCGGTTTACATAGGATTTGGTAGCATGACCGCTCATGACCCTAAATCTCTGACGGAAACGGTATTAAAGGCATTAGAACTTTCAAACCAAAGAGGGGTTTTATTAAATGGTTGGGGATGTCTCGGTGGCGTAGGTTTGCCTGACAGTGTTATTGAAATCGATTCGGCTCCGCACAGTTGGCTATTTCCGAGAATGGCTGCAGTGGTTCATCATGGAGGTGCAGGAACGACGGCCTCAGTGCTAAGGGCGGGAAAACCTTCGGTGGTAGTCCCATTCTTTGTTGATCAGCCCTTTTGGGGGAGAAGGGTGTCGGAGCTGGGTGTGGGTCCTAAACCGATACCATTTAAAGAGTTAAGTGCTGAACGGTTAGCAACCTCAATCAATATCGCGGTTAACAACACCGAAATTCAGGTGAATGCCACCGAACTGAGTGAAAAAATACGGGCTGAGAAAGGGGTAGCTAATGCCGTAGAACAGATTGAAAACCTCTTATCCCAAGTCCGGTAACGATAAGGTCACCTTGCAGATTTATAACTAGCTTTTTAAAGATTATACAAAATAAATTGTTTTAATTAGTATTAAGAAGTTAGATTTATTATGCTAGCTTTTTTAATATGCATTGTTACTTGATCTTTTTATTCGGAATGTTTTAAATACAATACTTAAGCTGCTATTTCTTAAATGTTATTAAGAAGGATCGAAGCTCAAATTAAATCCGAAGGGCTTAATAAAGCAACACTAAAGGAGGTGTCGAAATGTTAGAAGATTTTAAAGAATTTGCCATTAAGGGAAATGTTGTGGACATGGCTGTCGGCATAATAATTGGTGCTGCTTTTGGAACCATTGTCACGTCACTGGTCAATGATGTAATCATGCCGCCAATTGGGCTCCTTTTGGGAAATGTTGATTTTTCGAACCTGTTTGCGGTTCTTAAGGATGGAACGCCTGCTGGTCCATATCCTTCACTCGCAGATGCTGAAAAGGCAGGGGCCGTTGCAATTTTTTATGGTAAGTTTATAAATACAATTATCAGTTTTACCATCGTTGCCTTCGCTGTTTATCTGCTTGTTCGTGGTATAAATAGACTTAAACGTGAGCAAGAGGCACCGCCAGCCGAGCCAACGACAAAGGAGTGTACCTACTGCTTATCTGCAATTCCAATAAGAGCTACAAAATGTGCTCATTGTACCTCTCAACTCTAGGCTATCTAAAATTTGAAACTGGATGAGTCAATCTTCTCTCCAATGTCTGAAAAAAGAAAACTTATTGACCTTAGCATAAAAATTGAGCCTGCCCCCGGGCCCGAGCACCAGCGTTTGGAAATACAGCACGAAAATCACGCGGATACCGCTGAATATTTGATGAAAAGGTTCGCTTGTAGTAGAGAGGATCTTCCAGATGGTTTGGGGTGGGCCAATGATTATGTAACACTCGGAACGCATGTCGGCACGCACATCGACGCCCCCTGGCACTACCATCCAACATCCGAGGGAAGAAAGGCGAAAACTATTGATGAGATTCCGGTTGAATGGTTTTACGGTGATGGTGTTGTAGTAGACATGAGACACAAAGGCCCAGGTGAGTTAATAGATGTATCTGACCTTGAAGAGGCGCTCATGAAAATTCCATATGAAATAAGGCCCTACGATATAGTCCTTGTTATGACGGGGGCTGACAAATTATGGGGCACCATGGAGTACTGGTCTCAGTTCCCTGGTTTGGGAAGGGGATCGACCCTCTGGCTATGTAACCAGGGAGTAAAGGTTATGGGGACTGACTCCGCAGGCTGGGACAGACCATTTTGGGCTATGGTAGAGGAGTTCAAGAAAACGGGGGACAGCAGTGTTTTATGGGGGGCACATTTTGCAGGGATTGAGAGGGAATATTGCCAGATCGAAAAACTCACCAACCTAGATCAGTTGCCATCGTATGGATTTAAAGTAGCTTGTTTCCCGATGAAGGTAATAGGTGGTAGCGCAGGTTGGGCAAGACCGGTTGCGATTATTGAAGAATGAATTTTGGGGATCATTACTTTTGATCCTTTTGGTTAGGTTTAGGACTGAAGGGTCACATCCCGAGGCAGTGAAATTGCTGGAAACTCTCACTTGTATTAGACTTTTGAGGGTATCCGATCATCTGAGCCTGTCGAAGGATGATTAAAATTTATCTAATCTGAGGTACGTACTTCGACGAGCTCAGTACGAACGGTTTCGTTTAACCAAAGTACATCAAGGTTTCATGAAAATGTAGGGACCGATGCCCCCATCAGTCCTAATAATCATCGCTTAAAAATTTCTTACAGGGTGATAAAAAGGGTAGAATAATGTCTTTATCGTTTAATGCTAAATGTAATGGATAATATTGAATGAAGAGAATAATTTTGTACACGGGAAAAGGCGGGGTTGGAAAAACAACCACGGCCGCGGCGACGGCAATTCAATCGTCAAAACGGGGTTACAAAACACTTGTAATTTCTACAGATGCTGCTCATAGCCTAAGAGATGCTTTTGACATCGAGCTGGGACCCGAGCCAAAAAGGATTATGCCTAACTTATATGCGCAGGAGATCGATGTTTATTACTCAGTTGAAAAATACTGGGGGAGCTTAACAAAGTATCTGCATTCCTTATTCAATTGGATGAAGGTAGATGACATCTTAGCTGAGGAGTTTAGCGTTCTCCCCGGAATGGAAGAGGTGTCATGCTTTCTCTGGGTTCACAGTCACTTCAAAGATGACTCATATGAAGTGATTATCGTAGATAGTGCTCCCACTGGAGAGACACTTCGGTTACTATCATTGCCCGACGTCGCAAGGTGGTGGATAGTGAAGATATTTCCTATTGAAAGGAAGCTTGTTAAGGTAATTCGGCCCGCGGTTAAGGTTGTAAGTAATATGCCACTACCAGAGGATCATACATATGATGCTGTGGAAGATCTGTTCGATCGATTAGACGCTATACATAAGGTGTTTTCCGATCCCAAGGTGACGTCAATCAGGCTCGTACTGAATTTAGAAAAGATGGTGATTAAGGAGACCCAAAGGGCATTTACGTACCTCAATTTATACGGATACCCTACCGATGCTGTAATAGTAAACAGGTCTATGCCGCTAGATGTAAGCGATCCATTTTTCGAAGAATGGAAAAAATATCAGCGGGGGTACAGGGAAGAGATTGAAGAACTTTTCAGTCCGCTGCCCCGCTTCGAGGCGCCAATGTTTTCAAGAGAGGTAATGGGAGTAAGTTCGCTTGAGAGATTTGGTGAGACATTATTCGATGGTATAGATCCGACGAAGATCTTCTTTACTGGGAAGCCGTACAATATAGTAAAGGAGAAAGGCGCCTATCAGCTGCATTTGAAACTCCCATTTGTATCCAAGGAGAAAATCAACCTTTTTCAGACGGGTGATGAGCTTACGATCCAGATCGAGAACCAACGGCGTAATGTTTTCCTGCCAAATTTCCTTGCCAGGCTTGAAGTTGGGGATGCCCGTTTTGAGGATGGGGTCCTGAAGGTCAGCTTTGAGAAAAAGGAAAAGAAAGCCAGTAAATAATTGCATTACATACCCCTAGTGAAGATACGTCTGTAATTTTCGGCATCTAATCGACACCAAATTAGTGTTATGTGTACTATAATTTGGACTTATCATTCATGTGACTATAAATCTTTCCCGAACCGTTCGTCCTCACCATGTCGAAGGACGTACTGGTTATGTGTTGGCACATTTAATTAATGTCGGTCGAATATGTGCTTGAGTTATAGGCAAAATATCAAACACGACTAGAATTTATTTGTTTTCATCCAATTCGTTAAATACTTCTTTTGCGGCAAGGAGTGCATTGATCGCAGCTGGAAAGCCGGCATAGACAGATATTTGAATAAAAACTTCTATTATTTCCTCGCGCGTAGTCCCTGTGTTGAGTGCAACCTTGATATGTGCCTTTACTTCCGGTTCTGCATATCCGAGCGCAGCAAGAGCTGACAGTGTGACGAGCTCCCTGGTCTTAACGTCCAATCCGGGTCGGTCATAGACGTCTCCAAAGGGATATTCGATTAGGTATCGAGAAAAGTCGGGTGAGATTTCATTCAATTTCTGGATAAATTGCTCTCCTGTATCACCGGTGATTTCTTTGAAGTTTTTAAGCCCCCGTTCATATCTATCGTCGCTCATTGTATTTCTCCTTGTTGGGTTTTATATAATCACATGTAGGAACATAATATAACATTTAGTTTGGGAGTTGCTTTTGGCTGGCTAAGATTTTGAATGTCATCTCCTTTTGTAGGATCGCACCATAAACTGTGTTTGTTACCATATCCTTGTTATAAGTGTATGTATGACTCATCGATAATCATCACCTATCCGAACATTCCCACTTCATCGAAGGCCGAAGGAATAATTTTCTTGATTCGAATCATTCTTATGTATATTGAGCTGGTGTTAATAAAGGACAAGATCGCAGAGAACTCCATCACGATGGTCACGACCAGGGGGACGTTCTCTTCCCCCGCGACGGGGGAAGACTAAGATGGGGGTCAAGATTATTCCAAGCCTAATTCGCCAGCTATGACTTCCTTTACATTCTCAATATATGTCAAGACCTCATTATTCCAGAATCTCAATACTCTAAAGCCTTTGTTCTCCAACCACTTATCACGTTTCGAATCATAAAACTTGTTATCGTCGTGTTGTCCACCGTCAACTTCAATTATCAATTTTTTCTCAATACAAATGAAGTCGACGATATAAGGTCCTAAAGAGTGTTGTCTTCTGAACTTATATCCACCTAGCTGGAGAAGTCGAAGATGGGCCCATAATTTTCTTTCTGCGTCTGTAGGATTTTTTCTTAATGCTTGTGCTCTAATTGTAGTCATGTCTACGCATCATATTTACTCAACCCCCATCCTACCCTTCCCCCTTTAATTAAGGGGGAAGGGATAACTGGATTGACTAGTCTTTTTTAGGGTAAATTGAATTGATGACAATAAATTATACAACCATTTAAACCTCATGATTTATGTGAAGAAAAAAGGACTAATAGGTAACGCGGCATTAATCTACATGCTGTTACCTCACTCTTCCGCATAAATGGAGAAGGCCGTAGCTCATCGCCCACGCTTGGAGAGGTGAAGGTGGGGTGCAAGCCTGACAGTTGGGTGACCAAATTTATGATGTAGGCAAATTTCAGGTTTTTATCTATGTAGCTGTGTAGGATAAATACAGACCGTATTCTTAATAAATAACCCAAATCGGGTAAAATCCCGTCTTCCATGGATCGGCTGAAATCATACGGTAATTTTATACAGGTTGAGCATACCCTTTTTTCACTTCCTTTGATATTGTCAGGGGCTTTTTTGGCTGCTAGTGGTGTACCCAAATTGAATATACTAATACTAATTCTTCTTGCGGGTATTGGAGCGAGGACCGCGGCACTCGGCCTAAACAGAATCATTGACCGAGAAATTGATAGAAGAAACCCTAGAACTGCAGGCAGGGAACTACCCTCAGGCATGATTACGCTTAGAGGTGCTTTAGCGGTTACTTTTGTGGGAATGTTAATATACATTATTTCTGCTTATTTTATTTGCGATCTTGTTCTATATCTCTCACCTATCCCACTAATCGTTTTTATGTCATATCCATACATGAAGAGATTTACGTACCTTTGTCACTTTGGGGTGGGGTTGGGCCTTGCGCTTGCGCCCCTTGGAGGGTGGGTAGCTGTTACCTGTTCAATTAAAGATTTGTTGTCACCGATTCTACTCTCCCTGTTTACACTATTTTGGGTTTCCGGGTTTGACATAATCTACGCAACATTAGATGAGGAATTTGATAGAGAAAGCGGTGTCTTCTCTTTTGTTTCGGTTTTTGGTACGAAACGGGCATTATCGATCTCGGCTTTATTGCATTTTCTTGCATTTATTGTGCTCGTAATTCTTTATTTATATAGATTCAATACCCTGTATGCGTTGCCGTTTTTGTTTGTATCAGGGCTTCTTCTGTTATGGGAATATAAAAAATCGTCAAATGTGGACTTGGCTTTTTTTAAAATCAACATCCTAGTAGGGCTTTTTGTTTTCATTTTTGTCATCTCTGGGATATACTTACCTTGAAATGCGAACTATCGTGGGAATTACAGGGGCTTCAGGGGTAGTATATGGCGTAGATTTTCTCAGGAGATGCCCCGACGAAAAGTTTCTCATAGCAAGCAAATGGGGTAAAAGGGTCTTACATGAGGAATTAGGTCTTAAGGTCGAGGAACTCAGCCAATGGGCGAAAAAGTCATTCGATGATTGGGACCTGGGGGCACCATTCTCATCTGGAAGTAATTACTTTGACTCCCTTGTTATTATTCCCTGTTCAGTTTCTACAATGGGTAAAATTGCCCATGGTATTGCAGACACCCTTATAACAAGAGTTGCCCATGTAGCACTCAAGGAGAGGAGGGGGCTTATTCTATCTATTAGAGAAACACCTCTTAGCTCAATTGCCCTTGAGAATGCGCTTAAGCTTTCGCGTGAAGGTGCTGTTATAATGCCAATCAGTCCACCTCATTATCTTCGGATAAAAACTGTAGACGACCTTGTTCAGGGATATGTCAATAAAGTTTTAAATGTTATCGGTGTCGGTGAATCAAACGGCTGGATGCACGAGGAGTTGGAATAAAACCATCGTAGGAGCGCCATCCCTGGCGCGAAACAATCGCGGCTGGAAGCCGTTCCTACTTAATTTTTCCTCCCCATCTCAGGGGGAGGATGAAGATGGGGGTGCTAAATGCCTGCCCAGAGAGAAAAAACACTGAGTCTTGTGTCAACTAATTTTATCCTGAGTATATTTCACCATCTTGCGAAACCTTTTATATGACTCTATCTTCTCCCGCGCTTCATGACAAGCTCATCCCAATACACCGTAACTACCTTCTTCAAACCAATCAGCTACCTCTTTTAATGTGAGATCGCATTCACACTTAGCTAAATTCATCACAACCTTAGGATTATATTCTGAGGTGTTACCTTATCGTTGATAACATGGTGAAAAGTCCTTGGGTATTAAATTCTTCTTAGTCGGGTTGTTTGATGAGCGCATAGATGAGAAATGAGAATATATCAACAAAAGACCCCTTTATCTATGCATTTTTATATTTTACCAGCTAACGTGTGAATTAGGCAGTGGATAATGTTACTGATGTAAAAGAAGCTTGCCACAGACAGATTTAATAGAATTGAGGTTTACCTTTTCCATCATATGTTAGGCAAAATTACCATTCCATCAAATATTACATTTATTTTTTTAGGAAACCTTACCTCTTCGTTCGTCTATATCCTGCCTTTTTTGCTTCCTCTTCCGCATCAAAGAAGACCTGGTTTTCTTGCTTAATCCGGCCACACCCAGCATCACCAGGGAGACGATATATCTTCGACCGCCTGTTGCCAATGATCTCTTTACAAATATCCTTTCCAGCCCAAAGACCCAGTCCCTCTACCCTCGCTTCTGTCTGATAAAGGCGAAACTCTTCATAGCGATGGAATGGGGAAGGGGCGATGACCCGAGCATATCCTTGCTTGATAAGTTCCGCGTTGAAAAGGGGACCATCCTCAAGGAATACATAGGCAAGTAGACGGCCATAGTCATCATAGTCGATAG
>Ga0214471_10000880_pt1 | contig 24272 bp, 22 predicted proteins | sample RVTome_5_FD_207665 | JGI IMG/M metagenome (GOLD analysis project Ga0214471, IMG submission 207665) | Soil microbial communities from uranium-contaminated site in the Upper Colorado River Basin, Wyoming, United States - RVT142D155 | ecosystem: Environmental > Terrestrial > Soil > Contaminated >... | reverse complement strand
GTAGCGCACGAACACCTCGTAGCAGGTGCCGAGCGTGAGGATCACGATCAGCCAGGCGAAAGCATGGCCGACCGTCTTGCTCAGCTGGTCGACGCCGTAGATGAAGCGGTTGATCATTTCTCTGCTCGCAGATCAATTTCACGAACCACAAAAATGGGGCGGTACCTCGCGGTGCCGCCCCGTCATCCCAAAAACCGTGAAGCGTTGGGGCAATCAGAACAACTTGGTCTTGTACACGTGCTCGTAGGCGAGCTTATAGTTGGCGGCGTTGAACTGCTCGTAGTAAACGACGCGCTGGTACCACGCCTTCTGCGAATCGATGATCTTCTTGCTGATCGGGTCCTTGCTCAGCTCCACCGTCATCACGTCCCAGGCCTTGAGCTGCTCGAGCATGATGCTGTCCGGCGTGCGGATCACGTTGACCTTGAACTTGTCTTTCAGAATCTGCAGATCGCGCGAGTAGTTCTCCATCGCGAGCCAGAAGTTCGCCGAGTTGACCGCCTCGACGCCGGTCCTGAGGATCGCCCTCAGGTCGGGGGACAACCCGTCGTACTTCGTCTTGTTGAAGACGATCTCGAAGCTCTCGGACGCCTGGTGATAGCTGCCCATCATTAAGTTCTTGAGGACGTCCTGGGCGCCGAAGCGCATGTCCGAGGTTGGATTGTTGAACTCGAAGGCGTCGATCACGCCGCGCTCGAGCGCCGGGACGATCTCGCCCCCCGGCAGCTGCGTCACTTTCGCGCCCATCGCCTGGAACAGGTCGGCCGCGAGGCCCACGGTGCGGTACTTGAGGCCTTTCAGCCCGGCCGCGCTCTTGACCGGGTTCTTGAACCAGCCGAACGGCTGGGTCGGCATCGGAAAGTTAAGGAAGCCAACCACGTTGAGTCCCAGGGTCTTTTGCACCAGTTCGTTGTAGAGCGCCTGACCGCCGCCTTCGTAGAACCAGGCAATCGTGTGGTGCGCGTCGTTGCCGAACACCGGTCCCGTGCCGAAGAGCGACGCCGCCTTGTGCTTGCCGTACCAGTACACCGGCACGCTGTGGGCGCCGTCCAGCACGCCCTTGCTCGTCGCGTCCATCACCTCGAACGGCTTTACGACGGCGCCGGCGAGGAGAAAGTCGATCCTCAGCCTTCCGCCGGCCATCTCATTCACACGCTTGACGTACTGCTCGGCCATCTCGTTGAAGATGTCCTTGGCGCCCCAGGCGCCCTGCATCTTGAAGACGATCGGCGACTGCGTGCGGCCGATCATCGGGAAGCCGAGCGTCGCCGCGCCGGTGGCCGCGGCAGCGGCGCCGGTCAGGAACTTGCGACGCGACGCCTTCGATGTTACTTCATGCTTGCTCATTGGTCCGTCCTCCTTTGGTGACTGTCTTGCTTGTGCGGGGCCGAAGCCCCGATTTGGATTCCGCCCGCCCACGATGAGCCGCGATGCACGCCCGGCCGGGTGTTGACGGACTTGCGGGATTTTAGACCCCGTTTCCGCAGGTTGCAAGGCGACTCCATGATCCGGAATACGGTTCCAGAGTGCAGATTTCGGCATACGGTCAGTAGTAGTAAACAACCAGATAGGCCGCGAGCAGCACCGCCACCCACAGCGCCATGCCGCCGGTGGTCCAGGTGCGCGCGAGAAGTGCCTGCGGCCCGTGCAAGGCATGCACCGCCGCGCCAATGTGTCGCTTGCTGAGGGTCCTCGCCGCGCCGAGTGCGGCACCAATTTCGTGCAGTGCCACCGTGCAAGCATTAACCAGGGCCGGAGCCAAGCGACGGTAGATCCAGTCGACGTCCAGCGTGATGGTCAGTGTGCGCCGCAGCATCGGCAGCATGACGAAGAACGCGAGCCCCGAAAAGAGCAGCAGCTCGAGCTGCACGACGACGTGCGAGCCGGTGTAGGGCACGAAGCTGGCGCCGAAGGGGAGCAGCGCGTAAAGCGGTTGATAGAAGATGCCAAGGCCGATGCACAGCGCCGCGAACAGCAGCATCGCGAGGCGCATGTTGAGCGGCGGCTCATCCGGGCGCAGGCCCGAGTCCTTCTGGAAGAACACGAACCAGGGGAATTTTATTCCGGCGTGCAGGAACACGCCGGCCGTGGCCGCGGCCAGCGCGAGCCATACCCATAGCAGCCGCTCGTCCCCTGCGGCCTGCGAAATCATCGACTTCGAGACGAATCCGGAGGTGAGCGGAAACGAGGAAATGGCGAGCGCGCCGATGGTGCCGCAGACCGCGGTGAGCGGCATGGTGCGAAATAGCCCGCCGAGGTCGGTGCACTTGCGCTTCTGCGTGGCGTAAAGCACCGACCCAGCCGACATCAGGAGCAGCGCCTTGTAGATGATGTGCGTGAAAGCGTGCGCCGCAGAGCCGTTCAGTGCCATCTCGGTGCCGATGCCGATGCCCGTCACCATGAAGCCGACCTGGTTGACGATGCTGTAGGCGAGGATGCGCCGCATGTCGTTCTCGAGCAGCGCGTAGACGATGCCGTAGAACACCATGAACAGACCCACCCACACCAGCAGCTCCGTTCCCGGGAAGCCGCGCAGCAGCACGTAGACCGCAGTCTTGGTGGTAAAGGCGGACAGAAACACCATGCCGCTCCAGGATGCTTCCGGATACGCATCGGGCAGCCAGGCCGAGAGCGGCGGCGCGCCGGCGTTGATCAGAAACCCGGCAAGGATCAGCCATTGCGCCGGCGAATCGAGCGCCATGCGCTCGAAGCCGGTCGAGCCGGTCGCGGCGACGTGCCCGGCGATGCCGGCAAAGAGCAGCACGCCGCCCAGCAGATGGATCGCCATGTAGCGCAAGCTCGCGCGATAGGCGCTGCCGCTACCCGCGCTCCAGATCACCAGCGTCGAGCCGACCGCCATCAGCTCCCAGCACACAAACAGCGTCACCAGGTCGCCGGCCAGCACCGCGCCGATCGCCGAGCCGGCGTAGACCAAGGCCGCGGGCAGCTCGAGCCGGCTTTTCTGGTTGAGCGCGAACAGCGCGCCGGCGAACGCCATGATCGCGAACACCAGCGCGAACATGCGCGAGAGCGCGTCGTAGGCGAGCGGCCGCACCTCGAAGCCGAGCCAGCTGCCGCTCCAGGCGATGCCGGCCGGGGCGGCGAGGATCAACCACAGCGCCGCGAGCGGCGCGACGAGCGCCACGGCGGCGCGCGCGCGCCCGCGCAGCAGCGCGAGCGCGAAGCCCGCGACGACCACGAGCAGCCCCGGATGCACGAACTCGCTAGCCATCGCGCTCGCCCTTTTCGTAGTAGGTGTCGGGGCGCTTGAGCAAGATCGCCAGGCCCTTGGCGGCGAGGATCAGCCCGGCGCAGGCGAGAAAGCCGTACCAGGCGCCGAAGCCGGCCACTTCCTCGACGTGGAAGTGCGGGTGGTGCGCAACGAAGAACTCGGCCAGCACCGTGAGCGCGAGCAGCGCGATGAACGCGCGCCACAGCCATCGGATGGTCTCGGGGCGTGCGAGCCAGTGATCGCTCATCTCAGCCTCCTTGCAGCGCGCGCGCGAGCGCGAGCGGCACCTGGGGGAAGAAGAACAGCGCCAGCGTGGCGAGCGCGCTCGCCACGAGCGCGAGCACCATCGGCAGCGGCGCCTCGCCGTGGGCCTTGCCCTGCGGCGCGCGCAAGAACGCGCGGTACACGATCGGCACGAAGTACGCGGCGTTGAGCAGCGTGCTGGCGACGATCACGCTCACCGCGGTCCAGTGCGCCGCCTGCAGCGCGCCGGCGAGCATGTACCACTTGCTCACGAAGCCGGCCGCGGGCGGCAGCCCGATCATGGAGAGCACGCCGACGGCGAAGGCGCCCATCGTCCAGGGCATGCGCCGGCCGATGCCGTCGAGCTGGCTCACCTCGGTCTTCCCCGCGGCGGTGTAGATCGCGCCCGCGGCGAAGAACAGGGTGATCTTGCCCACGGCGTGCGCCGCGATATGCAGCGCTGCACCGATCACCGAGAGCGGCGCGAGGATCGCCGCGGCGAGCACCACGTAGGAGAGCTGGCTGACCGTCGAGTAGGCGAGGCGGCGCTTGAGGTTGTCCGAGCGCAACGCAATCACCGATGCGGCAATCACGGTGAAGCTGGCGACCGCCGGCAGCCAATCCGAGGCCGTAGTCGCTGCGAGCGTGCCTGTTCCGAACACGTACACGATCACCTTGACCACGGCGAACACGCCCGCCTTGACCACCGCCACGGCGTGCAGCAGCGCCGATACGGGAGTCGGCGCAACCATCGCCGCCGGCAGCCAGCGGTGGACCGGCATCAGTGCCGCCTTGCCGATGCCGAACATGTACAGCGCGAGGAGCAGCCCGAGCGTGACGCTCGAGGCGCCGCCGAGCAGGCCCCCGGGCGTGAATTCGAGCGTTCCCGCGATCGCCCAGGTGGCGATCACCGCCGGCAGCAGGAACACGATCGAGGAGCCGAGCAGGTAGCCGAGGTAGGTGCGCCCGCCCGCGCGCGCCTCGTCGTCGCCGTGATGCGCGACCAGCGGCCAGGTCACCAGCGTCAGCGCCTCGTAGAACAGGAACAGCGTCAGCAGGTTCGCCGAGAAGGCGATACCCATGGTCGCCGCGAGCGCGAGCGCGAAGCACACGTAGAAGCGCGTCTGGTGCGGCTCGTCGTTGCCGCGCATGTAGCCGATCGAATACACCGAGTTGACGATCCACAGCCCCGAGGCGACCAGCGCGAACAGCATCCCCAGCGGCTCGACGCGAAAGCCGAGCGCGATGCCGGGCAGCATCTCGAGCACGAACAGCTGCGGCACGCCGCCCGCGAGCACCGCCGGCGCGAGGCTGGTAGTGCACGCAAACAGCAGCACCGCGGACAACAGCGTGACGCTCTCGCGCAGATTGGGCCAGCGCCCGGCGAGCGAAATGCCGAGCGCGCCGAGCGTCGGCACGAGAAGCGAAGCGGCGATCAGCTGCGCGCCGCTCACGGCCCGCCTCCGAGAAGCATTTCGGCCGCCGCGCGCGCCCCGCCGACGTTGAACGAGGTCTCGAAGCCGAAGTACACGCAGGCCGCCACCAACACCCACGCGGGCACGAGCAGCGAAAGCGGCGCCTCGCCCGCCTGCGGCGTCGCGGCCGCGGGCTCAGTGAGGTAGGCCGCCTCGACGAGGCGCCAGACGTAGGCCACGGCGATGAGCGATGTCACCACCACCAGCGCGGCGAGCCACCACTGCCCTTGCTCGATCGCGCCGAGCACGAGGTACCACTTGCTGATGAACCCCGCGGTGCCCGGCACGCCGATCAGGGAGAGGCCCGCGATCACCATGCCGAACGCAGTCAACGGCATGCTGCGTGCGATGCCGGCGGCGCAATCGAATCCGGTGCGCCCGGCGCGCAGCGCGAGGCCGCCTAGCAGGAGGAATATCGCGCCCTTGGTGATACCGTGGTTGAACAGGTGCACCATGGCTGCCGTAAGACCGGACGTGTTGGCGAGGCCGACGCCGAGCGTGATGTAGCCGATCTGCGCCACGCTCGAGTAGGCGAACATGCGCTTCAAGTCCTCCTGGAACACCGCCACCAGCGACGCCGTGACGATCGCCAGCACCGAGAGCCCGATCAGGACCTCGCTCATCGGTAGCGCTTCCAGCACCAGCTGCTCGCCGAACACGGTGAAGTAGAAGCGCACCAGGACGTAGATCGACACCTTGGTCGCCGTCGCAGCGAGGAACGCGCTCACCACCGAGGGCGCGTAGGTATAGGCGTTCGGCAGCCACAGGTGCAGCGGAAAAAGCGCGGCCTTGAGCGAGATGCCGACCGTCAGGAAGGCGAGCGCAGCCAGAACCGGGCGCAGGTCCTGTACCTCCTGCACACGCAAGGCGAGATCGGCGATGTTGAGCGTGCCGGTACTGAGGTAGAGCAGCCCCACCCCGATCACGAAGCAGGTGGCGCCGATGGTGCCGAGGATCAGGTACTGGAATCCAGCGAGCAGCGCGCGCCGGTGGCTGCCAAGCGCGATCAGCACGTACATCGACAGCGACGAGATCTCCATGAACACGAACAGGTTGAAGGCGTCGCCGGTGATCGTCATGCCGAGCAGGCCCGCAAGGCACAGCACGAACATGGTGTAGAACAGGTAATGCTGGTCGACGTGCAGCTCGGCGGCGATGCTGCGGCGCGCGTAGAGCGCGGCCACGGCGCCAATCGAGGCGACCAGCACCAGCACGAATGAGCTGAGCGCATCCACCCGGTACTCGATGCCCCAGGGCGGTGCCCAACTGCCCAGCTCATAGGATATCGCGCCCTCCGCGGCCACCCGCCAGGCGAGCATCACCGCGCAGGCGAAGGCGAATGCGGCCGCGGCCGCGGCGATCGCCCAGGCCGCGCCGGGACGGCGCAGCAGCACGATCAGCGGTGCCGCGGCGAGCGGCACCACAACCTGCAGCGCAGGCAGGTGCTCCGCGCTCAGCATGCGCGGCTCTCCCCCATGCCGGTGGTCACGCCCCGTCCACTTCGTTTCTGTCGACGCTGAGGATCTCGTCTTCTTCTACGCTGCCGTAGGCCTCGCTGATGCGTACTGCGATCGCCAGGCCGAGCGCGAGCGTCGCCACGCCCACCACGATCGCAGTGAGGATCAGCACGTGCGGCAGGGGATTGGAGTACACCTTGAAGGCCTCCGAGACGATCGGCGCGGTGCCGCCGATCAGCTTGCCCGGGGCGATGTAGAGCAGGTACACGGAAGTCTGGAAGATGGCGAGGCCGATCAGCTTCTTGATCAGGTTGCCGCGCGCGATGACGATGTACAGCCCGCCGACCATCAGCAGGATGGTCATCCAGTACGTGTAGTGACTGGCGAAAGTCACTGGTCGCGCTCGTCGCCACGCCCTCGGCCGGCGAACATGTAGAAGATCTTGAGCATCACGCCGGTGACCGTGACGAGCACGCCGATCTCGATCCAGAAGATGCCGCGGTGCTGCCCCTCGACCGGGTTCGGATCGAGCACGAAGTAATCGAGAAAGTTGCCGCCGAGTGCGAGGCCCGCGAAGCCCACGCCGAGGTAGATGGCGACGCCAAGCGCCACCATGGTTTCGACCACCCGGTCGGGCACTACGCGCCGCGCCGCCGGCAGACCAAAGATCAGGGCATAGAAGATCACCGCCGCCGCCGTGATCACCCCGGCCTGAAAGCCGCCGCCCGGGCCGAAGTCACCGTGGAACTGGACGTACAGCGCGAACAGCAGCATGAAGGGGATGAGCAGCTTGCCCACCACGCGCAGGACGATCTCGGTCCTCACTTGCGCTTCTCCTTGCCGCCCTTGCGGCGCGGCCGAAGAAGCGCAATCACGCCTATGCCTGCGGTGAATACCACGACGACTTCGCCGAGCGTGTCGAAGCCCCGGTAGCTCGCGAGTACCGCCGTGACGACGTTCGGCACGCCGGTCTCCTTCGGCCCGTCGATCAGGTAGCGCGGGATGACGTGGGTGTGAAACGGCGCCTGCGAGTCGGAGAACGCCGGCAGGCCGAAGGTGCCATAGACCAGCGCGGCGACGATCACGATCGCCACTGCGAGCGGCAGGAAACGCCGTTGCATCGGCTTCGCCTCCTCTCCGCCGCACAGGTAGAGCGCCCCGAGAAGCAGTACCGTGGACATTCCGGCACCCACCGAGGCCTCGGTCATGGCGACGTCGACCGCGTCCAGCGCCACCAGCACGGTCGCCATGAGAAAGCTATATACGCCGCTCAGTACCACGACGGAGAACAGGTTGCGCTGCACCACGATCGCGACGGTGAGCGCCGCCATCATGGTGAGCAGCGCAATGACGATCAGCTGTTCGATGGCGACCCCCTCTGCTCGGTGTGCACCTCGGGATCGAGGCCGCGCACCCGCGCGGCGCGCGCCAGGGCGTGCGTCGCCGTCGGACTGGTGAAGAAGATCAGCAGCCCGATCATCAGGAGCTTGACCGCGACCAGCGTCGGCCCGGCTTGCAGGACGAGCCCGAGCAGCAGCAGGCCGGCCCCCGCCGAGTCGACCACGCTCGCGGCGTGCGTGCGCACGAAAAAACCGCGCAGTCGCACCAAGCCGAGTGCGCCGATGACGCAAAACGCCGAGCCGGCAACGATCAGCGCCCAGGACAGCGCGTCGACGACGGCGTTCATTGCGGCTCCCTGCCCGGGTCGCCGAGATTGCCGTAGCGAAAGAACTTGAGCACTGCGATGGTGCCCACCACGTTCAGCAGGCCGTAGAGGATCGCAAGATCGAGGAACTCCGGCCGCCCGGTGAGAAAGCCGATCACCGCCAGCATCAGCATGCAAAGCGTGCCGATGGAGTTGGCGGCAAGCGCCCGGTCGAACACCGAGGGCCCGGCCAGCGCACGCGCCAGGGCCAGCGCGAGCGCCACCAGCACCGCGAGTGCCGCTACTGCGAACATCACGCCCCGCCCTCGAAGTGCTCGACGCGGCGATCCATCTCGCTGTCGTGCACCGAAGCGGCGCCCTCGCGCGTGAAGGCGTGCACTACGATTTCGTCGCGGCCGACGTCCACCGACAGCGTACCGGGCGTGAGCGTGATCGAGTTGGCGTGGGTCACCAGCCCAACCGCGGTCTTCTGGCGCGGCCGGAAGCGCGTCACGGTCGGACTGGGCCGCCCGTGCGGATCCACAATGACGCGCGCCACCTGCAGCGCCGACTTGAGGATTTCCTTGATGAGCCACGGCCAGTAAGTCGCCGCCGACCAGCCCAGGTGGTAGGGATGGCCTTCGCGGTCGACCAGGTCCATGCGGTGTGCCAGCCATACCACGGCGACGCTTGCCGCAGCGCCCACCGTCAGTAGGAACGGCGTGTAGACGCCCGAAAGCAGGAGCCAGAACGCGTACAAGACCACTGCGGCGAGACCAAGTTGCAGCATCGAGGTATCCGTGGGGACGGGCGGAGGCCGCGTGAACGGCAGCGCGGCGGCCCGATTTTAGCGGCAGTGCCGGGTCTCAACAACCGTCAGAGCTGCGCGGCCCAGCGCTGCGCTGCCTCGCGCGCCACGTCGGCCAGCGTACCGCTCGCCTTGTGGCGCTCGCGCAGCCACGCGGCATCGGTGTAGTCCTGGCGCACGTTCTCCGCAAGCTCGCCGAGCGCGTCGGTGGCTTCGAAGCCGGCCGCGTGCGGTGCTACTAGCGCGATCGTGTCGAGGATGTCCTCGCCGATCGTCTTCCTGCGCGCCGCGTACGGATCGACCATCTCGCCGCGGTAGCCGAAACGCGCCGCCTCAAAGCGGTTGAAGTTGTTCACCAGATAGACGGCGCGCGCCGGCTCATGCGGCCGCTCGGCGAGGTGATAGGCGGCGATCGCCTGTGCATAGGCGGCAAGCAGCGCCGCGCGCCCGACGGTGAGCGGCGTGTCGAACACCCGGATCTCGATCGTGCCGTATTCGGGCTTCGGGCGGATGTCCCAGTAGAAGTCCTTCATGCTGTGCACGATGCCGAAGGCGCGCATCTTGCGGTAATAGGCGATGAACTCGTCCCAGTCCTGCACGAAGGGCATGTGCCCCGCGAGCGGGAACGCGTTCACCGCGTTCAGGCGCGAGGACATGAAGGAGGTGTCCTCGCCCTGCGAGAAGGGCGAGGCGGCCGACAGGGCGATGAAATGCGGCACGTAGCGCGTCAGCATGTGCACGAGGAACACCGCCTCGTCGGCGTTGCGGCAGCCGATATGCACGTGCTGGCCGAACACGGTGAACTGCTTGGCGAGGTAGCCGTAGCGCGCCCACAGCGTACGGAAGCGCTCGGTCTGCACCACGCGGCGCTCGACCCAGTTGTGGAACGGGTGCGAGCCGCCGCCCGAGATGCGCAGGTTGAGCATCTGCGCTTCCTTGACCACCGCGTCGCGCATCAGCTCGAGCTCCTCGCGCAGGCTCGAGTAGCGCTCGTGCACCGAGGTGTTCAGCTCGATCATGCTCTCGGTGATCTCCGGCTTGACCGCTCCGGGAAGCTTGCGCGCCTCGAGCCGCGCGAGCAGCTCGCCCGCGTCGCGCGCCAGGTCGCCGTCGAGCCGCCGCACGAGCTGCAGCTCGAGCTCGATCCCGACGCTCGCGCGCTCCGAGTCGCGGAAACGCATCTCCGCGGCGATGCCCTGCTCACCCACCGCGCTCTTCCGGTTCCGCCTCGCCCGCGGTGCGCAGCGCGAACTGCGTCGCGATCGGGCCGGCGAGCGCGAGCACCGCCACCGCCGCCATGAGCACCGACGCGAGGTCCTTGCCGAAGACGGGATAAAGGCCCATGGTGTCCTGAACCATCACCACGGCCAGCCCCGACATCGGCAACAGCGCAACCGCGAGCAGTCCGGCCATGCCGGTGCGCAGGCCCGAAGCGCGTCCGAGCAGGACCAGCGCCAGCGCCTTGCCCACGAAGCGGGCCACGATGAAGCCGGCCACGGCCAGCCCGGACGTTGCGAAGGCGCCAAACTCCAGGCTCGCGCCGGTCAGCACGAACAGGATCAGGAAAAAGAGCTGCCCGCCATAGCCCAGGCGCAGCGGCATCAGCAGATGCGTGCGGTCGATATTGCGCGCGAGCATGCCGAGCACGACGAGCGCCACCATCACCGACAAGTCGAGCGAGCGCGCCACCCCGACCGTGAGCACGACCACCGCGATTTGCAGGATGAACTGCCGGTCCTCGCGCTTGCCCAGCCAGCGCGCGAGCGCAAGCATGATGGCGCAGGCGACGAGCCCGGCGAGCATCGAGCCGCCGAGCAGGTACACCGGGTGAAGCAGCGCGGTCTGCCACGACACCGCATGCTCCAGGTGCAGGAACGGCAGCAGCAGCGTCAATACTACGTAGGCGAACACGCAATTCACGGTGGTGAACAGGAGCATGCGCTCGGTCACCTGCCCCTCGGCGCGCAGCTCGTGCACCAGCAGCATGACGACCGCCGGCGAGGTCGCGGTGCCGATCGCGGCGGCGGTCGCCGCGAGCAGGGGCCGGAATTCGAAGAACAGCAGCGTGCCGTAGATGGCGCAGAACGTGAACGCGCTTTCGGCGAGCGCAGTCACCGGCAGCCAGGGATTGCGCCGCAGCCACTTCAGGTCGCAGCGGTAGCCGAGCTCGAATACGATGAGGCCGATCGACAGGTCGATCAGCACGCGCGCCGCGGCGAGCACGTCGGGGCCCACCAGCCCCGTAACCTGCGGCCCGAGCACGATGCCGGCGAGCGCGAAGCCGGTGATGCGCGGCAGTGAGGCATAGCGCTTGGCGGCCTCGCCCGCCAGCAGCGCGACGGCAAGCAGCGCGCCGAACAGCACCGGCTGCGACAGCGCCGGTGGCCAGGCGGGCAGGAAGCTCAGCTCCGTCAAAAACCCTCCTCCCGTCGCCCGGCGCGGCTCAATCGCCGCGCGCCGCGTGCAGGAACTCGTCGAGGATCGGCGCGCTCTCGAGCAGGCCGTCGGCCGGGTGGTGGAACTCGGGATGCCACTGGGTGGCGAACACGTAGCCCTTGCCGGTGCCGCGGATCGCCTCAATGACTTTGTCGGGTGTCGACCAGGCTTCGACCTTGAGATTACGCCCAATGCTGCGAATCGACTGGTGGTGGATCGAATTCACGCGCGCACGCTGCACGCCCGGATAGAGCTTCGCCAGCGCGCTGCCGGGCTCGAACTCGATCTCGTGCGAGTGCTTCTCGTACTGGTCGGTGACGTGCTCGCCCGCGTCGGGCAGCTGCATCTTGACGTCCTGGTAGAGCGTGCCGCCGAACGCCACGTTGATCAGCTGCGCGCCGCGGCAGATGCCCAGGACCGGCTTGCCGGCCTCGACGAACTCGTGCAGCAGCTCGATTTCGTAGACGTCGCGCAGCCGGTCGCCGGCCCACTCGGGGTTGAGCGGCTGCTCGTTGTAGGTCGTCGGCGCCACGTCGGCGCCCCCCTGGAACACCAGGCCGTCGAGGTAGCGCGCGTAGTCGGCGAGCCGGATGTCGCTGCGGTGGAGCAGGCTGTCCTTGTCTACTGTGGGCACCATGAACACCAGGACGTTCCTCGACATCACCCAGTGCGCGGCCGACTGCTCGAGATATTGCAGCGTGCGCGACTGGATGCCCTTGGCGTCGGGCTGCGGGTGGAACAGGCGCGCCGAAATGCCGATCTTGAGCGTGCTAACGGGCAGGCGGCGCGCGAGGAAATCGCGCAGCGAGCGCGAGCCCGAAAGCAGCGCGCGCCAGCCCTTGCGGCCCGCCTGCGCCGCATCGCCCCTGGTGAAGTGTATCGGCGGCGCAGCGCGCTTGCCCTGGGCCGCGGTCATCGGATCAGGTCCGCGAAGTTAGACGGTGTGATCGCTACGATGCGAAATCGCTTCATCTCGATCTCCTTTCTAAGCTTGGGTGGAAGAAACGGCGCAGGACGCACCGTGCGCCCTCAGGCTCCCGGCGTCAAATCGAAGTGCGTCGCCTTTTGCGGCGCAGCACCGAACCCTACCCTACCAGCACAATGTGGACGCGGTAGGGGCCGTGCGCCCCGAGCACCAGGGTCTGCTCGATGTCGGCAGTGCGCGAGGGCCCCGAAATGAAGTTCACCGCACGCGGCAGCTGCCCGAGCTCCGCGCGCAGCAGATCCCAGACATCTTCCATGTGCGCAACCAGCCGCTCAAGCGGCACCAGGGCGACGTGCGTCTCGGGCAGCAGGCTGACGCTCGAGGGCGTGCCGGCGCCGGATATGACCACCAGCGTGCCGGTTTCGGCGAGCGCGCAGAATACGCCGGTGACGCCGAGCAGGTCTTCGCCGCGCGCGGCGCGCGGCTCGAGCATAAGGCCCGCAGCGCTCCAGTCGAGCCGAGCGAGGCTTGGCCAGACGCAGCCACTCTTGGGCAGCGCGTTTGCCTCCAGATAGCGCGCCACGGCCGCCGGCGCCTCGGCCTCGCGCGCGACTCGATCGACGCTCGCCGCGCTGGCCTCTGCGCGGCTGCGAAAGCGCGCCACGAGATCCTCGCCGAGCTGCGGCAACGGCCCGCGCGGATGGCGCCGCAGGTAGGTCGTCATCTGCTCGCGCTCCGCTGGCGCGGGCGAGCTGCCGCCGCGCTGCTGGCGGCGCCGGATCTTGGCGAGGATTTTCTCGCGCGAGCTCATATAGGGAGCCTCTAATCGATGGCCTTGACGATTTCCTCGACCACCTTCTTCGCGTCGCCGAATACCATCATCGTCTTGTCCATGTAAAAGAGCGGATTGTCCAGGCCTGCGTAGCCCGAAGCCATAGAGCGCTTGTTGACCAGCACGGTGCGTGCCTTGTGCACATCGAGCACCGGCATGCCGTAGATCGCGCTGCCCTTTTCGTAAGCAAGCGGGTTGACGACGTCGTTCGCGCCGAGCACCAGCACCACGTCGGTAGTACCGAACTCGCCGTTGATGTCGTCCATCTCGAAGACTTCCTCGTACGGCACTTCGGCCTCGGCGAGCAACACGTTCATGTGCCCCGGCATGCGCCCGGCGACCGGGTGAATGGCGTAGCGCACGTTGACGCCCTTGGCGATCAGCTTCTCGGTCATCTCGGCGACGGCATGCTGCGCGCGCGCCACCGCCAGGCCGTACCCCGGGACGATGATCACCGACTCGGCGTTCGCCATCATGAAGGCGGCGTCCTCGGCCGAACCCGAGCGCACCGTCTTGTCGCCGGCGCCGGCGGCGGCGGTGCCCTCGGCCGCGCCGAAGCCGCCCAGGATCACGCTGATGAACGAACGGTTCATCGCCTTGCACATGATGTAGGACAGAATCGCTCCCGAGGAGCCGACCAGCGAGCCGGCGACGATCAGCAGCGAGTTGTTGAGCGAGAAGCCGATGCCCGCAGCCGCCCAGCCCGAGTAGCTGTTGAGCATCGAGATCACCACCGGCATGTCGGCGCCGCCGATCGGGATGATGATCAACACGCCAAGCACAAAGGCGATCGCGGCCATGATGGCGAACGCGCCCCACGCCTTGTCCGCGGCGAGGAAGAACGCCGCGCCGAAGCCGATCATCACCAGCGCAAGCAACAGATTCACCATGTGCTGGCCGGGAAACACCACCGGCGCGCTCGAAAACAGGCGGAACTGCTTGCCCAGCCCGGCAAGCTTGCCGAAGGCGATCACCGAACCCGAGAACGTGATTGCGCCGACGAAGGTGCCGATAAACAGCTCGAGCTTGTTGCCGGTAGGCAACGGATCGGGCACGCCGAACGAGGACGGGTTGTTGACCGCCGCGATCGCGATCAGCACCGCCGCCATGCCGACCAGCGAGTGCATCGCCGCGACCAGCTCGGGCATCTGCGTCATCTGCACGCGGCGTGCGACGAACGCGCCGATGGTGCCGCCGATCACCATCGCGAGCAGGACCCAGTCGATGCGGCCCTTGGCGATGACTGCAAGAGTGGTCAACACGGCGATCGCCATGCCGGCGATGCCGAATGCATTGCCGCGGCGTGCCGAGGTCGGCGAGGACAGTCCTTTGAGCGCCAGGATGAAGCAGATCGACGCCACTAGGTAGAGCAGCGTGATCTGGTTGGCGGACATCGCGGGGGCCATCATTTACCCCCTTTCGCTTTCGGCTGCTTCTTCTTGAACATCTCGAGCATGCGCTGCGTGACCAGAAAGCCGCCCGCGACGTTGACCGCAGCAAGGCCCACCGCGATCACGCCTAGGATCGAGCCGAAGTCCGGGTCGTTCGGGCCCGCCGCGAGGATCGCGCCGACCATGACCACCGAGGAAATCGCGTTGGTAACGCTCATCAGCGGCGTGTGCAGCGCGGGCGTCACGTTCCAGATGACGTGATAGCCCACGAACACCGCGAGCACGAATACCACCAGGTTGAGGACAGTGGGATCAACAGTGCCGGACATGGTCAGCTCCGAATGCGCGGATTCTGGGTCGATGGCCGAGTGATCGCCGCAGCGTGCACTCGAGCGCTCATTTCTTCACCACTTCGCCGCCTGCGCACACCAGCGCACCGGCGACCACCTCGTCCTCGCGGTTGATCTTGAACTCGCCGCTTTTCGCATCGAGCATCAGCGCAAGGAAATTAAACAGGTTGCGCGCCAGCAGCGCCGAGGCGTCGGCCGCCACGGTGGCCGGCAGGTTGGGAATGCCGATCAGCTTCACCTCATGCTTGAAGACGATTCGGCCCAGCTCAATGCCCTCGACGTTGCCGCCCTGCTCGACCGCCAAGTCGACGATCACCGAGCCGGGCTTCATCGCCTTGATAGTGTCCTCGCGGATGAGCTTGGGGGCCGGGCTGCCCGGAATCAGCGCGGTAGTGATCACCACGTCAGCCTGCGCGGCGCGCTGGTGCACCGCCTGGGCCTGGCGCTTCATCCAGCTCTCGGGCATCGGGCGCGCGTAACCACCCACGCCTTGCGCGATACTGCGCTCCTCATCGGTCTCGTAGGGCACATCGACGAACTTCGCGCCGAGCGACTCGATCTGCTCCTTCACCGCGGGGCGCACGTCCGAGGCTTCGATCATTGCACCCATGCGCTTGGCGGTCGCAATCGCCTGCAGGCCGGCCACGCCTGCGCCGAGCACCAGCACGCGCGCCGCCTTCACCGTCCCGGCGGCAGTCATCAGCATGGGGAAGAACTTGCCGTACTCGGCCATCGCCAGCACCACCGCCTTGTAGCCCGCGATGTTCGCCTGCGAGGAGAGCACGTCCATCGACTGCGCGCGTGAGATGCGCGGCAGCCACTCCATGGCGAAGCCGTTGACGCCGCGCTTGGCGAGCGTCCCCAGCGCCGCGGCGTCGAACGGATTGAGCAGCCCGATCAGCGTCGAGCCGCTCCTCAGCATGCCAAGCTCGCCTTCCTCGGGCGCACGCACCTTGAGCACGATGTCGGCGTCATAGGCTTGCGCCGCGGTGCCGACGATCTTCGCGCCCGCGGCCTGGAACTCGCGATCTGGAATGCTCGACTTGACGCCTGCACCGGCCTGCACCCCGACCTCATTCCTGGCAGCGAGCTTCTTGACGGTTTCCGGTATTGCGGCAACGCGCGTCTCGCCCGCGCGAATCTCGGCAGGCACGCCGATCTTCATGACCATGATCTCCCCTGATTTGCGCGCCAGCGCGCGCGCTGGCGTCCAGACTATCCCGCGGTCGATTCTAACCCAGCGCCCCGCGCACCGTCAGCGCGCACGCGTCACGATGCCGCGCTCGGCGAGCTCGAATAGAATGTGCACCGCGAGCGCGAGGCCCGCCGCAGGCAGCGCACCGGCGAGCAGCACGAGGTGATCGTTCAGCGCAAGCCCCTGAGAGATGCGTTCGCCGAACCCGCCGGCGCCGATGAACGCGGCGATCGTCGCAGTGCCCACATTAATCACCGCGGAGGTCTTGACGCCCGCCAGAATGGTCGGTGCGGCGAGCGGCAACTCGATCTTCCACAGGATTTGGCGCGGACGCAGCGCCAGGGCGCACGCTGCCTGCGTCAGGCCGCGCGGTACCTGCGTCACCCCCGCGTGCGTGTTGCGCGTGATCGGCAAGAGCGCATAAAGGAACAGCGCGATCAGCGCCGGCCAGACGCCGATCGTGCCGGTCACCGGGATAAGGAACGCGAGCAGCGCGAGCGACGGGATGGTCTGCACCAGGCCGGTGAGCGCAAGCAGTGGCTGCGCAAGCCGGCGCCACTTGGCGGCGAGCACGCCGAGCGGGACGCCCAGCAGCACCGCCGCGGCAAGCGAGCCGAATACCAGGCCCATGTGCTCGAGCGCAAGGCGCGTGAAATCCGGCGCGAACAGGGCACTCCATAGCGTACGCCGCTCCTGCGGCGCACCGCTCGCGCCGGCGAGAAACTGCGCCGCTACCGCCTCGAAGCTCTGCTGCGCGATCTCGGCGCGCGCGTTAAGCCGCACCATGTCGTCGGCGCGGATGCGGTTTTCGAGGCGCGCGAACGCGGTGAAGGCACGTGGGAAGCGCTGCGGCGCCTCGGCACGAAACAGCAGCAGCGCGTCGTAGGCGGGGAAAAAACCCCGGTCATCGGCGAGCACCGTGATCTTGAAGCGCTCGATCTTGGCGTCGGTCGAATAGAGATCCATGGCGTCGATCTCGCCGGCGGCGAGCGCCTCGTAGGCGATGCCATGGTCCAGCCCGCGCGGCGCGTGCGGCAGCGCATAGGCGCTCTTCAAGCCCGGCCAGCCGTCGCGCCGCCCGAGGAACTCGTGCGACAGGCCGAGCTTCAGGCCCGGATGGCGCCCGAGCTCGGAGAGCGAGCGCACGCCGAGGCGATCGGCGTGCTCGCGCCGCATGCCGATCGCGTAGGTGTTGTTGAAGCCGAAAAGCGTGCCGGCGCGAAGCCCCAGCGGCGCGAGGCGCTCGTTCAGCCCGTCTAGCCCGAGCGCTTCATCGGACTTGAGAATCTCGCGCGCGATGGTGCCGCTGTACTCCGGATAGACGTCGATTGAACCGTTCTTCAGCGCCTCGTAGAGGATCGCGGTGTTTCCGAGACCTGGCTTGTGCTCGGCGCTGGTGCCGGCCGCGCGCGCCGCCTGTGTCAGGATCTCGCCGAGAATGTATGACTCAGTGAAGCGCTTCGAACCGACGCGCAGCGCGTCCGCGGCGCAGGCGCCACCCGCGACGAGCGCGAGCGCCAGGGCGAGGATGCGCGCGCTCATGCCGCCGCGCGGCCCAGCCCGACGCCCTCGCCGCCGAGGAACTGCAGGCGCGCAAGGCTCGCGTACAGGCCGCCCTGGCGCAAGAGCTCCGCGTGCGTGCCCTGCGCAACGATCGTGCCGCGCTCGAGCACCACGATACGGTCGGCATGCTGCACGGTCGCCAGGCGATGCGCGATCACGAGAGAAGTGCGGCCGTGCTCGAGCGCCTCGAGCGCCTTCTGCACCATGCGTTCGCTCGTGGCGTCGAGCGAGCTGGTCGCCTCGTCGAGCAACAGGATGGGCCGGTCCGCGACGAGCGCCCGCGCGATCGACAGGCGCTGGCGCTGCCCGCCGGAGAGCGTCACGCCGCGCTCGCCGAGCGGCGTATCGAAACGCTGCGGCAGCCGCTCGATGAATTCCATCGCGTAGGCCTGCTCGCAGGCGCGCTCGACCTCGGCAAGGCCCGCCTCGGGCCGTCCGTAGCGCACGTTGTCGAGCACGCTCGCTGCGAATACGACGGGCTCCTGCGGCACCACGGCGATCAGGCGGCGCAACGCGCGCGGCTCCCATTCGCGCACGTCGAAGCCGTCGATGCGCACCGCGCCCGACTGCGGATCGTAGAAGCGCAGCAGCAGCGCGAGCGCAGTCGATTTGCCTGCTCCCGAGGGGCCGACCAGCGCAACGCGCTCGCCGCGTGTTACGCGCAACGCAAAGCGCTCGAGCGCCGGATGATCCGGGCGCGCCGGGTAGCAGAACGTGACGGCGTCGAACTGGACTTCCGCGCGCACCGCGCGCGGCACGGCGAGCGGCGCGGTCGGCGACGCGATGCCCGGGCCCACATCGAGCAGCTCCATGAGCCGCTCGGTGGCACCTGCCGCACGCTGCAGCTCGCCCCATACTTCGGATACGGTTCCGGCACCGCCGGCCACCACCGCGGCATAGAAGATGAACGCGGACAACTCTCCCGCAGTGAGCCGCCCGACGAGCACGTCGTGGCCGCCGATCCACAGGATGACGCCCACTGCGCAGAAGCCGATCAGCATCACCAGCGCGATCAGCAACGCCTTCTGGCGGATGCGCGTCACGCCCGAGCGGTACGCCGCCTCCGCGTGGCGCGCGAAGTTGGCGCGGTCGACGTCCTCGTGCGCATAGGCCTGCACAGTGCGGATCTCGTGCACCGCTTCATCGACGTACGCCGAGACGTCGGCGACACGATCCTGGTTGTCCCGGGACAGGTGCCGCACGCGCCGTCCGAGAAGCAGGATCGGCACCAGTGTGGCGGGAATACCGGCGAGCACCAGAGCCGCGAGCTTCCAGCTCACCACGAACAGCATTACCACGGCGCCCGTCATCATCATCAGGTTTCTGACGAACATCGACAGGCCGAAGCCGATCACCTGCTGCAGGATGGTGGTGTCGCCGGTCAGCCGCGAGATGACCTCGCCGGTGCGCGTCGCCTCAAAGAACGCCGGATCGAGCCCGAGGATGTGGTCGAACACCGCGCGACGCAGGTCGGTCACTACGCGCTCGCCCGTGGTCATCATCAGATAGAAGCGGAAGTAGGTAGCCGCCGCGAGCGCCGCGGCGATGGCGATCATCGCCGCCAGCGCCGCATCGAGCAGGCGCGGATCGCCGCTGCCGAAGCCGTTGTCGACGACGTGGCGCAGGCCCTGCCCAAGCGCGAGCACGCTTCCTGCAGCCACGGTGAGCGCCGCCACCGCCCACGCAATGCGCACGCGGTACGGCGACAGGAACCGGAGCAGGCGCGCGTAATGCGATCTCGACGGATTGGCGTTCGAACCCACGCCCCAACTATATAACGCGAGCCCCGCTCATGACCCCAAGCGGGGCGAAGCCCTGCCGCAGCCGATATCAAATGCAGAGGTCGGGAGACCCACCCGGTCGCGTTTATGCACCGCATTCACGACGGCGGGGTGGGGCGCGGGGGAGGGACCGTCACCCTCCCCCGCAGCCGACCTGAACGTTTGCAGGCGCGTCAGCGCCCATAGAACCTGTAGTTGTTTTTCCCCAGTTGCTTGGCGCGGTACATCGCCGCGTCGGCGTTGCGCAGCATCGTGTCGCCTTCACCCGCGTCCGAAGGAAACACCGACACGCCGATGCTCGCGCTGATGCGGAACGCGCGATTGTCGACCAGGAACTCAGGCTCAAGTGCGCGCAGGATCTTCTCAGCCACCACCTGGCAGTCCGTCTCGAGCTTCAGGTCCGGCAGTACCACCACAAACTCGTCGCCGCCGTGGCGCGCGAGGGTGTCGGACTTGCGCACGCAGGCCGCAAGGCGCCGCGCCGTCTCGCGCAGCACGGCATCGCCCGCGCGATGACCGAGGGTGTCGTTCACCTGCTTGAAACTATCCAGATCGATCAGCATCGCGGCGACCTTGGTGTCGCGGCGCTGCGCCAGGTACACCGCCTGCTTGAGCCGATCGTCGAGCAGGCGCCGGTTGGGCAGCCCCGTAAGGATGTCGTGATAGGCGAGAAAGCGCGCCTCCTCCTCCTGGCGCTTGCGCTCGGTGACGTCCTGCGAGACGCCGATCATCCTCGCCGCGCCGTCGACCACCTTGCCGCGCGCGACGACCCAGCGAACCTGGCCGTCGGTGCGCACGATACGAAACTCGCACGCATAGGATTCGCCGCTCGCCAGTGCCCGGCGGCCCGCTTCCAGGTAGCGCTCGCGGTCCTCGGGGTGAACCAGCTCACGGAAGTCACCGTGGCTGCGCCCGGTCGGCGCCGGGCCCACCAGCGGTTCCGGGTTCACGCCCCAGGTGAGCGTGTCGCGCGCCACGTCCCATTCCCAGTAATAAAGACTCGCAGCGTCGACCGCCAGGCGCAGCTTCTCGCTGCCCTCGAGCAGCGCTGCGGCGGCGCGTTTCCGCTCGGTGATGTCGTGCGCGGTGCCGGTCGCACCGGCGATCGCGCCGCGCGCATCGTGCACCGGAACGGCATTGACCACCAGATCGACCATTCGGCCGTCGTCGCGCAGGTGGCGCGTTTCGTGATTGAACACCGATTCACCCCCCAGCACGCGCGCGAACACCTCCGCATCGCGCTCGAGCACCTCGGGCGCGGTACGTTCGGCTGCCGGCTTGCCGAGCAAAACCTGAGCGTCGCAGCCGTAGATGCGCCGCACCGCGGAGGCGTTGAGGTAAGACCAGCGCCGCTCGAGGTCCACCGACCAGATCAGGTCGTTCGAGGTTTCCACCAGGTTGCGGTACATCTCCTCGCTCGTGCGCAGCGCCGTCTCGGCCGCATGGCGCTCGCCAATATCCGTGAACGTCACGATCACCGAATCCCCCGGAGCGTGCGGATTGACCGCGCGGCTCTGCAGCCGGCACCAGAGCTCGGAGCCGTCCCGGCGCGCAAGCACCGCGTCGCCTTCGACGATCGCGCCGCCGCGCAGCTGCTCGTTGGCCTTGCCCGCCTCGGCGAAAGCCTCGTCGGACGGATGGAGCACGCGCGCGGACTTGCCGGAAAGAGCGCCTGAGCCGTAGCCGAGCATCAACTCGAGCCGCGCATTGCAGCGCACGATGATGCGATTCTCGACAAACGCAACGCCCACCGGCAGGGTGTCGAGCACCAGGTCTTTCTCCGCCAGCACGCCGAGATAGGCGTCTTGCGCACGCTTCAGGTCTGTCACGTCGAGCACTACGTCAACCGAGCCACCCATGCGCGTGCGCACCGTCTTGCCATGCTTCCAGCGGCCATCGCGCGTGCGGTACTCGTGCGGAACGCCCGGGGCCTGCTTGTGATACTTGATACGCTGCTCGATCCAGTCCTGGCGCCGATTCTCGAATTTCTCGGGCACCTGCATCACATCGAAGGCGATGGCGGCGATTGCCGGGTACGGTACGCCCTGCAGTGCGGCGGCGCTGCGGCCGCCGCCAAACAGCCGCGCGTAGGCATCGTTGCAAACCACCAGGCGCTCCTGCTCGTCCCAGATTGCTAGAGCATCGGGAAAGCTCTCGATCGCGTCGCGTAGCTGCGCGCCGCTGTAGGCAAGGCGCTGGGCAAGTGTGTCGTTCTCCTGGCGTGTGCGCAGCGATTCGATCAGGCCGCGATGCAGGTCGCGAAACACCCAATACAGCAGCACGGCGAACAGCGGCACGGTGATCGCCAGCAGCCGATAGACGAATTCCGGCTGCAACGCGAGCTGCACCGTAATCGCGACGAGCGGCAGCACACCGAAGCCGAGGAAGGCGCGCATGCTTGGCGCATACAGACCGGCGGCGCTGATTATCGTGCCGCCGACCAGGAACAGCACGATCATCTGTCGCGGCGGGTCGACGTGCGCGAAGAACACTGCCGCGGCGAAGGCCCAGACCGCCCCCGTCGCGAAGGTGCCGATCGCGTAGCGCGACTCCCATGTGAGCGGCGCAAGCGCGCCGGGGCTGCGCTGAAAGCGCCGGTACAGCACTACGCGAGCGACGGTCACGACGATCACCGCCGCGAACCACGCCACCAGAACCTGCCAGGTGAACGGTCCCCAAAGCGCCACCAGCAGCACGCCAGCGGCGATCAGCTTTGCCGGGTAACTGGGCCGCGAGACGTTGAACAGCGCCTTGACGCGCGCCTGCTCCAGGCGCGCCTCGTCCACGTCGAGAATGTCGGGGAATATCTGCTCGGTGACCATTTGGTCGCGTCGGGTGCAGATCTCGGTGTGTCGCGCAGCTTATCCGCTCTTCAGCCGGGGCGGTCGGCAAAGCGGCACGCCAGCGATCACCTGTTGCACTTCTGGCGCAGGGCGGCCGCCTTGAATAGGCGCTCGGGAACGGCCCCGATCAGCCTTCAAGCAGCGCCTCGAGCACGGCGCACCACGCCGAGCCGAGATTCTCGAGGCTGTAGCCGCCGCCGCCGAAGGCCATCAGTCGCCCGTCGGCGTGGCGCTCGGCGAGCGCGACCGTGCGACGCGCCGCGTGCAGATGCGCCGCCGGCGTCAGGCGCAGGTCGGCCAATGGATCTCCCGCCAGGCCGTCGGCGCCGCATTGCAGAATGAAGAACTCGGGCACGAAGCGCTCGATAAACCGTTCCGCTTGCGTCCAGGCGAGCGTGAAATCCGCGTCGCCCGCGCCGGGTTTGAGCGGCAGGTTGAGCTTGGTGCCTTGCGCCGCACCCTGCCCGGTCTCGTACTCGAAGCCGGTGCCTGGATAGAGAAAGCTGCCGTCCTCGTGGATGTCGACCACGATCAGCTCCGGGTCGTGCTCGAACTCGTAGAACACGCCATCACCGTGGTGCACGTCGATATCGACATAGGCGATGCGCCGGACACCGTACTCGCTGCGCAGCGTCTCGATCAGCACCCCCAGGTCGTTGAACACGCAGAAACCCGCTGCGGCGCCGCGCCGGGCATGGTGCAGTCCGCCGATCGGCTGAAAAGTGCTCCGTGCCTCACCGTGCAGCACGCGGCGCGCGCCCTCGAGCGCCGCGCCGATGAGGTGCGCGGACACGTCGTAGCAGCCAGGGAATGCCGGCGTGTCACCGAAGTCGAGGTAGCCCGTGCCGGCCTGCGAAGCAGCGATCACGCGATCGACGTACGCCGGACCATGAAAGCGCTCGATCAAGTCGCGCCCGGCCGGCGCGGAGGGCGCGAGCTGCACCCTGCGATTCAGCCCGCGCGCGCACGCCGCGCGCCAAAAGGCGCCCTGGCGGTCGATCGACAGCGGATGACCTTCGGGAAATCCGTAACGGCCGAGCTGCTCGCTCAGGAACAGGTGCGGCGCCACGAGCCGGCGAGCGACGTTCAGCGGGACCCGGCGGCCGCGCCGCCGGCGCGCTCGACCTCCACCAGGCAGTCGTAGTAGGTCGCGGCGCCGCCGAAGTCGGCGACACGCTGCGACGTGAGGTCGTTGGCGTTGCGGCCGTCCGGAGTGAATTTCTTCCACCAGACCGAAGGGGCGACCACCACGCCCGGGCGCGGCAGGTCATTGACGCGCGCGCGCAGCGTCAGGCTGCCGCGCGCATTGAACACACGCACCCGGTCGCCGTCGCGAATGCCGCGCGCAACCGCGTCTGAGGAATGCAGATCGAGATACGGCTCACCCTCAATGTCGCGGAAGCGCTTCAGGTTGGCGAAGCTCGAGTTGAGGAAGTTGCGCACCGGAGGCGACAGAAAGCTAAGCGGATAACGGCGTGCGAGCTCGGGAGCGCTCTCGGCCGACTCGGCCGGTGGGTTATAGCGCGGCAGCGGATCCTGACCGATGCTCTCGAGCCAGGCGCTGCGGAACTCGCACTTGCCCGAAGGGGTGTAGAAGCCGCCTTCGGCGAAAGGCGCAAAACGCTCGGGAACGTTGAGACGCTGCCAGCCCTGCGCCTTGGCGAGCTCCCAATCGACGCCGCGCATGCGATCGTTCGTCGAGGCGAGCGCCTGCCGGCACAAGTCCTCGTCCGAGTCGCGAAAACAGGGCTCCTCGAAGCCCATGCGCGCCGCGAGGCGGCGGAAGACCTCGGAATTCGGCAGCGACTCGCCGAGCGGCGCGATCGCCGGGTTGTTCGCCACCACGTACAGATGCCCGTAGGACTTGTGCACGTCATGGTGTTCGAGCTGGGTAGTGGCCGGCAGCACGATGTCGGCGTAGTCGGCCGTGTCGGTCATGAACGAGTCCATCACCACGGTAAACAGGTCCTCGCGCGAGAAGCCCTCGATCACCTTCGCCGAGTCCGGGCACACCGCGACCGGGTTGTTGTTGTAGACGATGGTGGCGCGCACCGGCGGCTGCGCCGCGGTGAGCGCGTCACCGAGCGCCGCATGGT
>Ga0214471_10000878_pt1 | contig 24333 bp, 21 predicted proteins | sample RVTome_5_FD_207665 | JGI IMG/M metagenome (GOLD analysis project Ga0214471, IMG submission 207665) | Soil microbial communities from uranium-contaminated site in the Upper Colorado River Basin, Wyoming, United States - RVT142D155 | ecosystem: Environmental > Terrestrial > Soil > Contaminated >... | reverse complement strand
TGGTCGTGAATAGACTGGGTCAGGGCGCGAAGCTCGTTGGGCCGCCCCACGAAGCTGGTCAGCGAGATCGGGAGGTTGGTGCGGGGCAGCGTCAGTGTCTCATCGCGGCGCAGGATCTGCGCCTTGAGTCGGCGGAGCTCCGCTCCCGGCTCGGCCCCGATGTCGGCAAGGTGCGCCTCGACTGTCTGGTAGGCCTCGAGAGCCTCGGCGAAGCGGCCGATCCGATATCGGGCAGTCATCAGATGCTCCCAGAGTCGCTCCCGCAAGGGGTACTCGGCCAGCAGCGCCTCCAGCTCGGGGATCGCCTCGCGATGCAGGCCGAGGGCGAGACGAGCCTCTGCTTGCAGCTCCAGCAGGCCGAGCCGGGTCTCCTCCAGTCTCGCGATCGTGGGGTGGGCAAACTCGTCGTACCGCAGCTCCGGGTAGGGAGCATCGCGCCAGAGGGTCTCAGCACGGGTGATCGTGTCGACGCAGGAGCGCCATTCGGAGGCGCCGTGCGCCTCATGCGCCTCCTGGGCAAGCGAGAGGTAAAGCGTCGCATCGACTTCGTGGACCGCCAGGCGGTAACCCGATCGATCGGACGCCAGGGATGTGTCGCCCAGTTTGCGGCGTACCGCGGAGACATGGACCTGCAGCGCGGCACGCGCAGTGCGCGGCATCTCATCGCCCCACATCTGGTCAATCAGCCGCTCGGTGTCGAGCTGGTGGCCGGGCGCGAGCGCGAGGATGGCCAGAAGCCGTCGCTCGGCGGGCCGCAGCGTCAGCTCGACATCGTCGCACTCGACCCGCAGGGGGCCGAGGGTCTGGAGCCTTATCCGTCCTTTCGCGTCACCCCTCAACCGCCGCGGTGGGCTGACCGGCATGGGCATTTGAATCCTCGCGCGTACCGTTCATTCTGTCCCGGAGGCACAACCTCGGCAGGAGAAGTGCCCGATTCACCGAGCATCGACATCCGCGCGACAAGCCCGAGGGCACCTGCTATCCTCCCCCTTCGCCGCATGGACCCGTGGTGTAGCGGCCCAACATGCCAGCCTGTCACGCTGGAGATCGCCGGTTCGAATCCGGTCGGGTCCGCCACCTTGCGCATTTCCCTACGCCCCGTCCGCCCGCCCGGACGGGGCGTTCCTCGTTCTGCGTGCGAGAATCCCGCCTGTGACCCGTGTTCCTCCGTCGGCCGGTCGTCGTTCGCCGCGTGGACTCCCTCGAGCCCCGTCTTTGATCGCGGTCGCCCTCGTCCTGGCCGCGCTGGTCGGTGCCGTCGGGTTCGCGTCGGGAGGGTTCGGGCCGCTGGTCGGTTCACCGATCGGACCTGGCCCGTCCGCCACCGCCGGAGCGGTGGCCCCGACGGTCGGCGTCGGTCCGACGGCCTCGCCAACGCAGCGTTCCTCGCCGAGCCCGCGACCGACGCCGACGCCGGTCCCGCTCGTCGACATGGCGATCGTCCCGGTCACCCACTTTCGCTCCCCGCTCGACGAAACATCGCTCGACGAGGTGCGGGCGGTCATTCGCGGCACCAGCGAGCGCTACGAGGCACTCGAGCTCGTCGAAGCCGATTCGGCCGCGATCCTTGCCGCGCTCGGTCGCGAGCGCCCTGCCGATCCCTCCCGGCTCGTGCTTGCGCCGGACGCGGCAACCCTGGCAGCCGATCTCGCCGCGAGTCGCAAACGGCTGGGCATCCTGCGCGCCGACGAGGTCGGCCCGTCGGTGCGCGCCCTCGCGTGGGAGGGGGCGGCGCTGTTCGGCGTGGGCAGGGTCGCGACGCTGGCAGACTGGCCGCTCGTCATGCGCGTCCCGCAGCCGGACCCGCCGCAGCCGGACCCGCCGCAGTCCGCCTACGATCCCGCGGGTGCCTGGACGCTCGTCGCCGGCGGCGACATCCTGCTCGACCGGGGCGTCGCGAAGACGGTCAAGATCGACGGCAAGGGGATCGATTTTCCGTTCGACGGCGGCACCGCGGAGATCACCTCGCGCTATTGCTGCTCGTCGTTCGGCTGGGAGCTGCCGCGAACGAAGCGGACCGGCAACGATGGTGCGATGCGGGCGCTGCTCCAGCGTGCCGACATCGCGATCGCGAACTTCGAGAACCCGGCCCCGAACAACTTCCGCTACCACACCAGCGGCACCGTCTTCAGCGCGGACCCGGCGCTGATCGACGGCCTCGTGAACGCCGGGATCGATTACGTCTCGCTCGCCAACAACCACATTCGCGACGCGGGCGCGCGGGGCGTGATCGAGACGATCGAGAACCTCGACGCGCGCGGCCTCGCCCACGGCGGGGCCGGCCGGAACATCGCCGAGGCGCGCCGCCCGGCGCTGCTCGATGCCGGCGGGGTCATCGTCGCGATCCTCGGCTACGACACGATCGCCCGGGGCTATGCCGCCGGGCCGGACCGGGTCGGCAGCGCCCTGCTGACCGCGGCCGCCGTGCGGGAGGACGTCGCGCTCGCTCGGGATGCCGGGGCGGACGTCGTCATCGTCTTCCCGCACTGGGGCACTGAGTACGACGCAACGCCGTTCGGATCGCAACGGACGCTTGCCCATGCGGTGATCGACGCCGGCGCCGACCTCGTGATCGGCAACCACGCCCACTGGGCGGGGGCGATGGAGCTCTACAACGGTCGGCCGATCTGGTATGCGCTCGGCAACTTCGTGTTCGACCAGACGTGGTCGGAGCCGACGATGGAAGGAATCACGCTGGAGCTGACCTTTGTCGGATCGCAGCTCGTCCAGGTCACGATGCGCCCGCACATCATCCTCGACAAGGCGCAGCCGAACTTCCTCGACCCGGCCGGCGACGGCGCGGTCGTGCTCGGCCAGGTCTTCGCCGCCTCGAAGGGTCTGCTCGACTGGTAGCCGACCCGTCGCTGGGCCCTGGCTCAGGCGGACGCGGTCGCTCCGATCGTTCCGGCGCGGACCTTGTCGAAGCACGAGCTGCAATAGACCGGCCGATCGTTGCGCGGCGCGAACGGCACGATCGCCTGTCCGCCGCACGCGCCGCACACCGCGGCGTGGAACTCCCGCGGGCCGCCGACCGCCCGGGCACGCTTGGCGGCGGCCCGGCACGATGGGCACCGCTGGGGGTCGTTCTGCAACCCCTTGCTGGCGAAGAACGTCTGCTCGCCGACCGAGAAGATGAACTCTTCCGAGCAGTCACGACAGGTGAGCGTGCGGTCCTGGTACACCCTCTCCAGTACCTCCAAGGCTCGGGCGCGCGCGCGGCTCCGGGCCACGGCCGTCGCCGGTCCGGGGGCGGGTGCAGGCTGCTGGGGACGCACGCGCTCGGATCGGTCGGGCGTTCGTGCCCGGGACTCATAGCGGGGAGGATACGGTCGTCGTCAAGAGCGTGAACCCACGAATTCGCCGTTCGTGACGCAATCGGGCTACGGGATTCGCAGCCCGAGGGAACCGTTGAGCCGAAACGTGCGTCCGGGAGCCATGTCGATCCGTGCCACCGCGCCGCTCCTCGGCTCCCTCATCCTCGTCCTGGCGTCCTGCACCGTCGGTACGGGACCGTCGCCCTCAGTGGACCGGTCCGGCGCACCGAATCCCTCGGCATCGCCCGGGGACTCAGGGCAGCCAAGCGACGGACCTCCGCCGGTCACGATCGACCATCCGACGGGTTCCACCGACGTGATCCTTCGATTCGAGGAGGGTGGCGGCTTCGTGCCTCTCGGCTACCTCGTGACCCAGGCGTCGGCATTCACCCTGTACGGCGGCGGCACGGTCGTGTTCCGTGACCAGTTCGGCGAGGGTGTCCCGCCCGGCCCGATCGTCCGCGACGTGCCGTTCCGGACGACCGTCCTGTCCGAGGAGCAGGTCCAGGCGCTGCTCGAATTCGCCCTCAACGACGGCGCGCTCGGCATCGCGCGCGAGTCGTACGAGAACAACCTCGTAGCGGACGCGCCGACGGCGATCTTCACGATCAACGCCGGCGGCCTGTCGAAGACGGTGTCCGTGTATGCGCTCGGCCTCGAAAGCCCGGGTGGCGAGGACGGCGCCGCGCGCACCGCGTTCGCGGCCCTCGCCGAGCGTCTCCGCGCGTTCGATGCGGGTCGTGACACGGAGATCTACGAGCCGGAGCGCTATCGGGCCGTCCTGTACGACGCGTTCGGCGGCGGCGCGGCGCTCGCCTGGCCGTGGCCGGACATCGCCCCGTCCGACTTCGTCGCTTCCAATGACCCGGACGTTCCCGCGACCGGCTTTCCGAGCCGCGTCCTGACCCGCGACGAGGTGGCGGCCGTCGATCTCGAGGACATCGAGGGTGGGGTCCAGGGAATCATCCTCGACGGGCCGGACGGAGCGGTCTACTCGCTCGCGCTCCGACCGCTCCTGCCGGGCGAGGAGGCGTAGGGCGTTCGGTCGCCCGCTCGTTCACGGGCGCGGTCAGCCGGCCTCAGCGAACCGTTCTCCGGCGTAGGAGACGAAGCGCGTCTGCTTCTTGCGGAACCACAGGTCGATCTCGCCGGTGGGACCATTGCGGTGCTTGGCCAGCTTGATCTTAACGACCTCACCGTCCGCGTCCTGCTCCTCGCCGGCCCGATCCTTCTCGCGCCACAGAAAGACCACGAGATCCGCATCCTGCTCGATGGCCCCCGATTCACGCAGGTCCGACAGCCGTGGCTCCTTGGACTCGCGCATCTCCGGCTGGCGGGACAGCTGTGACAGGGCGACGACCGGCACGCTCAACTCGCGGGCGAGCGCCTTGAGGCCGCGCGAGATCTCCGACACCTCCTGGACCCGGTTCGAGTCGCGGTTCGTCGTCGCCGCCTGCATGAGCTGGAGGTAGTCGACGACGACGAGGTCGAGTCCGGATTCCGCCTGGAGCCGGCGGGCCTTGGTCCGAAGCTCCATGGTCGAGATGTTCGGCGTGTCGTCGATGTAGATCGGCGCCTCGGACAGCGCGTTCATGGCGGGTGCGATGCGCGCGAAGTCCAGCTCCTCGAGGAAGCCGCTCCGGAGGCGCTGCGAATCGATGTTCGCGACGCTCGACAGGAGCCGGAGGACGAGCTGCTCCTTCGACATCTCGAGGCTGAACACGCCGACGCTCTTTTTGTCGCGCACCGCCGCGTGCTCCGCGACGTTCAGGGCGAAGCTCGTCTTGCCGACCGACGGGCGGGCGGCCACGACGATGAGGTCGCTCTTCTGGAACCCCGTCGTCAGCGTGTCGAGATCGGCGAAGCCGGTCCGGATCCCGCTGATCTCACCCCGGTGAGCGTGGAGGTAGTCGAGCCGGTCGTACGCGTCGTGCAGGAGGTCCTTGAGGACGCTGAAGCCCACCGACACGCGCCGGTTGCTGACCTGGAAGAGTTCCGCCTCCGCCCGGTCGATCGCCTCCTGGATCTCAGCCGGATCCTCGTAGCCGATCCCGGCGATCTTTCCGGCGGCGGCGATGAGGTTCCGCAGGACCGCCTTGCGCTCGACGATCCGCCCGTACTGGACGGCGTGGACCGCCGTCGGCGTCTGGTTCGACAGGCCCGACAGGTACGCCCGCCCACCGACCGACTCGAGGTCCTCCGTTCGCTCGAGGGACTCCGCGACCGTCACGATGTCGATCGGCTCACGGCGCTCGAACAGGTCGACGACGGCGCGATAGATCGTCGCGTTCGCCTGGCGGTAGAAGTCCTCCGGGCGCAGGAACTCCGCGACCTCGACGATCGTGTCGCGGTCGATGAGGATCGCGCCGAGGACGGATTGCTCCGCCTCGAGGCTCTGGGGCGGCAGTCGATCGATCATTGGCTCCCGACGATGATGGCTGGGCGTGTCAGCTCCACTGTCACGGCGCGCACCCCATCGGCGGAAGTGGCTTATCCCCGAACTTCGTCCACCACTTCGCGCTGCCCGCAGGACACCCTGTGGACACCCTGTGGACAGCAGCCCTAGTCGAGTCTGCGAATGACGCCGATCAGCTTCCCTTGAATCCGGACGTCGTCGTAGAACTGCGGCGGGTACTTGTCGTTGGCGGGCTGGAGGCGGACCCGGTCCTTCTCCTTGAAGAACCGCTTGAGGGTGACCGCGTTCTCCTCGACCTGGGCAACGACGATGTCGCCGTTGCGCGCCGTCGACTGCGGCCGGATGAGGACGAAGTCGCCGTCCGCGATGTGTGCTTCGATCATCGAGTCGCCGCGGACTTTCAGGACGTACGCGTCTCCCGACGGCGCCAGCAGATCCGGCACCGCGAGCGTCTCCGAGACATCCTGGTACGCCTCGATGGGACCGCCGGCCGCGATCTCCCCGACGATCGGCAGGACGTGCGCCTCGCGGCCGGTCACCTGCGGGACGAGCTCGCTCGTCAGGCCCAGGCGGAGTGCCGCCGTGGGGGTGAGCCGGATTGCGCGCGACTGAGCCGCGCCGCGCTCGAGGTACCCGTCCCGCTCGAGGATGAGCAGATGGTGATGGACCGCCGACGTCGAGGCGAGCCCGACCGCTTTGGCGATCTCGCGCACGGACGGCGGGTAGCCGCGGGCGCGCAGCGTCGCCGCGATGTGGTCGAGGATCTTCACCTTTCGCTCGGCGTCGTGCTTGGTCACGGTGCCTCCTGGGTATGGGCGCTGGCGCCATCATACCGAACGGACGTTCGATGTCAACCGTCCGGCAACGGCACGCGTGCATTCGTGCGGGCCCAACCGGAGCGGCTGGTAGACTGCTCGTTCCGCGGCGATCGGCGAGGATGCCACGTCGCGGGCCTGCAGCCGAGGGACGGTCGACGCACCTGATGACAGAACGAACGCGAAAGCCGGTTCGGCGCGGCAAACGAACGACCGCCGGAGCGATCCGTCGGGCGCTCGGGTTGCTTGCATTCATGCCGCTGGCGAGCCGGTTGCCGATGTACGCCCGGCTCGTCTGGGTCCTCGTCCTCGACGACCGGACGCCGGTCCCGCGCAAGGCGATCCTCGGCGGCGCCGTCGGCTACCTGCTCTTCGGGCGCGATCTCGTGCCGGACGATGTGCCGCTCGTCGGCGGCCTCGACGATCTCGTCGTCGTCGCGCTCGCCGTGGACCTGTTCCTCGACGGCGTCCCGAACGACCTGCTCGTCGAGAAGCTCGACGAACTCGGCATCGAGCGCGGCGCCTTCGAGCGCGACGTCGCCCAGATCCGGCGCCTCATGCCCGGTCCGGTCCGCCGGACGATCAAGCGAATCCCCGCCGCCGCCGCGTTCGTCGGCCGGGCGGCCCAGCAAACCGGCCTCGCCCCGAGGCTCCGACGATGGATCGAATCCAGGGAGGGTTCCCCCGCGTGAAGGTCATTCTCACCAAGGACGTTGCGAAGCTCGGCAAGAGCGGCGAGATGAAGGTCGTCGCCGACGGCTACGCGACGAACTTCCTCATTCCCCACCAGCTCGCCGTGCCGGCCTCGGGCGGGGCCTACCGTGCCTGGCAGCACGACATCGCCAGCCGGGAGGAGAAGCGCAAGCGCGAGCGGGACGAGGCCGAGATCTACGCCCGTCGGATCGAGAGCACGACCCTCACGATGGGCGTCAAAGTCGGCGAGGGCGGCAAGCTGTACGGCTCGATCACCACGAAGGACATCGCCGATGCGCTCGCCCGGCGCGGGATCGAGATCGACCGCCACAAGATCGAACTCGACGAGCCGCTCAAGTCGCTCGGGACCTACAAGGTCGCGGTCAAGGTCTACGCCGGGATGACATCCGAGGTCACGATCGTCGTCGAGCCGAAGGGGTAGCGCCGCACCCAGGCGACCGCGATCGCGATCGCGAGGATCCCGATCCCGAGCCCGAGCCCCGCCTCCCACGGCACAAATTCCTGAACGACGACATGTCGCCCCGATTGGACCGGGACGAGCTGGCCCGCGAGCGCCCGATGCGATTCGACACCCCTGCCGTCCACCTCGGTCCGCCAGGCCGGCCACCACGCCCGATCGATCCATAGGTAGCCGTCCGAGGGCGCGTCGACGTCGACCGTCAGCGAGCCGGCTCCGCGTTCGGTTACGGCGGCAGCCCGGGCGTGATCGGCCAGGCCGACGAGGTCGACCGACGCCTCCGCCGGCCGAACGGGTGAGCCGCTGCCGCCGGCTCGGGCCACGAGTTCGGCGGGCAGCCAGTACGGTGGCCGAAGGGCGGCCTCGTCCCGGCACACGAAGGCCGCGTCGTCGGGCGCCTCGGCGACGAGGCGACCCGGGCACGGCCGGCCGAAGGTGACCACGACGTCGACCCCGAGCGCGCGTCGGAGGACCCCGTCGGGATCGGAGCGCACGGCCTGCTCGGTCACGTCGGCCGTGGCGAGCAGGTCGAGCGAGCTGAACATCCGCAGGTCCGCCATCCCGGCGATGGCGAGCTGGTTCGGCATGCCGGAGTAGAAGCCCGGCGGATCGAGGGTCAGCACCCGTCCCGGATCGGCCGCCGCGACTGCGCGTACGAACGTCGAGTCGCGTGAGGTGAACGCCGCCTCGTCGCGCGTGGGGTTCGGCAGCGGACCGAGGAGCGCGAGCGGAATGCCGACGGCCAGCGCGGCGCACAGGCGCACGAGGCCCCGGTCGACCCGGCTGACGGTTGCGAGCCGGACGACGGCGAGGATCGCGAATCCCGCCGCCAGATCAACGACGAGCGGCCATGGCGCGGTCAGGGCCGCGAGCGCGAGGTCGCGCCGCGCGGCGACGTCGGCCGGTCCGAGGAACGTCGACGAGCCGAGAAGCAGCCGGTCGAAGAGCGGCGATTCCGCCACAACGAGACCCACGACGAGCGCGAGCAGGACCACGGGAGCGGCGACCGCCACGCCCGCCCCCGCCATTCGCCCGATTCCTCCCACCCGCCCGAGGCGACCGATGCCGACGCCGGCGAGGACACCGAGCAGGAGGGCGACGAACACGTAGGCGCGAACCGGCGAGCGCAGCGCATTGAGGACGGGCACCGCCGTCCACGGTTCCGGACGGAACGCGGCGACGACCGCGATCGCGACGAGCACCACCGCGGCGATCGCGAGCGGCCGCGTGCGACGCACGCCAAGCCCGATGGCCGCAAGGGCGAGCACCGGCAGGCCGACGTACGCATGCGCCTCGAGGAGCGCGAACGTCCCGTCCGGATACCAGCCGGTGAACGGGTCCCACGCCCCGCCGGCGACGCGCGCGAACGGCGCGGCGAAGGCGAACCCGAGCGGATCGAAGGGCGTCGCGGCGCTCGTGAACAGGTCGTCGGGGCTGAGCGCACGGCTGCGCACGGAGAGCGTCGTGAGCAGCGCGGTCGGAATGAGCTGCACGGCCCCGACCGCTGAGCCCAGCAGGCCGAAACCGAGGATGCGAGCGACGGTCCCGCGGCGAGGGGCCGTGGCCAGCAGCACGACGGCGGCCGTGAGGCCGGTCAGCAGCCACGTGTTCGGATGTCCGGCCAGGGCCTGGATGCCGAACAGGACGCCGGCGACCACGAGTCCGACCCGGGTCGGCGCCGGGCGGCGGAGCAGCGGGAGCAGGATCCACGGCGCGAACGCGTACGCCGCGACGAGGTCATGCCACTCGAGCTTCGCGGTGATCGCGCCGCCGAGGACCGCGGTCAGCGCCGCGGCCGCCGCTCCGGCTGGCGAGCCGGCAAGGCGCAGGACGAGCAGGCCGGCGCCGACTCCGGCGGCGGCGAGGTGCACGATCCGGGTGGCGTCGAGCGCTGCGAGCGGCGCGAGCTGAAACAGGAGCCAGTTCGGCGGATAGAACGCTCCGATCTGGCCCTCCGCGTAGAGCGGGAAGCCGAGCCCCAGGCGATCGTCCCAGAGTGGGAGGCGCCCCGCTGCGAGTGCCTCGTGGAACAGGCTCGCGAGGGGGTACTGGATCTTCGGCAGGTCGAGGTTCCAGAGCCAGGGTCCGTCCGGACCCTGGACCCGCGCGGCGATGACGGCGGCCGATACGGACAGCACGACGAGCCCGATCCCCACCCGGGCCGTGGCCGACCAGCGGCGCCGGATCGCGTCGGCGAGTGTCGACAGCGGCGCGAGCGCCGGCTCCCGTGGTGCCGACCCGCGCTCGGTGCCGTCGGCCCGGATCCTGCTGGCGGCCTGGATCCTGCCGGCGGCCTGGAGGACGAGCCACGCCATGGCGACGATCGTCGCCGCGGACGCGAGGTAGATGCCGGCCGGCGCGTAGACCGTGTCGGCGAGCAGTCCGCGACCTGGTCCCGCATTGCCGATCGGCAGCGTGTAGACCCAGTACACGTCGAGGAACAGGACGACCGACAGCACGGCGTACAGCCGGCGCCACGAGGGGCCGCACGCAAGGAGCGGTAGGCCAAGCGCGAGCGCCGGGTAGAGATAGCGCTCGTGAACCCGTGTCGGGAGCGTGAAGAAGGCGACCGCGATGACGAGGGCGACGAACACCACCGTCGGACCGTCCGACCGCCGGACCAGGACCGCCAGCGCCAGGATGACGGCCACGATGAACAGCAGACTGCCGATCCACTGCCACGTCAGGGCGACCCCCGCGATCGAGATCGCGGCCACCGTGTCGTCGACGACGTGGCCCTCCGTCAGTCCGCTCGAGCCCGTGATGATGACGTCGAACAGCGGGTTCATCCACAGGTTGAACGCGTTCTGGGTCACGCCCGGAAAGGCCTGCGAGGCGCCGACGAACCGGTGGACGAGGCTGTACGCGGGTTCGGTTCCGTCGAACAGGCGGAGCCCGAACGGCCAGCACACGACCGCGAGCGCGACCACGCCGGCCGCCACCGACAGGGCGATCCGCCGGAGGTCCCGCGCAGCGGCGAGACCCTCTCGGTCGGGCAGTCCGAACAGGTGGCGGCGCAGCCCCACGATGGCGACGATCGGAACGGCGAAACCGTATTGAAACTTCACGAGCAGGGCGACGACGGCCACCGCAGCGGCAAGTTCGGTCCGCCCGGTCACGAGCAGGTACAGCGCGGCGAGCACGACGAGCGTGGCGATCGAGTCGTTCTGCGCCCAGATCGTGGAGACGAGGATGACCGTCGGGTTGAACAGGAAGATCGCCATCGCGGCGAGGCCGGCGCGTCGGCCGAACAGGTGCCGGGTGAGCAGGAACAGCACGCCGGCCGCGGCGAGGTCGGCTGCGATGAACGGCAGCTTCAGCAGGAACAACGTGACGTCGGGCCCACCGAATGCCGCGCTCCACGCGGCGCCGACGTGCCCCATCAGCCACAGGATCGTCAGGTAGGCCGGCGGGTAATCGGCGAAGTGGCCGGAGTCCGGGCGGTAGAACGCACCCGGGCCGTTCGCCACGAGATCGCGCGTCCAGTCGGTCAGGATCGCGAGGTCGGATCGGTGCCCGCCGTCGGGCAGGATGATCAGCGCAATGGCGAACCGGACGACCAGCCCCAGCGCGAGCAGGCCGAGGACCGGGACTGCCCCTCCGAACCGGTCGGCGCGGCGACCGGACGGGTCGACGGTCACGCCCACCAGTCGAAGTACGCGGAACCCATGCCCCACGCGTTGGCGAGGACGCCGATCGCGATCGCGATCCACGCCTCGAAGGAGACGCGACCGTGCAGGCCGCGAACCGTGAGGAGCAGCAGGAACGGGTAGAGATCCTGAGCGTAGCGGAACCCGAACTGTGCCCCGCCGGGGTCCGCGTGCAGAAGGATGGGCACGAGGATCAACGCGAGGCTCGCCCAGCACCCGACGCCGAACCAGTCCGGTCGGCGTGCCCGGATCGCCCACAGGAACAGCGGCGTCGTCAGCACGAGGCTCAAGCCGCCGAGATGGCGTGACTGGATCCACGGGAAGTCCGGCGCCTGGACCGGCGCCGACAGGAAGAGCGCATACAGCTTGCGCGGGATGTTCACGACACTGAAGAACCCGTGCACGTACTGCTGCTCCTGGAGCAGGCCCGGAATGAGGGCGTAGCCGTTCTCGAACGGTGATCCGAAGCGGAGGTGGTTGTAGGCGAGGTAGGAGCCGAGGGCGACGCCGACGGCGGCAATGAACGGGGCGCCATGCTCCACGAGCCCCGACAGGTCGGGTCGGCTGCGCCAGGCGGGCGGCCGAACCGCGTCGATCCAGCCGAATGCCGTCGGATCATCCTCGCGCTCGCGCACCACTCGATCGATCAGGTAGGCGATGAAGAACGGGGCGGCGAGGACGAGTGTGAGGCGCGACAGGACCGCCCCGGCGAACAGGAACCCGATCAGTCCGGGCCGTGCGTCCCGCTGGCAGGCGCGAATCGCAAGGAGCATGAACATCGTCGCGACGACGTGGGCGAAGTGCCACGACGAGCCGGTCTGGGCGGAATACCAGACGATCGTGCCGAATCCGAACGCCACGGACAGGACGATCCGGGGACCGCGCTCGACGCCCATCCCGCGGATGACGCCGGACGCGATGGCCACGTTCAGGGCGCCGAGCAGGATCGACGCCCAGGCCTGCTCGAAGCCGGGCCCGAAAACCCACACGGCCGGTACGACCACGAGCGCCGGGGCCGGCGGGTAGACGACGTGGAAGAGCCCGTCCCGGGCAGGCACGAGCTCGTTCAGGTACGACGGTGCCTCGGTCAACCCGAGATGACCGGTCAGGAACGCGTCGGCCAGCGGGACGAAGTAGTCGAGGTTCGCGCTCCGGCCGTGGTTCACCCAGGCGTAGACGAACCAGGCCAGGCCGAACAGCGCGGCCGGGATGACGAGCGAGTCGACGATCCGGCGCCCTCGGCGCCCGTCCCCTCCAGGTCGGGCCGGAGCGCCGGCGACGGCCGCGTCGATCGGTGGTGGCCCCATCGTCCTCCCGCGCTCTCCCGGAAACGGGGTCCGGGCGCGGGCGCGATGATACCGGACGGCATGGCCACGATCCTCCACGTCGACCTCGATGCGTTCTTCGCCGCGGTCGAGCAGCGCGATCGGCCGGAGCTGCGCGGTCGACCGGTGATCGTCGGCGGCGGCGGGCCGAACCAGCGCGGTGTCGTGAGCGCGGCCTCGTACGAGGCGCGACGCTTCGGCGTGCACTCGGCGATGCCCCTCCAGCGCGCCGGCCGGCTGTGCCCGAACGCGGTCTTCCTGCCGGTCGACGGCGCGAAGTACCAGTCGGTCAGCCGGGAGGTGATGGCGATCCTGCGCCGCTTCACGCCGCTCGTCGAGCCGATCTCGATCGACGAGGCGTTCCTCGACGTGACCGGTTCCGCCGCGCTGTTCGGCGACGGGCCGACCGTCGCCGCGCGGATCAAGGCCGCCGTCCGCGACGAGGTGGGCCTGACCATCTCGGTCGGGGTGGCGACGACGAAGCTCGTGGCCAAGATCGCGTCGGACCTGCGCAAGCCCGACGGGCTCGTGGTCGTCCCGCCCGGCGACGAAGCCGCCTTCCTCGCCCCGCTTCCGATCGCGCGGCTGTGGGGGGTCGGCGAGCAGACCGCGGCAGCCCTGCGCGAGTACGGGGTGCGCACGATCGGCGACCTCGCCGCGCTGCCGGCGGACCTGCTCGTCCGACGGTTCGGGAAGCACGGCGCCGCCCTGGCCGAGCGGGCACGCGGGATCGATGCCGATCGCGTCGTCGGGCTCGGCGACCCGGCCAAGTCGATCGGCCACGAGCACACGTTCGACGTCGACACGTCGGACCGCGAGACGCTCGAGCGGACGCTCCTCGCGATGGCCGACGGCGTGGCCGGCCGGCTTCGATCGTCCGGTCTGCGAGCCGCGACCGTCACGGTCAAGATCCGCGACTCGACGTTCCGGACGATCACCCGACAGCGGAGCCTGCCGGAGCCGACCGACCTGACCGAGCCGATCTACCGGGCGGTCCTCGACCTTGCGCGGCGCGAGTTGCGCGGCCAGCGGATCCGACTGCTCGGCGTGACCGCCTCGCACTTCGGTGAATCGGACCAGCTGGCGCTGTTCGCCGCGGATGACCCGCGTCGCCGGCGGGTCGTCGAGGCGGCCGATGCCGTACGGCGCCGATTCGGCGAGCGCGCGATGACCCGGGCGAGGCTCATCGGGTCCCGGCTGCCGACGCCGTTCGAACGGGACCCGGGGACGGCCCCGGAGCGTCGCGGAGCACACGCGGCCGACGCCCCGGCGCGGCCGCGGAAACGGAGCGCCGGCGGCGCGGAGGCGCCGACGGACCGTGACACCCTAGGTGACACGGACGCCCCTGACGATCCGCCCGCGACGCTTGACATCGAACGCCCGTTCGATTAGTTTCGCTCGGTAGAACCGAACAGACGTTCTGTCGCTCGAGTGCCCCGTCGACACGACAGCGCCGAGGAAGGAGCCATGCACCATGGCGATGACCCGTGTCACGCCGGTATCCGTCCAGGTCCGGACGGACTGGTTCGACGGTCGTCCGCGTGAGATCACCTGGGGTGACCGTCGCGTGCCCATCACCTCGCTCGCCCTCGTGCGCGAGGAGCGGGCGGCGTACCCCGTCGTCGTTGGGCCGCGTACGGTCTTCGAAGTGGAGACGCCCGTCGCGCGCCTCACGCTCTCGTATCGCCATCGCACGCGGCGGTGGTCGATCGTGGGCCTCGACGAGGAGGCCAGAAGCGCGGCCTGAGGGCAGCGCGTCACGTCGCATTTCCTGCCCGCCGGCACCGGCTCCTCCCCGGTGCCGGGACGTCGGACGCGGGGCGGGCGCGCCGGTACCGCGCTCGCCCCGTCCCCGACGTTGTGATCGGGTGACGGAACGGTTGCGGAGGTCCGGCTCGCCGGAGCACCGGTCGGCCATACAATCGGGCGGTGCCAGAAACCGTCACCGGGCGCTTCCGTGACCTGACCCTCGACCAGTTCGTTGGGCGGCTCGCATCGTCCGATCCCGTTCCCGGTGGCGGCAGTGCCTCGGCGATTGCCGGAGGCGTCGCCGCCGGACTCGTCGCCATGGTCGCGGCACTCTCGGATGGGCGGCCCAGGTACGCGGAGCACACCGCTCTCCACGCACGGGCCCGGGACCTCGCCGCACGCCTCGCGGACCGACTGCTGACGCTCGCCGACGAGGACGCAGCCGCCTATGCGGCGTTCGCGACCGCGCTCAAGCTGCCGCGGGAGTCGGATGCCGAGATGACCGCGCGGACGGCGGCGGTCCGTGCCGCGGCGCGGGTGGCCGCGGAGGTCCCCCTGCGCTGTGTCGAAGCATGCCTCGCCGTCGTGACCGCGGCGGAGGCGCTGGCCGGCCGATCGAACGCGAACGCCTCGAGCGACCTCGGCGTGGCGGCGCTGCTCGGGGAGGCGGCGGCGTGGGGCGCGGCCGCGAACGTGCTCGTCAACGTCCCGTCGATCGGCGACGAAGCCGTCTCCGCCGGTCTCGTCGCGCGGGCCGACGCGCTCATTTCGGACGTGGTTCGGCGTGCGGCCGCGACCCGCGCCGCGGTCGATGCCGGCGAGGCGCGACCGCCGCTCGATCCGGGTGCAATCGCGGTGCTCGAGGCGATCGCGTGACTGCCCGCCGCGACGCACGCCTGCTCGAAGGGGCTCCGATCGCGGCGGAGATCCGTGCCGCGGTCCACGAGGACGTCGCCGCGTTCACGGTTCGCGAACGGCGTCCGCCGGGCCTCGCCGTCGTCCTCGTCGGGCGCGACGCACCGTCGGTCGTGTACCTCGAGCGGATCCTCAAGGGCTGCGCCCAGGTCGGGATCGCGGGCCGGTTCGTCGAGGTTCCGGGAGAGGCCACGGAAGCGAGCGTCGGCGCCGTCATCGCCGATCTCAACGACGACGACGCGGTCGATGGGATCATCGTCCAGATGCCTCTCCCGCCCGGCATCCGGCTGCGCACGGTCATCGACGCGATCGACCCGGCCAAGGACATCGACGGCCTCCATCCGCTCAATGCCGGGCTTCTTCGCCTCGGCTACGACGGCTTCCTTCCGGCCACCGCCCACGCCGCCGTCGAGATCCTTCGCCGATCCGGGATCGAGATCGCCGGACGGACCGCCGTCGTCATCGGTCGGTCGGCCGTCGTCGGCATGCCGGCCGCGTTCCTGCTCGTCCGCGAGGATGCGACGGTCACGGTCTGCCACCGCCGCACGGCGGACCTCCGACGCCACGTCAAGGCGGCCGACATCGTGATCGTCGCCGCCGGCCATCCGGGGCTCGTGACCGGCGCCATGCTCCGCCGCGGCGCCGTGGTCGTCGACGTCGGGATCAACGTCGTGGACGGCCACCTCGTGGGGGACGTCGAGTTTGCCTCGGCGCGCCGCGTGGCGTCGGCGATCACGCCCGTTCCGGGCGGTGTCGGCCCGCTCACGAACGCGCTGCTGCTCAGTCACCTCATGCGCGCCGCGAATGCACGGGCGGCACTGCGGCATGCGGACCTCGCCCACCCCGACGCAGCCGCCGCCCGCCCAACGGCCACCACCGCCTCGCCAGGAGCCCGATAGACCGATGAGCTTCCCGTCAGACCTCGAGATCGCCCGCTCCGTCACCCCGCGTCCCATCCTCGATGTGGCCCGCGAGCTCGGCCTGCGCGACGACGAGGTGGAGCTCTACGGCCCCACCAAGGCCAAGGTCCGGCTTGACGGCATCGAACGGCTCGAGGCAGCCAATCCCCGGGGCCGCTACGTCGTCGTCACCGCGATCACGCCGACGCCGCTCGGTGAAGGCAAGACGACGACGACGATCGGGCTCACCCAGGGTCTCCAGCGGATCGGCAAGCGAGCGGCCGTCGCGATTCGCCAACCGTCGCTCGGTCCCGTGTTCGGGATCAAGGGCGGTGCCGCCGGTGGCGGTTACAGCCAGGTCATCCCGATGGAGGACTTCAACCTTCACCTGACCGGCGACGTCCACGCCATCGGCGCCGCGCACAACCTGGCCGCCGCGTTCCTCGACAACCACCTCCACCACGGCAACGCCCTCGGGATCGACCCCCTGTCGGTCCTGTGGCCGCGCGTCGTCGACATCAGCGACCGCGCCATCCGGCGCGCGGTCGTCGGCCTCGGCGGCCGCGAGAACGGCGTGCCGCGCGAGACGGAGTGGCAGATCACCGTCGCGTCGGAGGTGATGGCCGTCCTCGCGCTCGCGTCGGACCTGCACGACCTGCGGGCGCGGCTGGGCCGGATGGTCCTCGCCACGACGCGGGACGGCCGCCCGATCACGGCGCAGGACCTCAAGGTCGCCGGAGCGATGACCGTGCTTCTGCGCGATGCCCTCAAGCCCAACCTGCTCCAGACGCTCGAGGGCGGACCCGCGTTCGTTCACTGCGGCCCGTTCGCGAACATCGCCCACGGCAACAACTCCGTGCTTGCCGACCGGCTCGCCCTCGTCACGAACGAGATCGTCTGCACGGAGGCCGGCTTCGGGGCCGACATGGGCGCCGAGAAGTTCTTCAACATCAAGTGCCGGGCGTCCGGCCTGCGCCCGGACGCGGCCGTCGTCGTGGCCACCATCCGGGCGCTCAAGATGCACGGCGGCGTGGGCCGGATCGTGGCCGGCAAGCCGCTCGATCCCGCGCTCACGAGCGAGAACGTCGAGGCGGTCACCGCCGGCGCGGCGAACCTCGCCAAGCAGATCGACAACGTCGCGGCGTTCAACGTGCCGGTCGTCGTCGCTATCAACGTCTTCCCGACCGACACGGACGCGGAGGTCGAGGCGGTCCGCCGGGTCGCCCTCGACGCCGGGGCGGCCGACGCGGTCGTGTCGCGCCACCACACCGACGGCGGCGACGGCGCAGTGGACCTCGCGCGCGCCGTGTGGGCAGCCGCGGAGACGGGTGCGCCGGACTTCCAGCTGCTCTACCCGGACGACGCGCCGCTGCTCGAGAAGATCGAGTCGATCGCGGTCCGGATCTACGGCGCGTCCGGCGTCGACGTCCTGCCCGCGGCGGCCAAGGCGCTCAAGCTGTACGAGGAGATGGGCTTCCGGCACCTGCCGGTGTGCATGGCCAAGACCCAGTACTCGCTGAGCCACGACGCGGCGCTCAAGGGTCGGCCGAGCGGATTCCGCGTCCCGATCCGCGACGTCCGCCTGTCCGCCGGAGCCGGCTTCGTCACGCCGCTCCTCGGCGAGATGCGGACGATGCCGGGCCTGCCGTCGCGGCCCGGCGGCGAGAACATCGACATCGACGAGCGCGGCGAGGTCGTCGGTCTGTTCTAATCGGCCTCGATCAGCCGAAGACGCCGCTGCCCACCGCGAGCGCGAACGCGACGACTAGCCCGAGCGCCACGCCGAGCGCGGCGTACGTCCAGGCGACCACGTCGACGGGGCCAAGCGGCTCGACGGCGTGGCCGTGATCTTCGTGCCCGTGCGCGTCACCGTGGTCGCCTGCGCCGTGCGGCCCGATCAGCTCGTCGTCGTCCGCCGCGTGTCCGGTCATCGCCTCGCCAGCACCTCCGGTCCGCATTCTCGCACGCCGTAGACTTCGGCCTGATGCCCGCGCGACGCTCGGCCGTCCTGCCGACCCTGGATCGAAACGGCCGACTCGTCGTCGCCGCCAAGGGTGCCCGGGCGTTTGCGTTCGGGCTCAACTCCGTCGGCCTTGGCCTGTTCCTCGCCGAGATCGGCCTGACCGGCCAGGCGGTCGGCGTGATCCTCGCCGCGGCCATGGCGGGCAACGCCGCGTTCACCCTCGTGATCGCCCTGTGGGGCGACCGGATCGGACGTCGGCGCATCCTCATCGCGGGCTCCCTGCTCATGCTGCTCGCGATCGCGATCCCGGCCGCCGGCGCCCAGCCCGTGCTGCTTGCGCTCGTCGCGTTCACGGGAATGGTGTCGGTGACCGCCAACGAGTCGACCGGCCTCGTGAGCGTCGACCAGTCGATCCTTCCGCAGTCGGTCCCGGAGCGCGAGCGCACGAAGGCCTTCGCGACGTACGGCCTGGTCGCCTTCGTCGCGAGCGCGATCGGGTCCGCCTCCCTCGGCCCGCTCGTCGGGCTCGCGGACGCGCTCGGCCTCGCCGGTGCCGACAGGTTCGGCCCCACGTTCGTCGCCTATGCGGCGGTCGGGCTCGTGTCGGCCGCCTTCGCCATGCGCCTCGATCGACGTGCCGAGCTCGGCCAACCGCTCGAGCGAGGTTTCGCCATCCGCCGGTCGCGTCGCACCGTCGCCCGGCTGTCCGCCCTGTTCGCGCTCGACTCGTTCGCGAGCGGGTTTGCCGTCCAGAGCTTCGTCGCGTTCTGGTTCGCGTCGCGCCACGCGCTCGATCCCGGGTCGATCGGCCTGCTGTTCTTCTTCGGCAGCCTCCTCGCCGCGGCGTCGTTCCCGGCCGCGGCCGCGCTGGCCGGTCGGATCGGGCTGATCCGGACGATGGTCTTCACGCACATCCCGGCGAACCTGTTCCTCATCGCGATGGCGTTCGTGCCGGTCGGTGCGGCGCCGGTTGCCGCTGCGCTCTACCTCGCCCGTGCGCTCCTGTCGACGATGGACGTGCCAGCCCGCCAGTCGTACATCATGGCCGTCGTCGACCCGGCGGAGCGGACGGCGACGGCAGGAGTGACGAGCCTCGCCCGGAGCATCTCGCAAGCGGCCGGACCGCTCGTCGGCGGGGCGCTGCTCGTGCCGCTCGGGCTCGGCGTACCGCTGATCGCCGCAGGCGCGCTGAAGGCGACCTACGACGTGCTGCTGTTCGTCGCCTTCCGCAGCCGGCCGGCGCCCGGCGAAGCGGCCCACCGGCGCGAGGGGGAGCCGGCGGTCATGCCACCCGTCGACGCGGGCGGATGATTCGCAACCAGACCCAGGCGAGGACGACGAGCGCGAGGACGCCGAGGATCGCGTACTCGAACTGCTTGAGCACCCCACCGATCTGCTCCCAGTTCGCGCCGAGCTGGCTGCCGGTGAACACGAGCAGGAACGTCCAGGGTAGCGAGCCGAGCGCGGTGAACAGGACGAACGGCCCGAGCGGCATGCGGGCGACGCCGGCGGCGAACGACACGAGCGAGCGGACGACCGGCACGATCCGGCCGAGGAAGGCCGCCTTCCAGCCGTGGCGCGCGAAGAACGCGTCGGTCCGGTCGAGGTCGTCGTGGCTGATGCCGAGATACCGGCCCCAGCGGCTCAGGATGGGCCGGCCGCCCCACGCCCCGATCGCGTAGGCGACGAGCGCGCCGGCAACCGCCCCGATCGTGCCCGCGATCGTCGCCAGGGCGAGATTCCACGGCTGCCCGGTCAGCGGTTCGATGCTCGTCCCTTCGCCGACGAGGAACCCGGCGAACGGGAGGACGAACTCGGACGGGATCGGGATGATGACGCTCTCGATGGCCACCCAGAGCGCGACCCCGACATAGCCGACGGCGTCGTACACGGCGGTGACGAGCTGCCGGACCGGCCCGTCGAGGAAGTCGAACACGGCGGCCAGCATAGCCGACTATCCTCGACGGGTGACCCAGCCGCCCCATCCCCCGGCGGATCTTCCGCACTACGTTCCGGGCAGCCGGCCGACGATCGACCCTCGCATACGCCCGACCGCGACCGTCGTCCTGACCGGGGCGGATCTGACCGTCGGGGACGTTGAGGCGGTCGCCCGCGGCGGCGCTCCCACGGCGCTCGACATGCACGCTCGCGCGCGCGTCGCCGAGGCCCGTGAGGTGGTCGCGAGACTCGTGGCGGCCGGCGAGGTGGTGTACGGCGTGACGACCGGGTTCGGCGACCTCGCCACGACGTTCATCGCGGCGGCGGATGCCGCCCGCCTCCAGGAGAACCTGCTCGTCAGCCACGCCGCCGGGGTGGGCGAGGCGCTGCCGCGCGAGGTCGTCCGGGCGATGCTCCTGCTGCGCGCCAACACGCTTGCGCTCGGGCACTCCGGCTGCCGGCCGGAGCTCATCGACCGGCTGCTCGACTTCCTCAACCTCGGCATCCATCCGGTCGTCCCGGAGCAGGGAAGCGTCGGCGCGTCCGGGGACCTCGCCCCGCTCGCCCATCTCGCCCTGCCGCTCATCGGGCGCGGCCAGGTCGAGTTCCAGGGACAGACCCTGCCCGCCCTCGTCGCGCTTCGCGAAACCGGCCTCGAACCCATGACGCTCGAACCGAAGGAGGGCCTCGCCCTCCTCAACGGGACGCAGCTCATGAGCGCGATCGGCGCACTCGTCCTGGCCGACGCGGACCGGCTCGTCCGGACCGCGAGCGTCGCCGCAGCGATGTCCGTCGAGGCCCTGCTCGGCACCGACGTCGCGTTCAGCGCCGCCTACCAGCTCGCCCGCCCGCACCCGGGGCAGGTCGCCGTCGCGGCGGAGCTCCGCCATCTCCTGCGCGACTCGGCGCTCCAGGGCTCGCACCGCGCGACCGCTCACAAGGTCCAGGACCCGTACTCGCTGCGCTGCGTGCCGCAGGTCCACGGCGCCGTTCGCGACGCGCTCGACCACCTCCGGCGCGTGCTCGACATCGAGCTGAACTCCGCGACGGATAATCCGCTCGTCTTCCCGGACGGTCCGGCGGTCGTGGACCCGGGCGACGCGCCGGCCTCGCACACGCCGGCCTCGCCCGCGACGGCGTTCGCGACCGGCGGCGGGCAGGTCATCAGCGGCGGGAACTTCCACGGCGAGCCGATCGCGCTCGCGCTCGACTTCGCCAAGCTCGCCCTCGCTGAGCTCGGATCGATCGCCGAGCGGCGGATCGCGCTCCTCGTCGATCCCCGTCTCAACGGCGGGCTGCCGCCGTTCCTCGCGCCGGCGTCCGGTCTCGAGTCCGGGATGATGCTCTACCAGTACACGGCCGCCGCGCTCGCGTCGGAGAACAAGGTCCTGGCCCACCCGGCATCGGCGGATTCGATCCCGACCTCCGCGAACCAGGAGGATCACGTCTCGATGGGCGCGATCGCCGCTCGTCACGCTCGGGCCGTCCTCGTCAACGTGACCCGGATCGTCGCCATCGAGCTCGTCGTCGCCGCCCAGGCCCTCGATCTTCGTCTCAGCGCCGATGCGCACGCAGGCCTCCGGCCGGGCATCGGCGTGGCCGACGCGCTTGCCCGGGTGCGCGCCGTCGTCGCGCACCTCGACCGCGATCGTGAACCCGGGCCGGACTTCGCGGCGGCAACGGCCCTCGTCGCCGGCGGCGGGCTGGCGGACCTGGTCGGTTCGACGCGCTGACCCGGAACCAGCCCGCCCGGTCCAAGCCGCCGGTCGCGGCGTCGTGGCGTCGCGCCGGCGACTCGACCACGTATCCTCTGGGCATGCCCGACGTGCGGATCGTCGACGTCACCGACGATGCCTCGTTCGCTCTCGTTCCTCCGTGCGCGGACCCAGGGTTCGACCACCGATCGTGCGATTACTGGGAGGACGCGGAGCGCGGATCGAAGGCGGCCCGGGCCGCCTGGCTCGAGGCTCCGATCCCGCCCGCCAACCCGTTCCGGGCGGAACCGGAGCCCGCGTTCAACCCGTTCGCGCCGGCGGCGCGCGCCGCGACGGCCGGTCCGGCGTCGAACCCGTTTGCCGGCGGCGACGACGATCCGCCCGCCGACAACCCGTTCGCGCCACGCCGCCCAACCCGGCCGCAGGTGGGCCGCGACGCCCCGCGCAAGCTCGCCCTGCTCGATCGCGGCCTCGCGATCTTCGGGAGCTACGCGAAGGTGCTCGTCGTCGAGGACGCGCCCGTGGCGTATACCCAATTCGGCCCGCTGTCCGCCTATCCGCGCGCGCTGCGCCTGCGCGAGCTGTACCCGCAGTTGCCGCAATCGCCGCTGCCGGCAGTCATCACGTGCATCGCAACGACCGGCGAGGCACGTGGCGGCGGCCATGCTCGTCGCCTGGTCGAAGCGGTCTGCGATGATCTGGCCAGCCGGGGATTCGCCGCCGTGGAGGCGTACCCGGAACGCGGTGCCCGACCGGACGCGACGAGCGCGGCGAGCCCGCAATTTTGGCTGTCGGCGGGATTTGCGATCGCGGTCGACGACGACCGCTATCCGGTCCTGCGGCGCGAGCTGTGAGACCCGAGAACGCGCCGATCGGGCGCCCGAGCGGAGGGACGGTGATGGCGGCGATCCAGGCGCTCGGGAGCGTGTCGAAGGTCCGTGGCGCGCTCATCTTCGTCGAGGAGATCGAGTCGGAGATGGCGTTCTACCGTGACGTGATCGGGCTGCGGCTGCTGTATCGGACGCCGCGCTTCGTCCGGTTCGACGCGACCCAGGGCACGAGCCTGTCGCTCATCCTCGGTGGTCATGCGAGCGCCACGCCGAAGGACTACCGGGTGGGCGGCGTCGTGCCGGAGGTCATCGTCGACAATCTGGAGCTCGCCGTGAAGCGACTGGACGGAGCCGGGGTTCGGCGAGAGGAGATCGTTCGGACCGCGTGGGGTCAGTTCTGCTTCTTCTGGGACCCGGAAGGCAACCCGCTCCAGTTCTACGAGTCGGCCTTCGTCCGGCCCGACGCCGACCCGGAGCGAACGCCGGGGTGATCGGGCCGCGCGCGTCCGCGGCCGCCCGCGCGTCGGCCGGGGCGTTCGCGATCGCGCTGGTCATGGCCTCGTGCGCTGCACCCGGCCCGACGGCCCCGCCGTTGCTCCCCCCGTCGGCCGTCCCGTCCAATCCGACCGACCGCCCGGCCTCGGTGCCGCCCGCGACGACCGCGCCGCCGAGCCTGCCGACCGGCGGCGGATCGGTCCCGATCGACGCCGCCCTGCTCGACGCGCTGCCGGCCGCGGTGGACAGCCTGGCCGTCGTCCGGACGGATGAAGCCCTCGCCGACGCGCTGGCCGATCCGGGGCTGGTCGGCTTCGCCGAGGCGGTCGCCGCCGCGATCGCCGTGGATCCGGCGTCGGGCGAATTCGCCTACGCGACGGTCGTGCGTCCGCTTGCGGTTCCTCCAACGGACGAGGCTCTCCTCGACTGGCGCGACTCGTTCGACGAAGGCGTCTGTGCGCAGGCGGGCGGCGTGTCCGGCACCGCGGAGGCCGACATCGGCGGGCGGCCCGTGTTCATCGGCTCATGTGCCGGCGGCGTCCGGACCTATCACGCCTGGCTCGGGAACCGCGGGGTCCTCGTCTCCGTCTCGTCGGTCGGAGAGCGGCGGCTCGGCGAGCAGCTCGTCGAGGGCCTGCGGGACTGATCGGAGGGCGTGGGTGCGCGGAATCCGGGCTTCGGCCTTGCTCGTGCTCGTGTTCGTCGGACTCGTCGGCGTTCAGCCGCCGTGCGTCCTGGCCTGCTCGTGTCCGGAACCGCCACCGCTCGCCGAAGCAGCCCGGGACCCGAACACGGCCGTCGTCGCCGGGCGGGTCGGGCTGGCGGTCGAGGGTGGCTACGCGTTCGTCGTCGAGCGCTGGTTCAACGGTCCAGATCCCGCACCGACGTTCTTCGCCCGATCGGGTAACGGCGCCGACTGTGGTGTGCCCCTCCAGACGGGCGATCATCTCCTCGCCGTCTGGTATCGCGACGATCAGGGCGCCTACAGCGCGAGCAGCTGCTCGCGGTTCGCGCGACTCGACGCGCCGGATGGCGAGGCGCTCATGGCCGAGGCGACGGAGGTCTTCGGGGCGGGGATCGTCGTGAGCGAACCGACCCCCGGGCCGATCGACGTACCCGGCGGTCCCGCGGGCGTCCC
>Ga0214471_10000877_pt1 | contig 24335 bp, 26 predicted proteins | sample RVTome_5_FD_207665 | JGI IMG/M metagenome (GOLD analysis project Ga0214471, IMG submission 207665) | Soil microbial communities from uranium-contaminated site in the Upper Colorado River Basin, Wyoming, United States - RVT142D155 | ecosystem: Environmental > Terrestrial > Soil > Contaminated >... | reverse complement strand
CCAGCAGACGTGGTAGCGGACGCTCTCCTCGGGGATGCCGCGCAGCGCGTGGTTCAGCGCCTCAACGTACTTCATGGCGAACTTCTGGTACTCGGCCGCGGACGGCGCCGGGTCCATGGAGTCGTATGAGGTGACGAGGCGCGGGTCATCGATCTGCAGCAGGAAGCCGGCCTCGACGATCATGCCGTACTCGACCGCCATGGCGTTGGCGATGGCGTAGAGGAACTCGTTGTCTGTGGCGTAGTGCTCGTTGGGGCGCTGGAGGGCGATGGTGATGGGAGAGACGGCGGGCACGAAGGCGTTCTCGGCGCCGGCAGCGTCACATGCGGCGCGAAGGCGGTCGAGGTCCTGGCGCAGGACGCCCTGGCCGGTGTAGGTGACGGGCCCGCCGCAGACGAGCGGGACCTGGCCGACGCCGAGTCCGGCGTTGGTGCGGTCGATCTCGGCGTAGAAGTCGGCGAAGCGGGTGCGGTCACGGCCGCGGGTGTAGGCCTGGGGGCGTGTGGCCTCGCGCTGCTCGAAGCCGCCGAGACGTTCGCTGATGTAGCCGGCGAAGCCGGACTTCGAGAACTCGCCGTCGCTGACCATGTCGACGCCGGCCTCGACCTGCTGCTTAACGACGTTGTTGATGGCGTCGCGGAGGATTTGCTGCTCGGAGGCGTCGAAGGGCTTGAGTGCGGGCCGGTCGCGGAAGAGGGCGGCGACCTCAGGAGGGCGGGCGAGGCTGCCGACGTGGCTGGTGATGATGCGGTCTGTGCTGCGGCGCATAACGCAGTAACAAGTAACACGTAACAAGTAACAAGGGAAGGGGTGCGGTCTGCCTGCAAAGCTATGCGGTGCTTCTATTGGTACCTGCTACTTGCTACTGGTTACTTGTCACTGTCACGGCGCCGCGGGCGGGCGGGACATGAGCAAACGGGCTGAGCGCGAGCCAGTCGGGAAACGCGGTGACAAGCTCTCGCGGGCCAACCAGCTCGATGAGCCCCGATCGCTGCGCGTCACGCAATTCCAGCCTGCCCAGCCAGATGGCATGCATCGCCCACGTGTCCGCCCGAACGAATAGATCCGGCTCGAAACCCGGATTGGTCTTGCACACTTCGACATCGTCCCGGTCGACGATCAGCCAGTACGTCTCCCTCTTCGCGCCTTCAAAGTCGAACTGAATAACCACGCGGCGCGGCGGCAGCAGATGCTTATTGAGCCGCCTTCTCATGTTCCACATCAGGAGTGAGGGGTCGGTGTCTTGCGGCCGGATCTCGTCGTTAGCCCAGCGCTGGCCCCATGTTCCGAGTTGCTCGAGTACGCCCGCCAGTTCGTTGCCGGCCTCGGTCAGGCGATACTCGCGCGTCTTGCCATTCGCGGCCTGAGCTCGTACGAGCAAGCCGGTACTCTCCAAGGTGCGCAGGCGATGGACCAAGAGAGAGCGCGGGATCGCGGGCAAGCCCCACTCCAGCTCGGAGAAGCGCCGGCTGCCCAGCAACAGCTCGCGGACGATGAGGAAGGTCCAGCGCTCAGCCAGTATCTCGGAGGCCTTGGCGATCGGACAGAACTGTCTGTAGGTACCCATGCCGGCACTCTACGTTCACGTGGTAACCGCAGCAAGTCCAAAAATTGTACTTGTCCTGGGCTGCAGGCACTGCCGATGCTGGCTGCAAATCGGCTGGAGGGTTGCAAGCTATGACACGCAAGCACTTCATCTTCGCAGGCGGTGGCCTCATCCGAAGGCTGGGCGTGGCGGCAGCCCAGGCTACACCGCAGCTGCCAGGGACCAGGGCGGGACGGGCGAAAGCGCTCGGGGGGTTGTTCCTGGGGACGGCCGTCATGACGGCGATATTCGCATTGCTGGTCTCTGGTCCCAGCTCAGGCGCGGCGGCAGAAGACGACGCAGAGGTTTGGGTCGCGAGTCAGGGGACGGACCGGCTATTCATCGTCGCGGACGCTCTGGGAGCCGGGCAGGTCGAAACTGTCGCGCTTCCGGAAGGCACCGGGCCGCACTTGGTGACGTTCTCGCCAAGCGGCCAGTACGCCTACATCTCCGGAATGGGCAACGGCAAGCTCGAAATCATGCGAGCCGATAGCCGGACAATCGTGGAAACACTGAGCTTTGCGGCCGGTGGCACGCACCAGGCCAAACCCTCGCCCGACGGGCAGGTCCTGCTTGTTGCCCAGATTCCCACGCGGAAGCTCATCTCGGTTGCGGTCGATGAGGCAACCGAATCGTGGCAGGTAACGGGCGAGGTGCAGTTGGCGAGATCTCCCATCTGCACCATTTTCCGTGACGACGGCCAACGGGCTTATGTTTCGCTGCTGCCGAGCGGGATCGCTGTTGTCAATGTGCCCACGATGACCGTGCGGAAGACGCTTGAGACCGATGGCTTCGTCGCGTGCGGGATGGTGAAGAGCCACAACGGCAAGACGATCACGCTTGCGTCCAGCGGCCACGGGGGCCACATCTACCGCCTGAGTACGGTCACAGACCAGCTCGAGGAGGATGTCGGAGCGGTCGGGGCTGAGGACTGGCACAGTTTCGTGATGACACCAAACGAGAAGCTTGGTATCGGTACCGTCCCGCGTGGAGACCAGGTGGTCTTTGTAGACCTGGAAGGGAAGAAAGGAAGCTTCGCTGAGAGCTTCGCACTGGACGGAACGCCGGGCATGAACAACGACCAACCAGACAACATGGCCGTACAGGGGAACCTGCTTTACGTCGGTCTCAGGGCATCTGGCAGGCTGGCGATTGTCGAGATTGAGCAGCGGCGGGTCTCTTTCATCGATCTCTCGCCGCCGTCGGAGCTCAATCCGATGAACTGCGCCGGCTGCGCGGTCCACGGCGTCAGCATTCGCAACTTATCGCCCCGGTCGCCAACCATCACGCCTCCGGCCGCGGGGGACGGAGGCGTGCCAAAGTCAAGTAACAGGTAATCAGTGGCCGCGGGGCCTTCCTGCCACCGGCTGGTTGCTTGTTACCTGTTTCTGGTTACGTATCGTCCCAGCCGCGCCACTCCGTCTTGGCGTCGAAGTCGCGCTGGCGGGCGGGGGCCGGGCCGAAGGACGTGTCGGCGTAGCCGAGGTAGAGGATGCCGGCGATTTCGTCCTCGGGTCGCAGGTTGAACCAGGCTTTGACGTGGTCGTCGTAGGCGCCGTCGCCGGTGCGCCAGATGGCGGCGAGGCCGAGCGAGTTGGCGGCTAGCAGCATGTTCTGCAGCGCGGCAGAGGCTGCCTGCAGGTCCTCGCGTCGCGTCATCGGGTCGTCCGATTCGGATTGGACGCCGACGACGATGAGGACGGGGCTGCGCATCGGCTTGGCGCGCTCGCCCTTCATGAGCGCGTCGCGCTGCGTGGGTTCGGTCTCACCCAGGCGCCGGGACAGCGCCTGCGCGAGGACCTCACCGAAGTCAGAGCGCCCTTCGTTAGTGAGGACAAAGAAGCGCCAGGGTTGCGTGTCGAAGTGGTTGGGGGCGTGGACGCCGGCGCTAAGGACGCGCTCGACCAGCTCTCGCGGCGGCGCGTCGGGGCGCATCTTGCCGAGGCTGCGTCTGGCGGCGATCGATTCGAGGATGTCCACGCCTATACCGTCCTGTGGCGGTGATCGTCCATACCGCGGCGTCTGCCTGGAGAAGCCGCCGCGCATCCGTCCCGGTCTGCTCCGCTCGGGTACGTGGAAGGAATATTTGGGGGTGTCCCGCCAAGCCCCCCGCGCACGGGGCTGCGCCCCCTACGAACCCCTGCCGTCGCAGACGAGAGCATTTTCTTCGGCCCTAACGCGCTTGGGCGGGCGATTTCGCCTCGTGCAGGACGGTCTGGTAGAGCGACACGACGGGGTGGCCGGCGAGCACGCCCTTGACCGAGCCCTGGGCGTGACCGCGGTTGAACGCTTCCGACTGCGTCCAGGCGTCGAAATCCTCGCGGGAGGCCCAGGTGGAGTGCGAGATGTACTCCGTGGTCTTGTCCTCGTCCTGCAGCCAGTTACGCAGGAGGGAGAACTCGACGAATCCGGGCACCTCGTTGAGGTACGTCTCGCGGCTGCGCCACATCTCTTCGAAGGCGGTTTCCTGGCCGGCGTTGACCTGGAAGCGGTTCATGGCGATGAACATGGTGTCCTCCTTGGGACGGCGGGCTGATTCGTTGATTAGATTAGTAGATACTAAATTAATATCTCTGTCAATGCTTAGGCGGTAAGCCGACCGTGTTCGTCGATCAAGACTAGCCGATTGGCGCGCCGCTGCCGAGTGGGGGGCCGTTTGGCCCCTTCCTGCGAAGGCGAAGTTAGGACTAAAATCGCAGGGCAAGAGGGGCGATCATAACGCCAGACGATCCAGCAGGAGGATTGATAGATGACAGCTGAAGCGCCGGTTGCGGTAGTTGAGGGGCCGAAAGGCAAAGCAGAGATCTACGAGATCTTCGGAGACGGCCGCAACCTGGAGTACCAGGTCAAGCACGACGGCAAGACCGATGTCTACAAGTCGCTGGGCGAGGCGTACATCGAAGCCGGAAACCTGGTCGGCACCAAGACGTAGACGCGGATCATAGAGTCACCTGACGGGACGCACGGTCTACGGGCCGTGCGTTTTGTATTGCTAGCGGACGGCCGTGGCCGTCGCAAGGCGCAGCAAGTCGTCATGGGTGGTCGCGTCGGCGGCGGCCAGCAGGTTCGTCGAGGCGAGCGTCCAGGGATCGCCGCTGGCGTCGCTGACGACTCCGCCTGCCTCCGCGATCAACAGGGTGCCGGCCGCGGCGTGCAGGGGCGATGAGACGTACATCACGACGTAGGCCGAGACCCGCCCGGACGCGAGGTATGGCATAGCCAGCGTCGTGCCCAGGGAGCGGAAGTCCCAGCGATCGGCACGGACCGCTTCGGCCATGAGCCGTGCGGCGTGCTCCCGGACAGCGCCGGTCGACTTGCCCTCCTCGATCACAACGGTACTGCCGGCGGCAGAGGTGGCGAGCCGTACAGGACCAGCCTCCCGCAGCGCCCAGGCGCCGCGCCCGCGCTCCGCGACCAGGACCTCACGGTCCGAAGGATCACCGACGACGCCGATGGAGACGACGCCGTCCTCGATCAACGCGACGTTGACGCACCAGAGTTTCGTGCCGGCGGCGTAGTTACCGGTGCCGCAGATCGGGTCGACGAGCCAGTAGGGCGACCCGCCGGCCGGGAGATCGCCGCCGCGCTCCTCGCCGATGACGGGGATTGGGCCTGCCGACGACAGCGCAGTGCGGATGGCGTCCTCGGAAGCGACGTCGGCGGTTGTGACGAGGTCGCGGCCCGCCTTGACGGAGACGCCGGCGGTGCCGAGGGCTTCCAGCGCCACATCCAGCGCGTCGCGCACGGCTTCGATGGCGGTGAGGGTTTCGCGGCGGAACTGGGGAGGATTCATCGGGAGCAGTGTAGGGCAGGCGCGTCTTTCAGCCTACGCGCGGCCAAGCCGACTTACGAGTGCTCCTGATGGCGGCGGGGCGGTTGACGGGGCACGGCGCGAGGCCTATGATTTGCCAATCTGCGGAAGCAGTCGCAGACGCACAGGGCGGCGAGGATGTATTTGATGAACAGCATTCTTCTCTTTGGCACGGGACGGGCCCGTAGCGAACTGTGCGTGGTGGGGGAGACCTGAGCGCGTCTCCCAGATTCAGGCGTTAAAACGCCCACCACGAATCGTCGCGGTGGGCGTTCTTGTTAAGGAGCTTCGATGTCTGGTTTTGCGCCGGTGGCAAACCGGGAGCCGACGGCCGGCATGGGCTCTCCCGAGCGAGGGAGCGACCGGCCACGTCTACGTCCCTACGCGCGCGCGATGTATCTATCGTTTCGACAGCGAGTCAAGGAGCAGCTGCGAATCGGCTTCATCATCGGCCCGATTGTCGGGTCGACGGGGCCGGCGGTGACGCTGGCGTGGGCGGCAGGGCGTGGCGACAACCCGGAGGCGACGTCGTACGTCTTCATCGGCTTCTCGCTGTACACGATGTGGCTGATGGGCATCGCGATGATCGGTTGGTCGCTGACCAGCGAGGCGTGGGCAGGGACGCTCGACCTGATGATGACGACGCGGACGCCTCTGCCGCTGATCATGCTTGGCAAGGCGCTCGGTCTCATTGCCTACATCTCGATCCCGGCGACGTACGCCTTCTTCGTCGTGCTGCTGGTGGGCGGGCGTACGCCGTCGATCGACAGCGTGCCGCTGCTGATGATCGCGGTGGTCCTGGCGGTGGTGGCGCTGGTGGCGACGCATTTCCTGTTCGCGCCTCTGGCATTCATCAGCGGGACGACGGCGGGCTTCATCAGCTCGCTCATGCCCCTGGGCGGCGTGATCACGGGCTTCCTCTTCCCGACAGGCCTGCTGCCGTCGCCGCTGGACGTGTTCGCGCATGGGCTGCCGACCTCCTGGGCGATGTCGGCGATCGTGAGGTCGATCGAAGGAGGCGCGTTCGTCGACGTGCTGGCCGACTGGGGCATCGCGCTGGCGCTTTGCGCCGTCTACGCGGTGGCGACCGTGGCGCTCTTCGTCGTGGCGGAGCGCCGGGTGCGGCGGCGCGGCAATCTCGGGACGCTGTGATGCTGCGAAACTTCTACATCCAAAGCGTCTGCTCCTACAAGGCGCTGTTCAATTGGCTGAACTGGCCGGCCTTCGTCGCAGTCATCATCGTCACGCCTTCTGTTTACGTGGCGATGTTTGGCCTGATGGGTCGGTTCGCGCGGGACGAGGCGACGGCGGCCGCGTTCATCATCGGCATGACCGCGAACGGCGTGGCGCAAAACCTGTCGGGCGGCGTGATCCAGAGCCTGACGAACGAGCGTTACGGCGGCACGCTGCCCTTCCTGTTCGCCTCGCGGGGTAGCCGGCTGATGATGTTCCTGTCACGCGGCATGCTGCACGTCCCGACAGCGGCGATGAGCCTGGCTGCCTGCCTGCTTACGGCGACGCTGCTACTGGGCGCCGACCTGGGGCCGGCGAACTGGACGGCGGTACTGGCCTGCTACGCGATGATGGCGGTCTCAGGTATGTGCTTTGCGCTGTGCGGCGGCAACCTGGCGATGTCGATCAGTAGCTTCAACTTCATTTACTACGGCATGATGTCGTTTTTCTTCATCCTGACCGGCGCGATCATCCCGCGTAGCGAGCTGCCGGGCGTGCTGCGGCTTGCCGGCGAGGTCATGCCGGTGACTCACGCGCTGGAGGGGTCGCGGAAGGCCTACGAGGGGTCAGGCATCGGCAGCATTGCCGGGGACATCGGTCTCGAGGCGCTGGTGGCGCTGGGCTACGTGGTCGTCGGCTACGCCATGTTCCGAGTCATAGAGACGTTTCAGCGGCGCACCGGCGCCTACGACGAGTGACGGCAGGGAGGTATTCGATGGATGAAGCAATCCTTTGTGAGAACCTGCAGCGCACCTTTACGCAGCGGTCGCTGATGGGGGGCAAGCGCGAGACCGTGGCGCTGCGGGGCCTTAACCTCAGCGTGCCACGCGGCAGCGTTTTCGGGCTGCTGGGACCAAACGGCGCGGGCAAGACGACCACGGTGCGTATCCTCTCGACGCTGCTGACGCCGACGGGCGGGCGGGCCTGCGTCCAGGGCTTCGATGTGATGAAGCAGACGTCGCAGGTACGGCGGAGCATCGGGTTCGTCCTGGGCGGCGACCGCGGGCTCTACGGGCGGCTGACGGGCAAAGAGAACCTGGAGTACTTTGCGGCGCTGAACCACGTCGAACCACGTCTCGCTAAGCGGCGGGCGGATGAGCTGCTGGAGAAGGTGGGGCTGTTCGAGCGGCGCGACACGCTGGTGGAGCAGTACTCGCGCGGCATGAAGCAGCGCCTGCACATCGCGCGCGGGCTGCTGACGGACCCGGAGGTCGTCTTCATGGACGAGCCGACGATCGGGCTGGACCCTCAGGTGGCGCAGGAGGTGCGGTCGATCATCCCGCAGCTAGCGGCGCAGGGCAAGACGGTGCTGCTGACGACGCATTACATGTTCGAGGCAGACGTGTTGTGCGAGCGCCTGGCGCTGATCGACCACGGCGAGATCGTGGCGAGCGGCAGCCCGAGCGAGATCAAGCAGCGCGTCAGCCAGATCCGCGTCATCGAGCTGCAGCTGCGCGAGTCGCCGGCCGGCCTCGTCGATTCGATTACGGCGCTGCCGGGGGTGGTTGGGGCCAGCGCGTTGCCGGACGGCATGCTGACTCGCCTGACGGTGCAGGTACGCCCCAACGCCGACGTGCGCGACGCCGTGTTGGCGCTGATCGCGGAGGAGCAGCTCGAGAGCGTGCTGGAGCGGGAGCCGACGCTGGAGGAGGCCTACCTCAGCATCCTGGGGTGAGACGGGACGCTGAGGCGGTTATTGCGCTCGACGCCGAGGCTGGAAAGCCTCGGCTACGTCGGTGGATCCAGCGGCTCAGTTTGGCGTGCGGCCGCCGTCCTCGACGACCCAGAAGCCGAATTCGATGACGCCGCCTTCGTCGCGCAGGCCTTTTGCGCGCGGCCCGTCGAGGTAGGCGCGAGCGCTTTTTTCGTCCTGCCACTGGAAGTTCACAGTGACGTCGGTCTTGTCGGCGGCGTTGTAGAAGATGTGCGTGCCGAGACAGCCGGCGGCCTTACGGATTTCGCCGTTGGCCTCGAAGCGGGGGCGCCAGATGTCGTAGTCACGCACCTTGAAGCGTGCCAGAACGATAGCCACAAGAACCTCGTTCGCCGACTAGCTGGCGGTGCGGCCGCCGTCTTCGAGCATCCAGAAGTCGGGCGCGCCAATCATGCCCGAGTCAGCCATGGCCTTCTGCATCTCAGGGCCGCCCACGGCCTTCTGGAAGTTTTCCGCGGTGTCCCACTGCATGTTGATGAAGACGTCTCTCGGGTCCTGGGCGTTGTAGAAGATGTGCGTGCCGGTGCAACCGGCGGACTGACGCAGCGAAGCGTGCTCCTCGAAGGTCGTGCGCCATTTCGCCTGGTCTTCGACTTTGAAGTGCACCAATACGATTGCCATCCTGCTTCTCCTTTTATTTTGAAGTCGGGGGACACCCCCGAACCCTCGCAAAAGGGGCGATCGGGGCGTTTGCAGACCGCCAACGTCGGGGGACACCCCCGGGCCCCCGCTAAAGGGGCGGCCGTAGCGTTGGCAGAGGCCATGGCCGCTACTGCAGCTCCTTCGTTGCCAGCGCGGCGCCCTGGGAGAGCGTGGCGAGCTTGGCCCAGGCGATGTCGGGGAAGACGGTGCGGCCGCCGGCGAAGGTGCCGAAGCCGCAGTCGGTGCCGGCGATGACGCGTTCTTTGCCGACGACCGAGGCGTAGCGCTCGATGCGGTCGGCGACGACCTGCGGGTGCTCGATGAAGTTCGTCGTGGAGTCGATGACGCCGGGGATGAGGACCTTGTCCTCTGGGAGCTTGAGGTCGCGGAAGACCCGCCATTCGTTCTCGTGGCGGGGGTTGGCGCCCTCGAAGGAGATGCCCTCTGCCCGTGCTTTGAGGACGAGGTCGATGATGTCTTTGAGCTCGACGTCGAGCTGGTGGGGGCCTTCGTAGTTGCCCCAGCAGAGGTGGACGCGGATGCGGTCGGGCGCGATGTCCTTAGTGGCCTGGTTGAGGACCTCGATGTTGCGTTCGACGATTTTGCGGAACTCGGGCAGCGTCTTATCGGCGTGGCGGTTGTGGCGCGTCATCGCGAGGTCGGGGCAGTCGAGCTGCAGGATGAAACCGGCGTCGACGATGGCGCGGTACTCGTCCTGCATGACATCGGCGATCGCGTCGAGGTAGGCGTCTTCGCTGGGGTAATACTCGTTGGTGAGGAAGGCGGCGATGACGCCGGGCGAGGCCGAGCTCATGAAGACCTCCTCGGCGCCGCTGGCTTTGGCGGCCGCCGCGAGGTTATCGATGTCGCGCTTGACGGCGTCGAAGTCCTTCCAGGCGATGGGGCCGTTGCAGGCGGGGCGGGTCATGGTTGGCCGGGCGCGTGCCTCGGCCCAGTCGGGGAAGTCCTTGCCCTCGGCCTGGACCATTGTGGAACGGCTCTCGCCCTCGAAGCCGGCGCAGCGGTCCTTGATGTAGGTCGAGTAGCCAACCTTGCCCTCTTCGCCGTCGTTGAGGACGTCGATGCCGGCCTTGCGCTGGCGGTCGACGGTCTCGGCAACGGCGCTGCGGACGCGCTGATTGAAGGCGGCGTCATCCAGGGGCTCACGCGCGTCGAGCTTGCGGAGCATGTCGACGAGGTCGGAGGGCCGCGGCAGGCTGCCGGTGTGGGTAGTCAGGATGCGGGCTGTGCTGCGTTTCATGGGGATCTCATCATCTAGGGCGGGGCGACCGCGGGGTGCAGTGCATTCTAAGGCTGGGAGCGAGACAAAAGAAGGAGCCCTTCCGAAGAAGGGCTCCTTGCTCGCGTTGCGAAACGCTGTTGGCCTAGGCCTTGGTCTCGTCGTGCCACATCCTGTAGAGGCTGTGGAGGCCCTGCTGCACCGTCCGCGAGTCGTTCTGGAAGACGAAGAAGTTGCGGACCGAGGGCTGCGCGAGCCAGAACTCCGCGGCCCGGCCGGGCTGCGCTATGGCATAGGCGTGACCGCTGGCGACGCGCTGGAGGTCGTGGATGATCTCCAGCCGCTTCTCCGAGTCGAACTCGGCAATCGCCGCCTCGGTCAGTCGGTCGATGTCGGCGTCGGCGGCTGGGCCGCCGTCGGTACCGAGACCGATCGAACCGCTGGTGACGCCGCCCTTGGAGTAGAACCGCCAGACCCAGAGGTCTGTCGGGTCGGGAGACGTGACGGCGCCGATGGCGTAGGCCCAGCCCATGTCAGGCACTTCGAAGTGACCCTGCTTGGTGACGACCTTGGGCAGGTAGTCCAGGTTGTAGTCCAGCGGGAACGCCTCAAGCTCGAAGCCGATTTCGCGCGCAAACTGGTCCATGACCTCGACCTGCGAGGTGTAGATCGGGCCGAACACCGCGTTGACACGGCCGGTGACGAAGCTGGGGAACTTGCCGCCTTCGTAGTCCGACTCCGCGGCAGCCTTCAGCTTCATGGCCTCGGCAACGTTGTGCTCGTAGAACCGGGCGTTCTCACCAAACTTCTCGGCGTCGCGCGGGTCCAACAGCCACCCGGGAATGACGCCCATCTGGGTGTACCAGTAGGTGTCGACCGGCAGGCCTTCTGCCTCGAACTTCGACACGTTGTAGAACACGTCGTTGTAGGCGTCGCGGTCAAAGGACATCGAGAGCGCCTGACGGACGCGCTCGTCCAGGAAGGGAGACGGCTTGCCGCCGATCGGGTCCCAGCCGAACCGCATCGTCGCGGCAGGACTGTTGCTGGCTTCGACGCCGGCCACCATCTGGAGGTTGGGGACCTCTTTCTTGGTCGGGATGATGTCCTCAGCCAGGACGCGGACCAAGATCTGGGAAAGGGCGCCGGTCCTGAGTTGCGCCAGCTGCTGCGCGTATTCCGGAATCAGGACCGAGTGGACCTCGTCGTAGAAGGCCGCGTTCTCGTCCCAGTACTCAGGGTTGCGCTTGTAGTAGAGGCCCACGGAGGGCTCAAAGCGGTCAAGCATCCAGCCGCCGGTGCCGATCTGATCGGTCTCGGCCTGGAAGGTGTCGCCGTACTCTCTTGGGTAGATCGAGCCGACCTCGCCTGTGATCATGCTGGACAGGCGCTGGAAGATCATTGAGGTCGGGCGGGCCAGAGTAAGGACCAGCGTGTGAGGGTCGGGGGCCTCCCAGCCGACGATCGGCGCGTTCGGGTTCAGCGAGTTGGCGCTGGACGCCTTGTTGTTGGGCGTCTCAGCCGAGATGAAGTTCTCCCATGTGGTGATGACGTCCTGGGCGTCGAACTCGCGGCCGTTGACCGGCGGCTTGTTGTGGAACTTGACGCCCTGGCGCAGCTTGAAGGTGATCTGGAGGCCATCGCCGCTGACTTCCCAGGACTCAGCGAGGTTGGGCTCCACCTCGGACCATGTGGATGGCTGCTTGTAGCCGGGCTTGTTGGCGACGAGCGCCTCGTAGGCCATGCTCTGGAAGAAGTTGAGCTGGACCTGGCCCTGAGCCTTGCCGTCGAGGTGCAGCGGGTCACGGTTGGACGCGTTGTTGGCGACGAACGTACCGCCGCGCTTGGGGCTGCTGTCTTCGACAATCGAGTTGAGAAGGCCGCTGGTGTCGCGGCTCGCAGCATCTTCGGGCTCATCATCGTCATCGCCGCCGCCACATGCAGCGAGGAAGGCAGCGGCGCCTGCGGTCATGCCGGTGGCGGCAAGGGCGCGTCGACGGGTTATTCGTCGATCGAGGGCTTTGGACCAGTAGCTAGCCATATAAAAATCCTTTCTCTGAAGCGGAACCGAACTCCGCCTCTATACGCAGACCTTTCTTATCATATATTTCTTAAAAGTCAATTCTTCCTCTTCGTTATCCAACAATGTTACGAATAACAACGTTTGATTGGATTTGAGCCCAAGGAAATTGCGGAAGCCGCACAGGTATTAAGCTCCGACCATGAGGGTCGCAGACTACGCAAGACTGATCGCGCTGGCCGCTTTGTGGGGCGCGTCTTTCATCTTCACTCGTTCCGCATCGCCCGAATTCGGCGCGATACCCACAGCCTGGGTCCGCGTCCAGCTGGGCGGACTCGTTCTAATCGGCTACTTCGCGGCGATCGGCTTCGACGTGGGGTGGCGCCGTGACTGGCGACGCTTCGCGCTGATCGGCGTGTTGAACTCCTCGATACCGTTCTCTTTGTACGCATTTGCGGCGCTCAATCTGCCCGCGTCTTACTCCGCAATCTTTAACTCAACCACGTCGCTATTTGGCGCGACATTCGCGGCGGTTTGGCTGGCCGACCCGTTGACGCCACGCAAGTTGGCGGGGCTGGTTATGGGTATCTGCGGCGTGGCGCTGGTGGCGGGGCTGGGCGGCGCCGAAACGGACGCTAATTTCTTCCTCGCCATGGCCGCGTGCCTGTGCGCCGCCGTCAGCTACGCCACCGTGGGTGTCTACGTCCGAAAGTACGCCCGCGACCTGGAGCCTCGCGCGATCGCCGGAGCCAGCCAGATGGTGGCGGGTGTGATCTTGCTGCCGTTGCTCGTCCTCGATCAGCCGAAGACATTGGACGTGGACATCGCGGCGAACCTGCTTGGGCTGGCGCTGCTTTCAAGCGGTGTTGCGTATTTGCTGTACTACCGATTGCTGGCAGACGTTGGGCCGTCCAAGGCGCTGACGGTGACGTTCCTGATCCCGGCCTTCGCCATGCTCTGGGGCGCCGTCTTCCTGGACGAGGCGATCACGCTGACGATGCTGCTCGGCACCGCCGTGATCATCGGAGGCACGCTGCTGGTGACGAGCCGCGATCGGACGGTGACGGAGATCGCCTTACCGGAGCCTGCAGGAATGAAAGGGGAGCGCTGATCAGTCCACGCAACTTATATAGTATGATTCCAGAAACGTACCACATAGGAAATGCCGTTGACGCGCCCCTGGTATTTGATGTCCACCCATGGCGTTGTCCTGCTGCACATTGCCAACAACCCCGGCGCAACGCTGCGTCAGATGTCCGAGGCGGTCGATTTGACCGAGCGTCGTGTGTCGCAGATCGTGCAGGACCTGGCCGCGGCGGGCTACCTGACGATTCAGCGTGTTGGGCGTCGCAGCGTCTATACGATCAACGAAACGGCCAGCATGCGACATCCGACGCTGCAGCACGTCAAGCTAGGTGACGTCCTGGGGCTGCTGATGAGCGATCCGCGGCTTGGCAAGGCGCCGGTGGCGCAGGACTAAGGGCCGGCCTGCTGTAGACGCCAGACCTCGTTCATCAAGAACTCGTAGTAGCCTGCCGCTTCGGAGAAGCTAAAGCGCTCCTTGTCGAAGGTGAGGCGGGGCTTGCGGTCCTCACCGAAGACGACGTTCAGGCCGCCGGTGCGCGGCCACGTGGGCTGGCCGCCGCGCAGATAGCTCTGGAAGTTACCCACGGCCTGGCCTGATGCCGGAGGCGCTGCCGGGATCAGCTCCGGGCGCTGCTCCAGCAGCATGAGGTAGGTCTCGGCGCACTTCTTGGACGCCGCTGCGAAGTCGCCCGCGTCGAGGAGACGATCGGCCTCCTCGAGGGCGCTGCGGAAGGCGGGGTCTTTGATGTCAGCCGGTGACGCCATTATTCACCTCGATACTTATAGCCGGGGCCGTGCCCCGGAGCCCCTACTGAAGGGCCGTACGTAGCGTGGTTCTCGCCTTTCGAGGGCTGGCTGCGCTCGCGCTCATGAGAGGGCCACATGAAGCCGGTCCTTAGATCGAGCTGTTGATCTCGTGCTTGATGCCGTCCAGCTGCTGCTCGCGCCACTTCTGGTGGGCCGGGTGCCGCTCCTGGAACTCCGGCATAACCTCCTTGGCGAACATCTCCAGCGATTCCATGATGTGCTCGTGCTTGCGCTCGTGCATCTGGTAGAAGAAGTTCACGACGTCGATGTGGGCCTCTTCGAAGGCGCGCAGGTTTTGCTTCACGAAGTCGGGTGAGCCGATGAAGTTGCCGCGGCGGCCGGCGCGGTAGAGCGTCCGCTGCGTTTCGTCCTCCGGCTCAACCTCCTTGACGTCCGGCCGCTCCGCGCCCTCTTCACCGAAGGCCTTCACGAAATCACGGTTGAGGTGGTAGCCGCCGTACTTGAGGCCAGGCTGGTTGGTGTAGCCGAGCGCGTAGCCGAAGTACTGCGCGCCGCGCAGGCCGCGCGCCACGGCCTCTTCGTTCGTCTTCGCCATCATCAGGTTGCCGCCGGCGGCCAGCGCCGGGTTGATCGCCTTGCCGATCGGGCGCGCGTTGCGGATCAGCTCGTAGTAGCGTGTGACGCGCTCGTGGGCGTCCTGGGGGCTTTCGAAGCCGACGCCGAGCGCGCCCATGCCGAGACGCGCGCCGACCATCGCCGTCTCGAGGCGGCTGGCGGCGAGCCAGACCGGCGGGTGGGGCTTCTGCAGCGGCTTCGGGATCACGTTGCGTTCCGGCATGCTGAAGTGGATGCCCTCGTAGCCCGGGTAGGGCGTGGTGGTCATCATGCGCAGGCATTCGCGCGTCGCTTCTTCCCAGGCCTCCTTCTTCTCAGCCTTGTTGGTCAGGAAGCCTTCGACCTCGGTGGTGGTTGCGCCTTCGCCGGTGCCGAACTCGACGCGGCCGTTGGAGACGAGGTCGAGCGTCGCGATGCGCTCGGCGACGCGGGCAGGGTGGTTGTGCCTGGGGGGCATGTGGACGATGCCGTGGGCGAGGCGGATGTTCTTGGTGCGCTGCGACGCGGCGGCGAGGAAGACCTCGGGCGCCGACGATGAGCTGTACTCCTCGAGGAAGTGGTGCTCGGTGAACCAGACGTAGTCGAAGCCGAGCTTGTCGGCAAACTCGATCTGCTCCAGCGCTTGTTGAAAGATCTTGTACTCGTCGTCGTCGTTCCACTGGTCCTTGTCCAGCGGGCGCGGCACGTTGAGCTGGTATTGGATGCCGAACTTCATCAGCTTGACCCCTCTGAAGACTGATACGAAAGCGGCGGAGCTTTATGGTTGCCGCGCGATTATAGCCTGCCGCTTGCGTTAGGGTAAGACGAGGGGGAGGTCAGGTATCGAGATCGGCTAAGTCTTGAAGTTTGGCTCTAAGATGCTTGCTGAATACCCCCATCGATAGGGAATCCATTAGCGCGAACGTTGCGCGAATGCCCGTGGAGCATGCCCGCTCATACTCCGTCAAAGGCGTATTGTCCTCGGTCATCCTCGAATGAATTAGGTCGTCCCTATGCCGTTTGAACTTGAGAAACTCCCCCCACTCTCTACTACTCGCGGGATCGACTTTGACATTGAAGCGGCGGATCAGAAAGCGGAGCTTGTCTTCCAAACGACTATAGGCCGCTTGTTTCCCGATCCGGAACGTTCCATCTTCTTGCCCGAAGCGCTTGTCAGTAAGAAGGGCAAGCTCGTACGGCTGTAGGGCAGCTGCGCCTGCGGTCTCGAAGGTACCGCCAAGAAAATTGACGAATGTCTCCATGGCAGCGGCGCCAAGCATTACAGCGACGCGATAGAACCGTCTCGCCTCTTCCTCATGGCCTTCCTCGGTTTCGCGACGCGCTTGGTTTACAAAGTATGCCGCGTCTTGGAGGTACTCCTCAAACAACTAGATGCCCTTCGTAGCTTTAGCAGCAGCGTCAGTTGCCCGAAGAGCCTCATATGTCTGTATCGCGGCGTTGGCGAGTGTGGATGAAATCCCTCGCTTCGACGCCTTGGTGGCCTGTAGGTGAAATAGCTGAACCATCCGACCCAGTTCGTTAGCGTTTATTCTTGCTCCGAGTCCGCGGTAGGTGTCTGGATCTACGCCCTTTAGCCTCGCCTTGCTGAGGGCGGAGGCATTTACTGGATCGCCCTTTTCGATTCCTCCAAGCGCGTAGTGATTGGAAAGTGCCTGCGGGTCACCTTGTAGCATGCCAGCCACGTATGCCCATGCCGCCGCCACACTTGGGTGCATGCATTTGTTGGCGAACTCCAGGTACGAGTTGTTATCCCTAGTGAGGACGGCTTCTCGCTGGGCCTGATGTAGGCGGGTGAACTCTTTGCCAGCTTGCACGAATTTGGGATCGTTCCATTTGATACTAGGACGCAGAGCTTCGTATTGTTCATCCTTGCGGGGTCCCGAGGAGCAAACGTAGGGTTCTGGTATGCCTTGCTGGTGTTTCTGCCCTTCGTGAAAGTTGACGACGAGTGTCCGCGCGATCCGTACTGTCGGTTTGCCAGCCGAGTCGCGCCTGTCGGCGAATCCTTGGTCGGCCTCAAGTAGTCCAACCTTCTGACTCCAGTCCCTCAGTTGCGTACCAAGGAGTTCTTCCTGCATTCTGTCGAGCAGGTCATTGGAGATGGCAATCGACGTGTTGTTCGCGGTCGCGATATCCACCTTTTGCTCTACCGAAAGGCCGAGATATACACGGACGCCGTGAGGGCGGCCCCCCTTCTCCGTGACAGCCTCTCGAATGGCCCGTATTCGGTGCTGTCCGCCAAAAATCTTGAGTGGGGACTTGGGCCTGTACGACTCATCGAATTCCGCAACGATATCCTCAAACGAGCGCCCGTTCTTGGCATCGCTCTCCATAAGGCGGTAAGCATAGTTATCCGTGTAAAGCTCACGATTGAGCTTGTAGTCTTCGCTCTCTTGCGGATCGAGGACGGCTTCGAGATCAGCCAGCGCAACCAACGTCTTGCCCGTCAGGTGGCAAGCAGTGTAGAAGGCATCACTCTTTTCGTCGTGCCAGAGCGTCAAAGGTACTTGCATCGTACGCTCGCAAAGTTCGACCTTATCGTCGAGTCGCTTGAGGAGTGCAAGCACTTCTTTGGGAGGATTTGCTAAGGTGCTGAGTCTCTCTACGGCCGGCGCAGTCTTGGCCACGGTGTCTTCCTTTCCGTGCTCCGATGAAGAAAGAATACTTCACTTGTATTCTCACGCAAAGGTGTCAGGTTTCTGCGACTAAGTCGTGATGGCTAGAATGCCATTCCGAGTCGGGCGCGGGCGTTGTATAGTGCCTGAGTTCGAGTCTACGGAGGTGGGACGTGACCCAAGCGAAAGTGATCACCGACTTCAATTTCGACGAGCTGGAACGCATCATGCTGCGTCAGCGCGCCGTCCGATTGTTCACCGATGAGCCCGTTGATGACGCGCTGATCGAGCGCGTGATCCGCGCCGCGACCTTCGCGCCGAGCGGCGGCAACACGCAGCCGTGGAGCTTCATCGTGGTGCGCGACCGCGAGACGAAGCGGGCGCTGGGCAAGGTGTTCGACGAGCTGGGCAAGCAGATTTACGGCGACAACGCGCCGGAGCGCACGCCGTGGGAGGACGTCCCGGCGCTGATCGTCTGCTGCACCGAGAAGGGGAAGGACGGCGGCGGCGCCTCGATCTATCCGGTGGTGCAGAACCTGCTGCTGGCGATCCACGGCATCGGCCTTGGCTCCGTGTTGACGACGCGCTGGAAGCGGCGCGAGGGCGAGTACAAGGACCTACTGGGCCTGGGCGACGAATTCGAGGCGCACGCGATCCTGCCGGTGGGCTGGCCGATCCGCAAGTACGGCCGCGGAAAGCGCAAGCCGGTGGCGGAGATCACGTACCGCGAGAAACACGGCACGGCCTGGTAGCGGTTGAGTACCAAGCTGGGTACAAGGAGGGGCGCCGGCGCAGACCGGTGGTCTTGCATGCCGGGTTGTCAGGTTAGTAGCAAGTTGTAGTTAGTAGGCGCCCAGCATGCTGGGCGCCTGCTAACTTTGCGTGCGGGACGGCTTAGTCGCTGACCGCGTCCGTTACCGCCACGTCCGTCGCGGCGTCGCTGAGGGCGGGGTCAGACGGGCTGTAGTGGTAGTTGACGATGCGGTCGATGTGCGTCGTCAGGAAGTACATCAGGCGATAGAACTGGGCGCGGTTGAGCTTGTCGGTCTCGACCAGGCGCCAGAGGAAGTGCCGCTCGCACTCCAGGATGCCGCGCTCGAGGGCGGGCTCGCGGACGCCGTAGCGAGCGGCGATCTCCGAGAGGCTATGGCCGGCACGGAGGCCTGCCTTCACGGTGGCGACGTGGACGTGAATCGTGTCGGCGGCGCAGGCGATGATGCTGTAGCGCAGCCAGGTTGGCAGCCGCGTGTCGTCGCCGGCCGCGATGGCGAGGTCGATTTGGGCCGAGTCGGTTTCGGGGTCGGCGGCGGCGCCGGTGGCGGAGCCGAGGGCGCCGATAGCGATTGCGGTGGTGGCAAGCAGGCCGAGGGCCAGCGTGCTTATCTTGCGTTTCATCGGTGGGTTTCCTCCATCGTCAGGTTGTGCAGGCCTGCAAGGGGTTAATCCGAGGTGGAGGGTGAAAGGTTTCGGGGCGGACCGTAATTTGATGCCAGCACGCGCGGAATGTTGGCCACAGATTTCGCAGATTTTCACAGATGGGGTTTGAGCCCCGGCTATGCGGGCGGCAGAGCGTCGGCGGGTGAGATGGACCTTGTGGGTGGGACAGAACCCTGCAGGTTGAAACCTGCAGCTGGTTGACGGTGCTCCGGCGTCAGGTGGCGGTTCGACCCGGAGTGGTTCTGGACGTGAGGCTCGACGTGGTGCTAGCGCGTCCTCTGGTCTGGCGCCGGGGCGTCTCTGAGCGGCGCGTCGGTGCAGAGGACGGGGTGTTCGGCGCAGAGCTGGGCGATGTTGCGGCAGGCGCGGGTGTCCCGCTCGCCGCAGGCGCCGTCGAGCTGCTGCAGGCGGTCGCGGGCGTCTTCGAGGCGGTCGACGACGGGTCCGGGCGGGAAGTCGCGCGTGCAGGCGTCCGGGTGTTCGCGACAGAAGGACGTGATGTCGCGGCACTCTTCACCACCGGCGTTGAGGCAGCGCTGCCGCAGGTCCTCGAGGTCGGCGACGTCTGTGACGCGGGTGATCAGGTCGGCGGCGCGATCGTGCAGGAGACGGCAGACCTGGGTGTCGCTTTCGCAGCGGGCCTGCGCATCCTTGAGGTTCTGGGCGATCCGGCGGCAGCGCTCCGCGTTCTCATCGCACCAGCCGGGCAGGCCGTCGAGGCGGCGCCGCACGTCGAAGGCCCGCACGGGACCGCCGCGTTCGCGGTCGCCGTGCACGACGACGACCTCGCCGGCCTCGATGGCGCCGAGCTCCAGCGGCGTACCGTTTTCGTCCAGCACCTGCGCCTCCAGCGGCACCATGACCTCTTCCAGCGTGTCGAGGGTTTGCACCGTCAGGCTGCCGTCGCCGTTGGCCACGACGACGCCTTCGAACTCGGCGGCTTCGACGCGGACACCTTCGTCTGAGTAGGACAAGAGGAAGCTGACGCCAACCAGCAGTGCGGCAAGGAACAGGCCGGCGAGCGCGAACCGCGGCACGCCAAAGAAGCCGCTTCGAGACGTGGATGTTTCGCGTGAGGCGCGGACCGAGCTGAGCTCGGCGTTGAGGCGCGAGAGGGCGTTAGCCTCGGCGGCGGCGGAGGGCGCCGGGACGGTTGCGGCGTGGCGGCGCACCGCCTCTGCCAGCGTGGCGTCCCGGCGCAGGCGATCGCGGTGACGCGCGGGGAGGGCGGCGATGACGGTATCGAGATCGCGGCCCTCGGCGATCGCTTCGAGGCAGCGGCTGAGCGCCTCGTGGTAGCGCATCATCGTGTCGCCTCCGGGTCGAGGTGACGACGAAGCGCCGCAAGGGCGCGGTGCTGCAGCAGCTTCACGGCGCCGACGCTCTTGCCGAGCGCGGCGGCCGCCTCCTGGAGACTGCAGTCGTTGTAGAAGCGCAGCGCGATGACCTCCTGCTGCTCCCGAGTCAGCCTCGCGACGCACTGTGCCAGGTCGGCGGCGTTTTCGACGCCGAGGGTCAGGTTCTCGGTCTCGAGCTGTACTGTGTCGATTGAGACGACGGGGCGCCTGGCGCGGCGGTCGACGTAGTCGGCTGTGATGTTGCGGGCGATGCGGTAGAGCCAGGCGCCGATCGGCGCGCCGGTGTCGCGGTAGCGGGAGATGGCGCGCGCGGCGGCGGCGAACACCTCGGAGGCTATTTCCTCGGCGAGGTGGGCGTCACCGGTGCGGACGTAGGCAAAGTTGTACATCTTGCGAAAATGGCCTTCGAAGAGGTCTTGCCAGGCCTGAGGCTCAAGCGCGATCAAGGCGGCGATGGGCTCGCTCGCCTTCGGTAGCGCTTGTTGCCGGGGGCCGGTCCGTACCTCGGTCAAAGAGAGCATTCCTTTGTTAAATCGTTATCGCCCCTTGAAAGGTTACGCGCCTGCCCGGCGGCAGTTCACCGTGATTTTGTTAAACCCGCGGTTGACGCGGCGGCGCCGATCGCGCATCGTAGTTTAAGTTAGTATGTACTAATACGTGAGGAACGAAATGACTACACAACAACCACCGCGACGTGTCCGTCCCCGGCCACGAATGGTCCAGGTCAGCCGCGTTGAGAAGCCGACGCCGGGTTGCGTGCGCGTCACGCTTGCCGGTGCGGAGCTGAAGGGCTACGAGATGCGGGGTCCGGCTTCACACATCAAGCTGCTGTTCGGCGCGCCCGGCGAGGCCCGACCCGTCCTGCCGGAGTGGGGGCCCGAGGGGCCGATTATGGCGGAGGGGCAACAGATGCCGCCCAGCCGCACCTACACGCCGCGCTCCTTCGACGCGGCGACCAACGAGCTGGTGGTCGAGTTCATGCTGCACGGCGAAGGTCTGGCGGCGTCGTGGGCGAAGTCGGCCAAGGCCGGGGACGAGGTGGCGGTGACGCTACCCGGCGGGCCGTACGCGGTGGAGCCGGCCGATTGGTACATCATCGGTGGCGACGAGTCGGCGTTGCCGGGGATCGAGACGATTATCGAGGCGCTGCCGGACGCGTCGCGGGCGCAGGTCATGGTGGAGGTGGACGGGCCGGGTGAGGAACGCCCTCTACCTGCGCCAAACGTCACGTGGCTGCACCGCAACGGCGCCGAATCGGGACGGTGCCTGGAGCAGGCGATACGAGAGCTGGAGCTGCCGACGGGCGAGGGGCGCGTCTGGGTCGGCTGCGAGGCCGCGGTCATGCGGGACATCCGCAAGCATTTGCTGCTCGAGCGCGGCATGGACCGCGCCGCGATTCACACGCACGGCTACTGGAAGCAGGGAGCGTCCAACCACCCGGACCACGACGTGGGGCAGGAGATCTAGGTCCGGCCCTTGGGCTGACGCTGATTAACGAGACATTGGTGTCAGGGCGGTGCGTTGGCGAGGACGGGGGTGTTTTGATCCTCCGCCTGCTTTGCAGGCATCAGGATGACAAAGAAGCGCCCCGGAAGTCCGGGGCGCTTCTGCGTCTTTGTCCAGAGTCCCTTAGATGGAGTGCAGCGAGTCTTCCGGGATCTCCCGTTCCTTGGTCGCGACCATGGCGATGTAGTACAGCGGTTCGCCGGCGCAAGAAATGCGGTGCTGGTAGCGGCGGTAGGCCTGCATGTGGATGACGTCGCGTTGGGCCAGCTCGCGGATCAGGTCTGCGAAGCCCGAGGTGTCGCGCTCCTGGACGAAGTCCTCCTTGATGTTGAACGCCAGGTAGGCCGGCGTGTCGAGCAGGTCGATAGCCGTGAGGAACGCCTCGGCCGGGATGTCACCGAAACCGAGCGCCGCGACGCAGGTCAGCGCGTTGAGCTTGTGCTCGCGCACCTTCTCGGCAACGTCATGGCTGATGTCCGTGAAGTCGGCGATGACGTAGTCGTCGTAGCACCAGGGGCGGTCGCGCAGCGTGGCCTCCTTGGCCTCCGGAATGATGTCGGCGCCGACGCAGAATTCGACGTTGTAGTTCTGCAGCTCGTGGCCGACCATGCCGTTGCCGGCGCCGAGGTCGAGGACGCGCAGGCTCTCCGGCGAGTCATCAGTGTCGGACATGACGTCGGTCAGCAGGTTGACGACACGCAGGGGGGAGCTTGTCCTCAACGCCTTGTTGAACAGCGCTTCGTAGAGGCCGGGGATGGTGTAGAGCTCGTGGTAGTCGTGCAGGCGGCGCCGCTGCCATGCGCCGTCGATCTTGACCTCGAACCATTCTTCATCCTGGCTCAGGGCTTCGTCGGTAAGCCTGAACTCCGGGATGGCTTCGACAGGCGCCAGATCTTGCAGGGAGCCATTGCCTTTGGAATAGGTGCTGAGACCCTGGACAGTCACGCGCGTCTCCTTTTCGCTCAACACACGGTGACGACATGCGTCTATGGCGCATGCCTTAAACCGTGCGTTCAATGTGAGGAGTTTCGATGAGACCGCGAGTTAAGGGGATCTCGCGCCCGGATTGCCCGGAAAGCCCCGGTGAATCTCCTCTTTCAGTGGCCTACGAGGTTAGCTGACGGGTTTGGGCTGAAAGAGCTGCCCTAGGTCTATCGACCATGCACCCCAGTGACTGGTTCCCCCGCTTTTCGCCTCCAGGGCGAAAATTGAGCCTCGTGAATTTTATCCCACACCTTATAGGGCGTCTATAGAAACGAACCCCAAGAAACGCTTCATCATGAAAAAAGTATCATGGGTCTGCCGTGAAAACGATTCCGCTGCCGCGTAGCAAGGGCGAGCCGTCGATGGCGCAGACGGCTTTCGCGCCGGGGATCTGACGCTCGCCGGCGCGGCCTGTGACCTGCAGCGCAGCCTCCGCGAGGTGGCCCATGCCGTGAAGGCGGCCCTCGCTGAGCGAACCGCCGAAGGTGTTGACCGGCAGCTCGCCGTCCAGGGCGATGCGGCCGTCCTGGATGAAGGCGTGGGCCTCGCCCCGGGGGCAGAAGCCCGCCGCTTCGAGCCAGTAGTAGGTGGAGGGGCTGAAGCCGTCGTAGAGCTGGGCGGCGTCCATGTCGGCGGGGCCGAGACCGCTGTCCGACCAGAGCTGGTCCGCGATGCTGGCGCCGCAGGCCATGTAGTCGTCCAGGATGTAGCTGATCGGGACACGGCGTCCGCTGCTGGTGTTCTGGGCACAAGCGGCGATGTAGGCCGGCGGCTGCTTCAGGCCGGCGGCGCGGTCAGCGCTGGTCAGGACGAAGGCGGCGCAGCCTTCGATCGGGATGTCGCAGTCGAAGAGGCAGAGCGGCTCGGCGATGAAGCGCGAGTTGAGGTAGTCGTCGACGGTCAGCGGCGTGTCGCGGAAATAGGCGCGCGGGTTGAGATTGGCGTTGCGCCGCTGCGTCACGGCGAGCGTTGCCATCGCCTCGCGGGAGGCGCCGGCGAGGTGAAGGTAGCGCTGGTAGGCCATGGCGTGCCACTGGTAGACGGCGGCCTGACCATAGGGCAGCGAGAACTGCGAGTCGCCGGCGGCGGTGTGCGTCGTGACCTGCGTATAGGGGCGGTCCTGGGGGCGGTGCATAGCGCGCCAGACGAGGACGTAATCCGCCGTGCCGGAGATGATCGCGTTAACACCGTCGAGGACGGCGCTGGCGATCATGCCCTGGTCAAGCTGGGCGTACCAGCGCAGCCGCGGCGAGTGAGGGTAGTGCTTGAGGAAGTAATCGACGCTGACTCCGTCGACGCCGTCGCGCGTGATGGCGCCCATGTTGTAGGTGGCGAGGCCGTCGATTTGATCGGGGCGGAGGCCCGCGTCATCGAGAGCGGCGTTGGCGGCGTCGAAGGCGAGCTTACCCAGCGGTTCGTCGGAGTGGCGCGACAGCTCGGAGAAGCCGATGCCGACGACGGCGACTTTGCCTTTGCCGGCCCAGGTCACGGGGTTGCCTCTCCCTCAATCCCTCCCCCTCCGAGGGAGGGAAGCTCGGCGCTTCGAGTTGTACTACGCCGGGACTGGGGGCCAGATGGCTGACCAGCGTCGTCGAGGACGAACTGGGGTAACTGGAGGACGGGGCTGACCTCTCCCCCTGCCCCCTCTCCTTGCGAGGAGAGGGGGTTAAGCGGTTCAAAGATTACGTGGACGGGGTCGCCGATGCGGAAGGCGCCGGGGGTGG
>Ga0214471_10000874_pt1 | contig 24371 bp, 17 predicted proteins | sample RVTome_5_FD_207665 | JGI IMG/M metagenome (GOLD analysis project Ga0214471, IMG submission 207665) | Soil microbial communities from uranium-contaminated site in the Upper Colorado River Basin, Wyoming, United States - RVT142D155 | ecosystem: Environmental > Terrestrial > Soil > Contaminated >... | reverse complement strand
CCGCGCGGCAGGACGGCGATCGTGTGGGCGTCGATCCGGTCGTTCTTGGCTTTGCCGCCGTGGATGGCTTTCATATAGAGGGCGTGACCCAAGACGAACCGGATCCCTTCGGCGGCGCACAGGTCGGCGAGCCAGTACCAGGTGAACATGCACTCGACGGCGACCACGAGCTCTCCCCGGTACGGGGTGATAGCTTGGAGGAACGCCTCCGGCGTCGCCCGGAGGTTGCGGTGCAGCACGACCTCGCCCGCCGGGTTGAGAATGCACAGGTACATGGTGCGGGCGTGGAGATCGATGCCGCAGTAGTGTTGGTGCTGCTGCGTGTAGAACGTCATGGCGGCCTCCTGGGTGAGGGTGACTTTCGACCTGAGCTTACCTCCTTTGGTAAGCTCCACAGGAGGCCTTCATGAGTATCACGGCAATGCACCTGCCAAAGCGGCCAGCCCTCCCTACACCTGGCGGGCTCGAGTTGGCCCGCTTTGCAGGTGATTGCCAGGTCGTTATGCCGCAACACGCCACTCCTTTCCGTGGTAGCTTTCTGACACATCAACTTGTACATTTTAACGTACATTCTCTCGGGAGCGAGCGATGGCCCGTGTGCGACCAACCCAGGATATCCGGCCCCTGGCCGACTTCCGGGCGAACCTCGCGGCCGTCGTGCGCCAGGTGCAACGCACGAAGCGGCCCGTTATCCTGACCCAACACGGCAAGAGTGCCGCGGTGCTGGTGGACGCGGCCGAGTATGAAGCCCTCCTTGACCGCGCGGCACTCCTAGACGATGTCCGGATCGCCGAAGCGGAAGTGGCGGCTGGCAAGGGTATCGCGCACTCGAAGGCGAAAGCCGCCGTCCTGGCTCGGCTGCGCGCATGAGGGTGATCTGGGCCCCCCGCGCGATCGCGCGGGCGGCCGAGATTGCCGCATACATCGCTGCTGACCGCCCGGCTGCCGCCGAACGTTGGGTGCAGCGGCTGTTTGCGAAGGCGGCGACCCTCCAGCGCCAGGCCCGGCGCGGCCGCAAGGTCCCCGAACTCGACCGCGACGACGTTCGCCAAGCGCGGTACGGGAAGTACCGGATCATCTACCGCATCGATCCCAAGCGCGTCGTGGTTCTCACGGTTCGGCACAGTCGCCGGCAGTGGGACCCGGGCGAGGTCGAGCCCGACGACTGAGGTCGGAGTGGTTCCTCCGGGTTGCGGCATAACAAGCGTTTGCTGCTGGCGGGCGCGCACGTTTTCGAGGAGTCGTCGGTTTGTGCCCTTGGCAAGATCGTGATACGTTCGGCCTCGGTGGTGCCGGCCGCTGAGTCGCCCGCAGCAGAACGCGAACCGTTAGACGTCACGGCCTCCCTCCGATAGATTCGAGCATGCCTGAACTGACTGCAGTCTTTCAGAAGGTCCCCAGCGGATACATCGCCTTCGTCGAGAGCTCCCGGGCGCCAATACCCAGGGTGCTACGCTCGAGGAGGCGCGGGTTAACCTCGCTGAGGCCGTGCAACTCGTGCTCGAAGCCAACCGGACCCTCGCGGAGGAAGCCATCGGCGGGAAGGAAGTCATCCGAGAGCCGCTCCGACTTCCGGCGTGAAACGCCGCGATCTCATTCGGCACCTGGAGTCGCACGGCTGTGAGTTCCTCAGAGAAGGCGGTAATCACACGCTTTAGGTGAACCGTCGTGGCCGGAAGACCTCGACGGTGCCTCCACATCGCGAGGTGGACGCCCGACTGGCCCGGAAGATCTGCCGCGATCTCGGGATCCCCAGCCGTGACGTCTAACCCGCGTTTGCCGTTGACGGGCGGCGGCATTCACGACTTCTGGCTCGGGTTGCAGCAGGACTGGGATCTCTGGCACGCGCTCCGGTCTCAGCAGGCAGCGGCGATCGCTGAACTCGAACCGTTGGAACATGCTGGGTGAGGGCGCGCTAACCAGGCAACGCACCTGCCAAAGCGGGCCCACCTTCGTTCGAGCACGGATAGCCCTCGTTGGCCCGCTTTGCAGGTGATTGCCAGATCGTTAGACGGCCACCCAGTTCTCGTGTGATGACTGATTGGCTCACGGTGCCGTTCTTCGGCGACCCGGTTCCTCGATTTGTCGCCGTCGTTCGGCCGAGCGCCTACGGCATCATCCCGGACGGGCATGGCCGCCTTGCGGTCGTACGCACCCCCGCTGGGAGCTACCTTCCGGGCGGCGGTCAGGCCGACTCCGAGGCCCCGGAACTGACAGTCGTGCGAGAAGCCCGCGAGGAGTGCGGGTTGGCCGTTCGCGTCGGGGCGTGGCGCCGGGCCGCCGTCGAGCACGTGACGTCCACGGCCGAGCAGACGCACTTCGAGAAGCGCAGCACGTTCTGCGACGCGGTGGTGATTGCGCCGCTGGCCTCCGCGACCGATCCCGACCATGCCTTGGTGTGGGTTTCCCCCGGCGAAGCGCTTGAGGTGCTTCGTCCGGGGAGTCACCGCTGGGCGATCGAGCAATGGCTCCGGGACGGCGACCGGCTCTCGGGCGTGCAGGCGCCGCGACCGGCCGTATAACGAGCAAATGCTGCTGTGGGCGTGTACGTTTTAAAGGGACTCGTAGGTTCGTACGCGTGGTAAGATCCAGCTCCGTTCAGCGCCCTGCTGCTGGCGAGGAGTTCGCCCACAGCAGATTCGCGCGCCGTTATATCGCGGTGTCGACCCCGCCTTGCAATGGCATGACGCGACGGATCTGCCCGACGAGCCTTTGGGCGGTCGCCCGTCGGAAGCTGGCATTGCTCGATTCCGCCGGCGCCCTGGTGGACCTCCGGGTTCCCCCGGCCACCCGGTTGGAGTCACTGAAAGGGGACCGTCGCGGGCAATACAGTATCCGGGTGAATGATCAGTACCGCGTCTGCTTTGTATGGATGGAGCTCGGCCCGGCCCAGGTCGAGATCGTCGACTACCACGATTGAGGTGATGGAGAACGCTATGGTTCGCATTCCCACGCATGGCGCCCCGTCGCATCCGGGTGAGGTGCTGCTGGAAGAATTCCTGAATCCGATGGGGCTCTCCCAGCGTGATCTCGCTGATGGTATCCGGGTCCCCTATCAGCGGGTCAACGAGTTGGTCAATGCTCGGCGAGGGGTAACGCCCGCGACCGCCTTGCGCCTGGCCAAGTACTTTGGCACGACCGCGGACCTCTGGATGAACCTGCAGCTCCGCTGGGACCTCTATCATGCCCAAGCTGCCGAGGCTCGGGACCTGGACCGAATCGAGCGGGTCCGCGTGGGGTAGAGGTGGCGCGGTATCACAAGCAAATGCAGCGGCTGAGGGCTGGCGAACAGCGCTATGTCGGGTAAAGCTCTTGGTGGCGCCCTCACCGCTGATTGGCAGTGTCGTTAGGCCGTCAACTCCGATTGCGAGGACCACGCTCGAGGGGTATCTATGACCACCACCGTCGGCAAGCTCCCCGAGAACACGTCGATCGTCATCCCCCGACTCGTCTGTCGCGATCCGGCTGCCGAGATTGATTTCTGCATCCGGGCGTTCGAAGCGGCCGAACTCAATCGCCGGCCCGGACCCGATGGCTCGGTAGCGCACGCGCTGCTGACCATAGGTCCTGAGATGATCATGATCGAAGCAGAATGGCCGACCCTGCCCAGCCGAGCGCCCACGCCTGACGGTACATCGCCGGTTGTGATCTTCGTCTACGTACCAGACGTCGATAGAACCGTGGAACGCGCCTCCGCCAGTGGCGCAAAGATCTTGGTCCCGCTTCAGAATCAGTTCTGGGGAGACCGCACTGCCTGGCTCATGGATCCGTCTGGGCATGTCTGGACAGTCGCGACGCGCATCGAGGCGACGACGGCACAGGAACGGACGGACCGATGGGAGAACATTCTCACCCAGAAGCAGAGTGAGTAGTGCTGCGCGGCCTAACAACGCAAGAGGCGGTGTGAAAACGCGCGGTGAATAAGCGATGATCGCGGGTTTGCGGGGTGGAGGTGCAATGTGGGTGGTCGGGGGGGAAAAACGCCTCCGCGGTGCACTCAGGCGGGATGAGGATGCTATCGGGAGTTCATGGAGCAGAAAAGTCGCGCACTTCTGCGCGACATTCCGGTGGCCAGCTGTGTTCACTCTACCAAGGGCCGCTCGATATTGACGAACGCTCGTGCACACGTTCGTCACCCGTGCGTCTCCGTGATCGACATCCGGAACTGCTTCCCGAGCATTGGACCGCAACGCGTCTTTCGTGCCTTGGAGCGGGTGGGGTTCCGCAAGGCGGTCGCGCGCCTCCTTGCCCGCGTCCTCACATGCGACCATCAACTTCCGCAGGGGGCTCCGGCGAGTTCGACTCTCGTGAATCTCGTCCTGGGCGACTTCGACCGGAAGGTCGGCAAGCTTGCGCGGCAGCGTGGCCTCACGTTCACGCGGTATGTCGATGACATCGCTCTCTCGGGCGGTATGCGAACCTGGGCGGTCAGCAGGACTACCACAAACTCAAACTGAAGGTCCGGAAACGGCTTGATTGGGGGCCGTCGGATCGAAAAACGATCACCCGCATTATTGTAAACACCAAGCCCAACGTGCTGCCCGAGTATCGGGAGCACGTTCGGAAGAGGCTCCTTGCTCACGTCAGTGGCGCAGGTACCCTAACGGATGCGGATCTGGAGTCCATTCGTGGGAAGGTGGCCTACATCAAACTCGTGAATCCCCAAGGGGGCATGAAGCTCGATCACCTGCTTCCTCCCGTCATGCCGCCGCCTTTCCTCCAATAGAATGGTGAATGACGATGGCCCCCGGACTGCGCCCCGATTTCTTCCCCCCTGGAACCCCATGTCATTCGGCAGGCGATACGATGACCTGGGGAGTCTAATGGCTCGGGCCTAGCGGCGGCGCTCGGCCAGCCGACGATAGTACTCCTCGACCATCTCGCGGTATTCCGCCGGGGTCTCGTCCGAGCCGGACAGGAACAGTCGGTCCGCATCTGATCCCAGTATCTGGCGCCGCAACGCGTACTCGAATTCCTTGATCCCCTGCACAATCTCGGTCTGCAACCGTTCGATCCCCCGCGGATCGCCGATCGCGCCTTGATTGTCGAATCGACCGAGGTTGCGCATCACCGCATCGAGTTGCGACACGTCGACGCCGTCTTGCTGGAGCTGTTCTCGCAGTTGCTGCAGGTCGCCGCGTCGTTCGCGCAGTTCCCGCTGGAATTGGCGTTGTGCCTGCGGGTCGAGACGGCGACCGTTCCCGGGGCCGGCCCCTTGACCCGGTTGTCCCTCCTGATCCGGTGCTCCCTCCTGGCCCTGTCGCGCCCGGCCCTGTTGTTCCGCGCCATCCTGTGCTTCGCGCAACCGCTCCCCGAGTGACTCGATGGCGGTGGCGACGTCGCGCGTGCGATCGAGCGACCGGCCGAGTCGCTGCTCGCGGCTCTCGCCGATTTGTCCCGCCGCTTCCGCGAGCCGCTCGCCCAGCTCGGTGATATCGGTTTGGATCTGTTCCTCGAAATTGCGGGCGAATGCTCGATCGCGTTCGCGCACGACGCCGCGGGAATAGAGAATCTTGTCACGCAGACGTGTGTCGCGCAGCTCGTTGGCGGCGCCGCGCAGCTCCCGTGCGGCGTCGGGTTGATCGCCGCGCGCGTCCCGCGCGAGCCGGTCGATCTCCGATTCGAGATCCCGGACCTCCTCGGCCATCTGTTCCTTGCGATCGATCAGCCGGCGTACCGCGAGATCGCGAGCCTGCCGGTCGCTCGGCAGCCGTTCCACATCCCGTGCCACGTCACGCTGCTGCTCGGCGAGCCGCGCGGCGCGGCGCTGGGCCGTCGCGAGATCCCGCTGCAGGCCGGCGGCGCGGCTTCCCTCCAGGTTGCGGCGGGCTTCCCGTAACTGGTCGAGTGCGCGGTTCCCTTGCGCGGCTCCGCTGTTGCCCTGCGCCGCGGCGCGGCGCATCGCCTCGACGGCCTCGTCCAGCCGGCGGGCTGATTCGCCCAGTTCGGGCAGGGATTGCTCCCGCGAGAGTCGTTCGAGTTGTCGGGCGAGTTCGGCCGCCTCGTCGGCGAGGCGCCGCTGGCCGCGTCCGCCGCCACCCGACGGTTGATTGCCGCGTTGTGCCTGCGCCCGCATGCGCTCGTTCTCCTGCTGCTGGCGGCGGGCCAATTCGCGCAGCTTCTCCAGGGTCTCGTCGACCTGCTCGGTTACCTGCTCGCGCTGACCGCGCTGCACCTCTTCGTACTGGTTGCGCATGCGGTCCAGCTCCAACTCGAAGAGATCCGCCAGATCCTCCGCGCTGGCCGCGGGTTGCCCGCCGCCGCCGCCATTCTGCTGACCGCGCGACACCTGCTGTTCCCGGAAGGCGGCCTCGGCACGCTGAAGATGCTGCAGCGCTTTTCGCTCGGGTGGCAGGGCGGCCGAGGCGTCGCGCAATCCCAGCTGTTGCTCGGCACCGGACATCGCTTCCACCGCCTGCGGTAGTTCCCGGGCAACGGACGCGAACGTGGAGTCGAGTTGGACCACGCCGCGGCTTTCGATACGCTGGACCAACGTCTCGACTTCCTCGCGAAGGCGCCCCTGGGCCAGCGTCAAGGTGGCGATATTGTCGCGGAAGTCCTTGTCGCTGGTGGCAGCGCGGTCGCGTACCAGTTTGAAGGTGGCCGCGATGACTTCCTTTTGACGCTGGGACAATTCGCCCACCGACATCCCCCCGCCGCCACCGCCGCCCTGCTGTTCCGCCTGGCGGAACGTCTGATCGAACGGCCGGATCGAAACGAAGTAGATGTCCGTGGTCGCCGGTTCGCCGTCCGGGCGCGTATCACGGGCGCGACTGTAGTACGACAGGAAGTCGCCGGGTTGCAGTGCGATTTCCTCGAGATAGATCGTGTGCGCCGCGGTGACCTGTTTCCGCTCCCGGCCACCGCCGAACAGCGCGATCGTCTGTTCGGGGCCGCCATTGATCGAGTACACCAGGTCCAACGCCCGCAGGCCGAAGTCGTCCTCGGCGCGCGCCTCGAGAAACACCTCGTCCACCGCCGTGACGGCGACGTCGCGGCCCGGACGCTCGAAGGTGACGCGCGGCGGCTGGTCGGCCAGCAGGTCGATGAAATACTCGGGCGATGCACTCACCATCCGTCCGTCGGGCGCTTCGAGCAGGACGCGATAGGAACCTTCCCGGCGTACCGTCAGTTCACCGATCATCGTTCCGTTCGGTGCCGCGGCAAGCGGGATCGTGTCCGCGCCCGCGGCGAGCGCGCCGCGCGCGACCGTGAAGGTCGGCGTGACTTCCACCTCGACACGCGTTCCGGCCAGCGCGGCGATGTCGCCGGATTCTTCTTGTCGCTGCGGACTCAAACCGGTATAGCGCGGGAAGTGATACTCGAGCGCGATGGTTGCGACATACGGCAGGTCGGCCACCGCGATACGGTGCATGGCGGAGCGAACCCCCTCCGCCTCGACGAAGTACTCGGTCGAGTCCGTCAGATCGAACAGCAGGATCTGGTAGCCGCCCGTCTCCTCCTCGATGACCATCGACCAGCGCTCCCACGCGTCGGCACCGCCCGGTCGGATGGCGATTGCCACGGTTGCGGCGTCGAAGTTGTGCAGGATCGCCGTGATACGGAGGTCGGCGCCCCGTGCCACCAGGGAATCCCCGGGCGTGACGGCGATGGAATAGGGACTCTCCGTGGACCCGCCACCCCACGGCGCCAGCAGGAACGGCGTCGCATGACGCAGGAACCCGGGGTTCAAGAGAAAGACCGCCAGCGCCGCGATCGAGGCGCCCGCCAGGTAGCCGCCGGAGCGAACCAGTCGGTCATGCTCGACGCGGCGTCCGCCGTCGATCGCCGCGCAGCGCTGCATGGCGCGCTCCACCACCTGTTGCACCAGCGCGTGGGACCGGTGGGCGGATGGGCTCCGGTCGAACTCGATGGCGCTCACCACCTGGCCGTCGAGCGACGGTTCGTGTTCCTCCAAGTAGAGTGCCACCTGCTGGTCGGTGACGCGGCGGCGCAGCGGGCGCACGAGGAAGGCCACCGCCAAACCGATCAAGCAGCCGTACGTCAGGAGCTGGAATACCGTAACGGCGGTGGGGGTGAACCGCAGGCGATCCATGCCGTACGCGGAAAACAGCAACATCAGGAGACCGGCGCCCACCACGATCGCCACGCCCCGCATGGCCAGCCGCATACGCCAGCGGCGACGGACGCGTTGGATGACGGCAATCAATGCGTAGTTCATCGGGGCCCCTTCGCGCGGTTGGCGAGGACGGTTTCGACTCCCAGGATGACGAAACCGACCAATAGAAGATACCACCACAACCCCTGGCGACGTTCCCGTTCAACGGTTGTCAGTCCCGCCGATTCCGCGACTGAAAGGGAAGGGGCGGTCTCGCGTGGCGCGGCGGCGGCCAGCAGGGCGTCGCGATCGAGCGGGGTGATGTCCGATTCGGTGGCATCGGGATTCACCGCGATCGAGAGCGGTGGCGCTCGGGCATCGTCGAGTTGGCGCACTTCGTAGAACCCCGTCTCGCGCAAGGTGAGGTGCTCGCCGGTCGAGTCCACCACGGTGGCGGAGCGGTGCCCGCTCGGGGTTTCCACGACCCACTCCACCCCGGGTGCCGCGCCGATGGTACCCAACTCGGCGACCTGACCGGCCGTGTACCAGGCGGGCGGTTCCACAAACCGGGCGAGGTAGCGCACGGTCTGATGGACGTAGGGCAGGAAGATCGGCTGGAGCGGCAAGTCGTTCCATTGATTGTCCAGACCGGTGGCCAATTGCATCACCCGCCCGTTGCCATATCGGGCTTCGGCCAGCACCACCGCGCCGTCGTCGAGCCGGGCCAGCACCGCGGTGCCGGGCGCGGCGGCGAAACGCCGGTACCGGAAGAACCGCGCCGCCGAAAAATCGCCGCTACGGGGCAAACGGAAGGGTTGGAACACCGGGTGCGCGTAGTCGGCGATGCTCAGCGTCCCGCCGCGATCGTCGAATCGGTCGATCGGGGTCCCGATGGTGCCGCCCACCGAGTCGGTCCACGCCGCCGGCAGCGCCCCACCCCGCGGGCCGCGCACGACGAACAGCCCGCCTCCACGGGACACGAAGTCGGCCAACGCCTGTCCGGCGGCGCCGCCGGGGAAGGCGGCGTCGTTGACGACGACGACCGCGATGTCCGTCAGATCGGCCGCCGCAAGGCGCGAGGTCCGGCGCGTCACAAGGTCGAAGATGGGATCACGCCCAATCTCCAGCGCGCGGCGCAAGAACAACGTCTCGTCCGCCGTGGCGCTCGGGTGCTCAATCACCAGCACGCCGATGCGCGGAATGGGCCGGACCAGAAAATGATATTGGTCGTCGGCGGTGAGCTGGTCGGGGGCGATACGGACACGGCCGCGCGCGGCGCGTGGCGGCAACGCCAGCGCGTCGAACCGGACCAGCGACGTGGCGTTGGCGGCGACGTCGGTGCGCCGAGTTTGCAGGACCTGCCCTTCGATTGCCAGTGCCACCTCGAGCCCGGTGACGGCATCGGAGCCGAGATTGGCCACGCGCGCGGTGATAATGACGCGGCCCCCGCCATCGGGCGAGCGATCGAGCATGACATGGCTCACCGCGCGGTTCGACGCCGCGAGATCCGAGACATCGACGTGGGCGAGCGACGTCCCGTTGGGCAGCCGCAGATCCGCGCCGCCGTCCCAGCCCGATCGTTGGAAATCGGTGATGAGGATCGCGTCGTGTCTCGGCAGCGCCGATTGATCCAGCAGGTCGCGCGCCAGTTGGAACGCGGGCGCGAACCGCGTCGCACCCGCGTCGGGACGAACCGCATCGAGGGCCGCACGCAGCACGGCCCGGTCGCCCGTGGTCTGCGTGATCGCCTCGGCTCCCTGGCCGAACGTCACGATGGTCATGCGGTCATCCGGTCCCAGCCCACCCACCATGCGGCGGGCGGCATCGGTCGCGCGCGTCCAGCGGTCGCCGTATCCCATGCTGAACGACCGGTCGAGCAACAGCACGACCTCGCGCGCGTTGCCGGCGGCGCCGGCCCCGACATCGGCCCGGTTCAACAAGGGCCGTGCAAACGCGGCCACCAGCAGGATGATGGCGGCGGCACGCAGCAGGAAGAGGAGCCAGTGCCGAATCCGCTGGCGACGGGTGGTTTTGAACGGGACCTGGCGCAGGAACATCAGCGATGGGAACGGAATCGGCTGTGTGCGTTCGCGGTGGGTGAGATGGATGAGGATCGGTACCGTCAGGGCCACGAGGCCCGCGAGAAACAACGGCGCCAGGAAGGACACTACTTGACCCTCGCCAGCGATTCGCGGCGCGACAGGTACGCGAACAGGGCGACGTCGAGCGGTTTGGTCGTCTCGATGCGCGCGTAATCGACGCGGCTTCGCACCAACCTGGTCTCGATATCCGCGAGATGTTCCCGCATCAGGGCCTGGTATTTGGCGCGCTGATTCTCGGGGACCACCGGGATACGCTCCCCGGTTTCCATGTCCTCGAACTGACTCGCTTCCTCGAATGGGAACGTGAGCTCGGCGGGATCGAGTACGTGAAAGACGATGACGTCGTGGCCCCTGTCGCGCAGGCGTGCCAGGGCGCGGGCGATCATCTCGGGGTCGCCGTACAGGTCGGAGATCAGCAGCAGCATGCTGCGCCGCCGCACGCTTTCCGCCACCGTGGTCAGCGGGCGCGTGAACTCTCCCCGCGTGCCGGGAACGATCCGGTCGATCGTGTGCAGCACCAGTTCGAGGTGTTTGGCGGACGTCGGGACGTAGTCGCGCACGTCGTGGTCGAACGTGACGATGCCCACGCGGTCCCGCTGGCGGCGGGATAGATAGCACAAGCACGCCGCCAGATACCGGCCGTAGTCGAGTTTACTGATCCCGCCGCTGCCGTACGACATCGAACGCGAAATATCGAACAGGACGCTGAAGTTCGCGTTGGTATCGGCCTCGAATTCCTTGACGTAGAAGCGGTCGGTCCGGCCGAACACGCGCCAGTCGATCCGGCGGATGTCGTCACCGGGCGCATACGGGCGGTGCTCGGCGAAGTCGGTGGACAGGCCGAAATACGGCGAGCGATGAAGGCCGTTGATGAATCCGTCGACGACGGTGCGCGCCAGCAGCTCGAGGTTGTCGATTCTGGCGAGGACCGTCGGATCGAGGAAGCGCGTGCCGTTCACATGCCCGACGCCGGCACGGGGACCGCGTCCAGGAGTTGATCGATGAGCTGGTCGGACGTGATCCGCTCCGACTCGGCGTGAAAGTTCTTCAGGATCCGGTGCCGCAGCACCGGATGGGCCAGCACGCGCACGTCGTCGAAGGTGACGTGATACCGGCCCTGGAGAATGGCGCGGGCCTTGGCGCCGAGAATCAGGTATTGGGCCGCGCGCACGGAGGCGCCATACGACAGCCACTGGTTGACGAAAGCCGGCGCGCCATTGGCGTTGGGCCGGCTGGTGCGCACGATGGCGACCGCGTAGCGCAGCACCGCCTCGGAGACCGGGACGCGCCGGACCAGGTTCTGAAACGCGATGATGTCGGCCCCGGTGACGGCGGCGTGGAAGGTATGGTCGGGTGTGCTCGTCGTGCTGCGCACGATGTCGATTTCCTCGGCTTCGCTCGAGTAATCGATGATCACGTTGAACATGAACCGGTCGAGCTGCGCTTCGGGCAACGGGTAGGTGCCCTCCAACTCGATCGGGTTCTGGGTGGCAAACACGAAGAACGGTTCCTGCAGCGTGTAGGTACGCCCTTGCACCGTGACCCGGTGTTCCTGCATCGCTTCGAGCAGCGCGGCCTGGGTCTTGGGCGGCGTCCGATTGATCTCGTCGGCGAGGATGATGTTGCCGAAGATCGGGCCCGGGACGAAGACCAGCCTGCGTTCGCCGGTGTTGGGGTCCTCCTGCACGAGATCGGTGCCGGTGATATCTGACGGCATCAGGTCGGGCGTGAACTGGATGCGGGAGAACTTGAGATCCACCGCGCGCGCGACCGTTTGGATCAGCAACGTCTTGGCCAACCCGGGGACTCCGACGATCAGGCTGTTGCCACCCACGAACAGGGACAACAGCACCTGCTCGATCACGTCGTCCTGCCCGACAATGAGCTTGTGGATCTCGTGAAGAATCTGCGCGCGACCGGCCTTGAGACGGTCGGCGAGGGTGATGTCGTCGGCGGTTTCCAGTGCCTGCGGTATCGTGGTCAAAGACGCCTCCGTCAGTGGGTCGCGGCGTATACCATGTAGTTTACGCCGAGCTTGTAGGCTTCGTCGCTCAGGTCGATAGGGATATACCCGCTGTCCGACCACTCCCAGGATTCCCCGATGTCGTTATCGCGATTGATGATCATCAGCAAGCGCTTGGCGGGGTCGTTGTCCTCGAAGATGCCCCAGAACTGCGACGGGGTTCCGGCATAGGGATGACGGTGGTTCAGCTCGTTGATCTCGAAAAACGAATGGAAGATCGGATGCGACGCGTCGAGTTGCACCGGACGGCCGTCAGGCAACACGCGTTGTAACTGGCGCGTGAGGTTGTACCACGGGTAGGGTCCGATGAAGTCGTCGAAGATGAGAAACCCGCCCTTCAACAAATAGTTCCGCAGGTGTACCACCTCGTCGTCGGTCATGGTCCAGAACCCCGCCTCGACGAGATACGCGACCGGATGCTTCATCAGTTCCGGGTCGTCGACCGCGAGGATGTCCGTCCCGGTGGTGTTGGTCGCGAAGGTCGTCAACTCGCGCAGCATGGTCATGAGGTGCGTGTCGGCCCGCGGATAGTCGTGGTCCCATTGGTAGTTGATACCGCCGAAATACCCTCCGCCTCCGCCGTACCCCATGCGCTCCGGCGTATACCGCAAGCGCACGAACGTCACGCGGCCGTCGTAGGGCACGTTGTTGACGGAAAAATCGGCTTCCAGGCCCGGCGCGATGCGGATCCGTTCTCCGCGTTCCCTGCCGCGACGTTGCGCCGACGCCGGCAGCGCCGCCAGCGCGAGCAGCGCGACGCCCAGCCACCAACTGCACCGGTCCGGAGGCCTCACGACCCCCGCCGTTCGTGGATCTGCAACAACAGCTCCTGCGCTTGGGCGAATTCCGGTGCGATCTCCAGGGCCTGGAGCACGATACGGCGTGCCTCGTCAAGCTGGTTCGCCGACATATGCGCGCGTGCCAACCGGTATAATGCGTCCGCGCGGTCCACCGGGTCGAGCGCAACCACCGCGCGGCGTTCGCGGATCGCCATGACGTAGCGGTGGTTCAGCTCGCTGAGTTCCGCCAGCTCGCGGTGCATCCCGACGTCGTACGGGTGGATGAACATCGCGGCGTCGAGCGCGCGCATCGCCGCGAGCGTGTCCCCGAGGGTGAGCCGGAGTCCCGCCAACAGGCCGTAGGCCTCATAGGCCCGCTCGTTGATCGCCGTGAGCGCGGTGAACTCCGCCGCGGCCCGCGCGAGGTCGCCGTTGGCTCGATGGATGCCGGCAAGCAGGGCATAGGGACTATCGTCGCCACCGTATTCGGGAAACAGGCGCTTGGCCCGCTCCAGGTACGGGATCGCCTCCGCGGGTCGGCCGTCGCGCAGGAGCAGTTGCCCCATGGCGAGCTGAGCCGGGAAATCGCCGGGTCGCCGGCGGGCGAGATCGGCGATGCCGGCCCGCGTGGGCTCGACCTGGACGGTCGTGTCCGGCGGCGTGATGGCGGCGAGCGGTCGCGCGAAGCGTTCCCGGAACCAGGCGTCGAACGACGCATCGAACGCGTCCGGCGTCGTCCCGAGCACGCGCCGGAAGACTTGGAACGTGGTGAGGCCGTCACCATAGGCGCGCAGCATGCGGACCAGCGCGTCGGCACCGGCGCTCTGTTCGATCATCTCGCATACCAGCGAAGCCTGGTAGTACGAGAAGATGATCTGTTGGGGATACGCCGGGCGCATGAACCCGTCGTTCAAGCGGCTCACCGCGAGCAGCCGGTCCTGGTGGTACGCCATGAGGAATGCCGGATTGACATCGTCGCCCCAACCCGATCGCGCCCGTCGCTCCTCGAACACCGCCAGCCCCTCGGTAAACCAGCGCGGCACTCGATGGTGCGACAGCCCGAGATGGAACGTGTGCGCGATCTCATGCCACAGCGTCGATCCCCAGTTGAACGCACCGGCATCGCGCGCCGACGGTGAGTCCATCGCGACGACCGGGCCAAAACTCACGCCGAGGGCGCCGAGTCCCACCAGTCCCACCGTGCGCACCGAGAAGTCGACGTGGTCGGGAAACACCTCCACGCGAATCGGCGTCGCCGGACGGTAGCCGTACCGCGCCGCCAGGCTGTCGTAGGCCGACTCGGCCACCTCGGTGAGGTAGGGCGTCAGCAGCGCCGATTCCTTGCCGTCGACGATGAACCGGAACCGGGGTGATGCCGTCTCCGGATATCGGTCAAGCGTGTCGAGCAGGTCGAGCGTGTTCTTGGTCCACACGTCGAAGGGGTCGCCGCCGAACCCGGTTTCCAGGTTGCGGCGTCCGCGGCGCATCTCGCCGTTACGGAGTTGGTTGATGCCGAGCAGGGCATACCCGCGCCAGGCGTCCGCGTCCAGCGCCACGGCGCGCCGGGCGAAGTCGGCGGCCTGGGTGTACAAGCGGTTGCGAGCGGCGACCTCCGCCAGGGTCGTGTACAGCTCGGCATAGGCCGGGTTGAGCGACAGTACCTGCTCCACGGTGGCATCGAACCGCGCCGCATCTCCGCGCAGGTATGCGACCGCCGCTCGCAACGCCATTGCGCGGAGCGACCGTGGGTTGGTCTCCAGCGCGCGCGCGATCGCACGCTCCGCCGCGACGTAGTCCTCGAGTTCGATGGAGAGTTCAGCCAGGAGTGCGTGCGCGGCGACGAGACGGGGATTTCGTTGCAGAGCCTGCCGCACGAGCTCGATCGCCTGGCGCGATCCCTCGAAACGGGTCGTGCGCGCCAATCCCAACAAGGCGCGGGCGTGGTGGGGATGCCGTGCCAGCACCGCCTCGAACGTGGTGCGCGCCTCGGTACCGTTGTAGCGCTGGAGAAACAGCTCGCCGAGGAGCAGGCGCGGTTCCAGATTGGTGGAATCGGTCGCCACGGCCTCGTCGAAGGCGCGCAGTGCGTCGCGGGCGAGATTGGGGTCACGCACGCTGAGATAGCCCACCGCGATGGCCACCGCGGTGAGTTCACCCGACGTCAGGCGACCGCCGCCGTTGTAGACGTCGATGAAGCGGTCGAAGGCCCGCAACGCGGAATCGCGCGCCCCGCGCTGGAACTGGAGCACCGCGAGATTCAAACGGGCCCGCAGGCTGTCCGCCTGGTGCAGATCGATGGCCGCGGTGAATGCGCGCGCCGCGTCAACCGGTCGCCCAACGGCCATCAGCAGTTCGCCCAGCGTATTCTGCGCATTGGCGCGGCGGGCGACCGCGATGGCGGCTTCGTAGTTGCCCACCTCACGCAAGGAATCGAGCGCCGCTTCCTGCGCCGACAGACCGGCGACGGGCCACCCCAGGGCGAACAACAGGGCGAGACCCCTCATCGGCGGCCCGCTTCGGATCGTTGCCGGATTTGGCGACCGATTCTGGCCACGTCGAGCAGCAGACGCTCGAGTTCCCGTTGATAGGCGGCCTCAGGCATCGTGTCCTTCCGCCCGCGTAATGCCGTGACGAGGGTTTGCAGCGAGTCCTGTCGTTGCTGGAGCGCCGCCAGGGCCGAATCAGCTACCGGCCCGCGGCGGGCGGCCTGGTCGAGAAAGATCTGGCGCGCGACGGCACCGTCGCCGGTGGTCGGGTCGGGCTCGAGCGACCCGGCGCCGTCCCCGTTGTCGTCCAGCAACGCGTGTTCGGTCAGCATGCGGCGCTCGCCTTCGTAGTAGCGCTGCACCTCCTGTCGCGCGTACTCGAACACTTCCAGCAGCGAGATGCGGTCGTTCTTGTCGGTGTCCGCGCCGTCGGACGCGAACGCCTGCGCGAAGTACTTCCCGAAGTACGACTCGTGGCGTTCGGTGGCCGAGCGCGTGGCCGTGATGATCGTCCGGCGGTCTCCTGACAGCGCGGGAATCCAGCCGCCGCTCGCGCTGGCGGCGTTCACCACCACCAACCGTTGCGTGGGGAACTTGCCGAGCGCGGCGGCGAACTCCTCCGCCGAGAGATCGGGGCCCGGAAGGTTCAGGCGGTCATCGCCGCCGGAGGCGCTGCCGTGGCCGATGAGGACGATGACGATCAGCGCGTCGGGCTCGGCGCCCGCGGCGAGGGCCTCGAGCACCCGCAGGACCTCGTCCTTGGTCGATCGGCCCGCGATGCGCGCCGGATCCGTCGCCGGGGTCGCCGCGAGATACGTCATGTGGGTGGCCGGGACCGCGAAGCGGTCGTGGGCGGCCTCGAGGATCGTGGTTGCCGTTTCGTGGAATGTCGCCTCGAACCGTGCTTCACCCGTCAGCCCGCTCACCACCAGGATATGGGTCTGCCCCGCGGCGGGTGCGGCGCACAGTGCCGCGACGAGGGCGGCCGGAGCGGTTCTCACGCGAGCCCGCGTGCGCGCCGCAGGGTCCACTCGGCGGCGACGAGTCCGATCAGGAGGAACAGCAGGATCGGCATGTCCCAGAGGTCGCGCTGCTCGTAGACCGTCGCGCCACTTTCGGTGAAGCTCACGTCCTCGGGCAACGCGTCCATGGTCGCTTCGGTGTAGAACTGGCCGCCGGTTTCTTCGGCGATCCGTCGCAGCGTCGCGCTACGCATCGTGGCATCGAAATACTCGGTACCCACGTCGCCGGCCTCCACGAAGGTGGTGCCCAATCCCAGCGACGTGGCTCCTTGACGGGCCGACGCGTCGATGCGGTACCGCCCGTCCATCTCCGGGGTGAACCGCGCCTGGTATTCGCCGTCACGTTCCACGGTCCATTGCATCGGGATGGTGCGCTCCTCGCCCGTCGGGTCGGTGATCGTGGCCATCACGTCCGCGCCGTTGCGGCGCAGGTATCCCGAGTCGGAGACGACCGCGGTCATCACGACTTCGCGGCCCGGATCGACGCGGTCTTCGGAGGCCGTCAGCATGACCTGATCGGCCACGCCGCTCACCAGCCAGCGGAGCAGTTGGCGCCACAGGGTTTCGTGGGTCATGTCTTCCAGCGGGATGTCGGCGTGCATCTGCCAGAGCCACGAGTCCTGAACCGGAAAAGCGATCGCCTTGCCGCGCCCGTAGCGCTGGGACGCGAGCACGACGTAGGGTCCGCCGTCCGCGTCACCCCGGAGCAGGGTACTCGCGCCGGGCTTGACCGCGGTGATCGGGTTGAGCATCGAAAGCGGCGGCAGGGAATCCCAACGGCGTTGCGACGCTTCCGGGGTCGGTCGGAGTTGGGTCACGGGGTGCGCCCGCCCGAAGGGCGTTGGCGTGATGCTCAGCTCGCGAAAGAACGGTTGCGACCCGGCCGGCGTTGCCTCCAATACCACCGGCAGGGCGTCGGCCAGCGGCGTGTCGGCGTAGCCGCCCTCGCCAAGCGCGTTGCGGCCGCCCAGCGCCAGCAGGCCGCCGCCTCGCACGCTGACGAATTCCGCAATCATCCGGAGCTGGTCGTGCGTGAAGAAGCTCGCTTCGACGCTGCCGAGAATGAGACCGCGGTACTGGAACAACTCGCGGCGCGTTCGCGGAAAGCCGGCGACCAGCTCGGTCGAGTCCTCGACGTCGAGCCGCAGAAATTTGTTCTCGGCCGTTCGCTGGAGCGTGACGACGTGCAGGTTGGGGTCCCCGTCGATCGCGCGCCGGAGGAACTTGACCTCGAAGCGGGGCTCGCCTTCGAAATAGAGGATCTTTTCCCGTCGGTCCGCGACGTCGATCAGCGCCTCGACCGTGTTGTTCTCGCTGAGCGCTTCGCCGTCCTGGGTGGGAATGGCGAACCGGAACACACGCGCGCCGGGATCGATCACGGTGAAGTGCGCGCGCACCGTCGCGCTTTCCCCTTCGCGGGGGAGACGCACCTCGCGGGTACTCACGATGCGACCCTCGTCCTCGACATTCAGCATGACCGTGCGGCCGCCGTAGCCAGCGTGCCGAATCGTCACCTCGACCGCGACCGACGTGCCCTGGAGGACCGATCGCGGCGTCTCGACTCGCCCGATCTCGATGTCCCGGTCGAACCGTTCCGATCCGAGTCCGACGACGTGCACGGGTACCCGGTCCGCCTTGAGTCGCAGGAGCGGATCGGTCAAGGACGAGCCGGCGTTGTCCCCGCCGTCCGTGAGCAGCACGAGTCCCGCGAGCGGGACGGCGGACAGGTCGCGCCGCACCGATTCCAGCGCACCACCGATATCGGTGCGGCGGCCCGCGTACGCGAGTGCGCCCGTGCTGTCGAGGCGACTGACCGTTTCCGAGAAGCGGAACAACCGCACCTTGAACCGTTCGCCGAGCGCGCGCAGCAGGGCGCCGTCTTCGGCGAACGCGTCAGCCGCCGCGGCTCCGCGACGACGACCGCCGGCATCGGCGATCTGCATGCTGCGGGAATCGTCGATCAGGACGCCCAGGAAGTTCTGCTGCGGAACGACGGTGGCGATCATCAGCGCGGGCCCGGTCAGCGCAAAGGCCAGCACGGCGATCGCGCCGGCGCGGAGGGCGATCAATGCCAGACGGTCGGTTCGCGTCGCCGCGCCGGGGACCCTGGCGTACATCACCGCGGTCACGCCGATCAGCGCGAGGCCGGACACCACGGCCGCCGACACCGGCCAGGGTGCGGTGAACGTCAGATCGCCACGCTCGAACACCACGGGGCGGTACTTGAACAGGAATCCCGCGAGCGATTGCAGCATCAGATGCGGTTCGGCTCCCTGGTCAGCGGCTCATGCCATAGACGATCATGTTGACGCCGATCTGGTAGGCGTAGTTGGAGTACGGGAGCGGGTAGAACGGATCGTCCGCCCACTCCCAGGCGTCGCCCAGATCGCTGTTGAAGCTGATCAGCACCATCACGCGTCCGCGATCGTCGAGAATGCCGCGCAAGTACGGCGTGTACCCATCGCGTTCCCAGGTGGGCCCGCCGGTCCGGCCTTGCCACACATTCGGCACCTGCACGATTTCGTGGATGTCGTAGAACGTACGCAGGACAGGGTGGTCCATCGGAATCGGTACAATCTGGTACTCCGGCAGGACCTGGCGGATTTCCCGTTCGAAATTGGCCCATTCATACGTTCCCCAGAAGTCGTCGACCACCAGAAACCCACCGGCAAGCAGGTAGGTTCGCAGCCCCTCGATTTCCGGCGGCGTGAGGGCCATCCGCCCGACCTCGACCGCGTACAGGAACGGATAGCGCCGCAGATCGGGATCGTCGAGCCGCATCGGATGCTCGGCCTCGTAGGCGTCGATGATGGTGAGTCGCTTCACTCCGATGAGGAACTGGATGTCGGCCTTGGGATAATCCGTCGCCCACGAACCCCAAGGGCCGCGCCGGCGGTCATTGTACGCCGCGCGCGTGAAGTAGAACGTCCGATCGAGCGGCCGGGGCGCATCCTGGATTGCCGGCACGTCCCGCTCGTCCGCCCGGGGGCCGGGGGCCGCCGACGTGGGCGTTCCTGCGAACAGAGCGGTGAAGCCGGACACGACGAGGGCGGCGCGCATCACTCAAAGTACGTGCGCGTCCGTGCAATGGTTCCCGGCGGTCGTGGCGGTGGGGGACTACGAAGCCTTTGCGCCGGGTTTCTTGCGTGCGGTCTGGCGACGCGCCGCGGTCTTCTTGCTCGTCTTTTTCCTGGCGGCCGGCGACGCCTCGACCGATTCATCGGCGCTCGCCTTGGCCAGGCTCTTCTTGAGCGCCTCCATCAGATCGACGATCTGGGTCTCGGGTTCCTCTTCGGAAGTGGCGGTGATTTCTTCACCCTGCACCTTGCGTTCGATCTGCTCGAGGATGCGTTTGCGGACCTCGTCCTCATACTTGGTTGGATCGAACGTCTCCGATGCCGCCTGTTTGATGAGCTGGACGGCGAGCTTCAGTTCCTCGTCCTTCACCTCGCCCTCGCCGAGCGGCACCTCGCCAAACGACCGTACCTCATTCGGATAGTACAGCTGCTCCATCGCGAGCCCATCGCCGAGCGGGCGCACCAGGACGAGGTATTGCTTCCCGCGCGCCGAGTACCGCGCAAGCGCCGTGAGACCGGTTTCCTGCATCGCCCGGCTCAGCAGGCGATAGGCGCGGGCGCCGCCCTTGTCGGGACCGAGGTAGTAGACCTTGTTGTAGAACACCCGGTCGACCTGGTCGGCGGGAACGAATTCGACGATCTCGACCGATTCGCTGCGCTGTTGCTCGAGCGCTTTTAGTTCTTCGGGCGTGAACAGGACGTACTGGTTCTTGGCGAATTCGTAGCCCTTGACCATCTCCTCGCGAGGCACGACCTCGCCCGTCTTGGTGGAGACGTATTGCTGCTTGACCCGGGCGCCCGAGTTCTTCTCGAGCCAGTTGAACCGGACCGCGGAGGTCGATTCGCTCGACGAGAACATCTGGATCGGAACGGATACGAGTCCGAACGAGAGCGTGGCCGAACTGATTGGGCGAGCGGGCATGGGCGGTTACTATAGGAACTGACCCGGTGCTTCGCAACTGTCCCGGCAGTGGGTCATCCGTAACATGGTGTACAGTAGTAGCTTACGAGCAGCAACCGATGGCCGTCACGCGGAGGACAGCCCGGCACCATGAGTCCCGACGACACCCCCTCGGGCGACCTGCTCGGTCGCTATCGCGCAAAGCGCTCGCCCGGAGTCACCCCGGAGCCGGCGGGCGCGCTTGGGCAGGCGGATGGGCGTCTGTTCGTGATGCACCAGCACGCGGCCACCAATCTCCACTTCGATCTGCGGCTCCAGATGGAAGGCGTGCTCCGCTCCTGGGCGGTGCCGAAAGGGCCGTCCGCCAATCCCGAGGACAAGCGTCTCGCGGTCCACGTCGAGGACCATCCCATCGAGTACGGTGATTTCGAGGGGATCATTCCCGAGGGCAATTATGGGGCGGGCGCCGTCATCGTATGGGATCGCGGTGAATGGATCGCGCTGGAAGATCCGATCGAGGGGCTGAAGAAGGGCAAGCTGCTGTTCGAACTCCGCGGCTACAAGCTGCGCGGCCGCTGGACGCTGGTAAAGATCAAGAAGGGCGAACGCGAGTGGCTGCTCATCAAGGAGACCGACGCGCACGTCAGGGCCGACGGGGACGAGTTTCCACCGGGGTCGGTGTTGTCCGGCCTCACGGTCGACGAACTCAAGGCGGGGAGTGCGCGGGCTGAGGAGATTCGCGAACGGCTCCGGGCGCTGCAGGCTCCCGTGCACCGTGTGGTCCCGGACCAGGTCGAGTTCATGCTGGCGGAGAGCCAGACCGATCCGTTCACCCGGAAAGGATGGATCTACGAACTGAAGTACGACGGGTACCGCATCCTGGCGGCGAAGGAGGGAGGTGACGCCCGTCTGTTGACGCGAAACGGATACGACATCGCCCAGAGCTTCCCCGAGATCGCGCGGGTCGTGAAGGCGCTACCGTTCACGGCGGTCATCCTGGACGGTGAGGTGGTCGTCCACGACCGGGCCGGGCTGCCGAGTTTCCAGCGGCTGCAGAGACGCGCGCGGCTCCGCCGCACGCCCGATATTCGTCGTGCCACCGTCGAGCTTCCGGCCACGTTGTACGCGTTCGATCTGATCGCGTGCGAGGAGTTCGACACCCGGCCGCTGGCGCTGCTCGACCGCAAGGCGATCCTCAAGGCGGTCGTGCCCGCTGCGGGCGCACTCAAGTACTCCGACCACGTCGAGGAACAGGGCGAAGCGTTTTACGCGCAGGTCCGCCACATGCGGCTCGAGGGGATGATGGCGAAGCGGGCTGACGCCCCGTACTACGCCGGCCGCTCGTCGAGCTGGATCAAGATCCGCGCCGACCTGCGTGACGATTTCGTGGTCATCGGGTATTCGGCGCCCAAGGGATCGCGTGGGGGATTCGGGGCGCTCCACCTTGGCGCGTTCGACGGCGACGATCTCGTGTACGTCGGACGCGTGGGGAGCGGGTTCGATACGCAGCAACTCGACCATGTGCGGGCGACGCTCGATGCGATCCGCCGGGAAACGCCGGCCTGCCTCCACCCGCCCGCGGGGGAGACGCACACCTGGGTCGAACCCGAACAGGTCTGCGAGGTGCGCTACAAGGAACTCACGGAGGAGGGCCTGTTGCGGCAGCCGGTGTTCGAGCGGTTCCGCGACGACCGCCCGCCGCGGGACTGCGTGAAGCCCGCCGGTCGGGGCCGGGATCTCGATTTGCCCACGGTGTCACCCGCGAAACAGGAACTGGACGTCCTGCTGACGAACCTCGACAAAGTGTTTTGGCCGGAGCACGGATTCACCAAAGGCGACTTCATCGCGTACTACGGCGCGATCGCCCGCTGGATGCTGCCGTATCTGCGCGATCGGCCGTTGGTGATGACGCGGTTTCCGGACGGGATCCACGGGAAGTCGTTCTTTCAGAAGGACGCGCCGGGGTTCGCGCCTGAGTGGATCAGGCGGGAGACGATGTGGAGCGAGGACACCGAGCGCGAATTGAGTTACTTCGTGGCGGATTCGGAGGAGGCGCTGCTGTATGTCGCCAACCTGGGCACCATTCCAATCCACGTGTGGGCCAGCCGCGTGGCGACGCTGGAGCAGCCGGACTGGACGATCATCGATCTCGATCCCAAGGAGGCCCCGTTCGCGCACGTGGTGGAGGTGGCGCGCGCGGCGCATGACCTGTGCGACGACATCGGGCTTCCGTGCTTCATCAAGACGAGCGGATCGACAGGCCTGCACCTGATGATGCCGCTCGGTGGCCAGGTGACCTACGATCAGGCGCGCCAGATCAGCGAGCTGATCGCCCGGGTCCTGGTGGGACGCCTGCCGGAGATTGCCACCGTGCGGCGGCTCCCGTCGACGCGGGAAGGGAAGGTCTACCTCGATTTCTTGCAGAACGGTCGCGGCAAGCTGCTGGTGGCCCCGTACTGCGTGCGGCCGCTTCCCGGCGCGCCGGTATCGATGCCGTTGGAGTGGCATGAGGTCGACGAGAAGCTCGATCCGGCGGCGTTCACGATCAAGACCGCACCCGAGCGGTGCGCGGCGTGGGACGTCGATCCGCTCGCGCGCGTGATGACCATGCGGCCGGACCTCGTCGCGGCGCTTGGCGGACTGCAAGCGGCGTTGGGAAAGCGCTAATGGTACCCCCACGCCGATCGCACGCAACGCCATCCTCGGCACCTTCTGCGACGTCTACGATGCGCTCGGCAGCGTCTCTGGTCCTCCCGAGCTGCGCGACTACCTAATACAGCGCGTCTACGAGAGAACCAGCTCCGTCACCGTGATGTGTCCAGTGGAGAGGTCGGCGGTTTTCGGCAAGAGAAAGGCGATTCCCTCCTGTTCAGCCCATCGGATCATGCCGGCGGGAACCTGATTGCCGTTGGTGACCGGTCGTCCGATCCCCGGAAGCACCGTCCAGCGCCGACACCAATGCGGCATACGCGACGGCGTGCTCCCGACTCACATGCGGAGAGACAGCGTTTTGGAGAATCAGGCGTGCTGGCCGACAGCCCAGCGGTATGAGTGAGCCGTCCGGAGGCGACGCGAGCAACGCACGGCGAGGAGCGTGAAATCCCGGCGCCGAACCTTCCACGAGTTCAACACCGACATGAAATGGCAACGGCCGGCTTGAGATCTCGAGGGCCGGCGAGTCAGGCACACGGAAAGCACTGCCGCAAGCATCTGCCGCGCCCGGATGGTATCGACCGCAGACGGGACATTACGCTGGCGTTGCTGGGCCGCGATAGCCACGCCAAGCGCGATAACCGCTGCGAAGGTCATTCAGGCGTACAGGCCCTGGCCGAGCGCGCCGGTCTCTCCTTGATCCAGATCCACCGCTACGAGGCCGCCGGCGCCCAGCCCACCCTGGAGGCCCTCAAACGCCTCGCCCTCGCCCTCCAAGTCAGCACCGACGAGGTCGTCTTCGGGCCCGATGAGGACCTGCGGCTTCGGTTCGAAGCAGCCCACCGGCACTCTCATGCCCGTTGTACCCCGGACCGCGCTCTTTGTCCGGCGTCATCGTCCCCCCGGGCGCCCCGAACGCCGCGTACGTGTCGGGCGACAGGCCGAGCGCGGTCCCGTGCTCGTTGGTCACCTGCACCACGCTGCCACGCCAGTCCCGAAAAAACAGGTGACGCGGGGACGGATTCACCTCGTAGTAGTTCCAGCTCGCCAGGAGGTTATCCACGCCCGGCGCGTAGAAGAACCACTCGCCGCGGCCGTCGAGTTGTCCCTGGGCGTTCCGCGTCATCGCCGGCCACCACAGGTCCGTGTCGGCCGAGTCGATCCCGTTGTAGGTCTTCACCCCCACGTGGTCGCCGAACCAGAAATAGCGCCACATCCCGTAGTCCGCGGCGCGTTGGCCGCTCGCGGTGTGTCCTTCCGACAACAGCAG